>Ga0209564_1000550_pt1 | contig 60335 bp, 55 predicted proteins | sample AraplaCol_mMF_r2_FD_184272 | JGI IMG/M metagenome (GOLD analysis project Ga0209564, IMG submission 184272) | Arabidopsis root microbial communities from North Carolina, USA - plate scrape MF_Col_mMF_r2 (SPAdes) (version 3) | ecosystem: Host-associated > Plants > Roots > Endosphere | place: USA...
TGTCGCTGCGTCGTTTCGTTGCAGCGGAGAAACGAGATTATGCAGAGCATTCAACGTTTCGTCAACAGTTTTTGCAGAACTTTTTTCTGCCGGTCAGCGCTGCAAACCCTCGCAACCCCAACCCCCTACTGACCCCGCAAACCCTTGTCGTTGCTGCGTTTGCAGCGCGCTTCGTGTTGCGAGGGGGCGAATATTAGATGGCTTTCGACGGGTGCGCAAGCCCTTTCGGAAAAAAGTTCAAGGTACCCGAATCAGCGCAACTGTCACGGCGACGACAGCCTTGGTTTCGGAACTGTCCTAAGCTGGCAGCCAACCTGTCAGAAGACGCTGCTGAAGGAGACACTCATGAAGCAATCCGTGCCCGTCGACCGTTCACACGTGGTTGGTGCGACCGATATCCCGCTGTCCGACGACACGATCCCCGCGCTGCTGGCGCGCGCCGTCGCGGCAAACCCCAGCCGTGACGCAGTGATCTTCAGGGAGCAGTCCATCCGCTGGACCTGGCAGGAGTTTTCCGATCAGGTCGACCAGCTTGCCGCCGGCCTGCTGGCCCGGGGCATTACCCGAGGCGACCGGGTAGGCATCTGGTCGCCCAACCGGGTCGAATGGCTGGTCACGCAGTTCGCGACCGCCCGCATTGGCGCGATCCTGGTCAATATCAACCCTGCATACCGCCAGGCAGAACTTGAGTACGCGCTGAACAAGGCGGGTGTGCGGATGCTGATTACGGCCACGCGCTTCAAGTCCAGTGACTATATAGGTATGTTGCAGGCCCTGGCCCCGGAATTGTCCGAGGCAACGCCCGGCCAGTTGCACGCAGCCCGCCTGCCCTGCCTCCAGTCAGTGGTCCGCATGGGCGACGACATCACGTCCGGCATGCTCAACTATGCAAGCCTGCTTCAGCCGCCAGCGCCCGGTGCGCTCGATGCCATCACCAGCCAGCTCGCTGCGCACGACGCCATCAATATCCAGTTCACCAGCGGCACTACGGGCAACCCGAAAGGTGCAACGCTGACCCATCACAATGTGGTGAACAACGGGCGCTTCGTCGCCATGGCGATGCGCCTGGGCGCGGACGACCGCCTGTGCATCCCGGTGCCGCTGTACCACTGCTTCGGCATGGTCCTGTCAGTACTGGCCTGCGTGTCGGTCGGCGCCTGCATGGTATTTCCCGGCGAGGCGTTCGATCCCCTGGCCACGATGCAGGCCGTTTCCGACGAACGATGCACCGCGCTGCATGGCGTGCCGACCATGTTTATCGCCCAACTCGATCATCCGGAATTCCGCCAGTTCGATTTCTCGACCCTGCGCACCGGCATCATGGCCGGCGCCCCGTGCCCGATCGAAGTAATGAAGCGAGTAGTCACTGACATGCATATGGCCGAAGTGACGATTGCCTACGGCATGACGGAAACCAGCCCGGTGTCATTCCAGAGCGCTACCGACGATCCGCTCGACAAGCGCGTCGCCACGGTTGGCCGCGTGCAGCCGCATCTGGAATGCAAGGTGGTTGATGCCATGGGCGAGATCGTGCCGCGTGGCGAGACCGGCGAACTCTGCACCCGCGGCTATTCCGTGATGCAGGGCTACTGGGATGACAACGACCGGACGCGCGAGGCCATCCGCGACGGCTGGATGCATACCGGCGACCTGGCGACCATCGACGCTGACGGTTATTGCAATATCGTCGGACGCGTAAAAGACATGCTGATCCGTGGCGGCGAGAACATCTATCCGCGCGAGATCGAGGAATTCCTGTTTCGCCATCCGAAGGTGCAGGCGGTGCAGGTGTTCGGCGTGCCCGACGCCAAATATGGCGAGGAAGTCTGCGCGTGGATCGTGCTCAAACCCGGACAGACTGCCACCGAGGACGATATCCGCGCCTTCTGCCGTGACCAGATCGCGCATTACAAGATTCCGCGCTACATCCGCTTTGTTGAAGAAATGCCGATGACTGTGACGGGAAAGGTGCAGAAATTCGTCATGCGTGACGCCATGATTCACGATCTGGGGCTGAAGCCAGCCGTCACGGCGTAATCCTGGAGATATTGCGATGACGATCCGTATCGTGAGGCTGGGCGAACCGCGCACCAAGGATGAAGGGCTGCGCATGGGCACCGTCCGGCGTCCGCCGCGCGGGGTACCGAAGGCCGAATTTGCCAGCCGCGATTTCTATGACGTCTGGTATCCGGTGCTCTCCCCGTCTGCGGAACTGGTGTCGCAAGCCCAGGAAGCACAGGCGACCAACGACCCCAAGGCCTGGCGTGCCTTCGAAAAGCACTTTCGGGCCGAGATGAACCAGCCCGACGCCAGCCGCACCCTCGATCTGCTGGCCGCCTTCTCTCATCAGACGAATTTTTCGCTGGGTTGCTATTGCGAGGACGAGGCGCACTGCCATCGTTCGATCCTGCGGGCGCTATTGGCGGAGCGCGGAGCCGACATCGCGTGAGACCGGCAGGCTATGATGCGAGGCTTCGCCGCGACCCACGGGGCGGAGCCTTCCACTGGCCTAATTTACGTCGATGGCACTGAACCTCGTCTGGCTCGGATTTTTCCTACTTTCCTTCCTTGCCGCCTGCGTGCGGCTCATTGGCGGCGACACCACGGTGTTTCCCGCCCTGCTGACCAGCCTTTTCGACAGCTCCCGCACGGCATTTGAGATTTCTCTCGGCCTGGTCGGCGTGATGAGCCTGTGGATCGGCATCATGCGAATCGGGGAGCGCGCCGGAGTGATCGACCTGTTCGCCCGGCTGGTGAACCCGTTGCTGCGCCATTTCTTTCCGGGCGTGCCGCAGGGGCATCCGGCGCAGGGGGCGATGATGATGAATGTATCTGCCAACATGCTGGGGCTGGACAACGCGGCCACGCCGCTGGGCCTGAACGCGATGCGCGAGCTGCAGACGCTGAATCGCCAGCCCGATACGGCCACCAACGCCCAGATCATGTTCATCGTCCTGAACACGGCCGGGCTGACGCTGATCCCGACATCGGTCATTGCCATTCGCCAGGCCATGGCCGTCAAGCAGGGCCTGGTCAATTTCAATGCCGCCGACATCTTCCTGCCCACGCTGCTTGCCACGGGCGCGTCGTGCCTGGCCGGTCTGCTGGCCGTAGCCTGGGTGCAGCGGCTGAACCTGCTCAAGCCGGCGGTGCTGGCCGCCTTTGGTGTGGCCGGCCTCGCTGTGGCCGGCCTGTTCGCCTGGTTGCGGCACGCCCCGCCCGAGCAGGTCAGCCAGATGGCCGCGCTGGCGGGCAGCGGCTTCATCCTGTCGCTGATCACCCTGTTCCTGGTATGCGGCGCGATCCGCCGCGTCAATGTCTACGACGCCTTTATCGACGGCGCCAAGGAAGGCTTTGGGGTGGCCGTGCAGATCATCCCCTATCTGGTCGCGATTCTTGTGGCGATCGGACTGTTCCGGGCAAGTGGTTGCATGGACGTGGTCATGCACGGGCTGACCGCCGGTTTCACGTGGCTTGGCGTCAACACGGACTTCGTCCCCGCGCTGCCGGTGGGGCTGATGAAGATCCTCTCCGGCGCCGGCGCCCGCGGTCTGATGGTGGACGTGATGACCACCTATGGCGTGGATTCCTTCCAGGGGCGGCTGGCCGCCATCATCCAGGGATCGACCGAAACCACCTTCTATGTGCTGGCGGTCTATTTCGGCAGCGTCAATGTGCGAAATACCCGACACGCCCTGGGGTGCGCCCTGTTCGCCGATGTCGTGGGGATGGCGGCGGCCGTGTGGATTGCCTATCTCTTTCGATAAACATTCTCGTTCTTGTTGTACGACAACAACGGATATTGTGCTGTCTTGCAGGCATTTCCTTAGAAGCCGCTTGGTGCGTCGCAACAAGGCGTGTATAGTGAAGTCTGTCTCCTCCACCACCTCGGTGGATTCCAACCCGCGCACAACCTGCGCGGGTTTTTTTTACCCAAAATCTGGGGAATCCTGCCCCGACTGAAGTTCTTTCAATCGTAGAACTTCGGAAATGTGACAGTTGCACCGTCTTGCATCACATTTCCCGCCCCTGGTGCGATGCGGCACTACCGCCGGGCAAAGTGCCTCGAATTCACGGAAATGTTGCGACGCAACAATAGTCCCCGTAGAGTGGAATCCGTACTCACCCTGAGACATCCACCAGACCGCCCCCGATCATGCGCCGCGTCCCGCGCTCCCTCTCTTTCTGGCCTGATTCCGCGTTCCTGCAGCGCGGGGTGGTCTATGCGCTGTCTTTCTTCGCGCTGGCCGGCATTGCCGGGCTGACCGGCGACAACGGCTATCTGTGGTCGGCCACGGCGTCGATCTGGACATGCTTGGCCGACCGTCAGGGCACGGCTGGCGCACGCATGCGCGGGCTTGGCGCGGTTGGCATCGGCGGAGCCGTTGCCAGTGTGATCGGTGCCAGCCTGGCAACCTCGCCGCTTGTCGCGCTGGCCGTCGTCATCTGCGCCGGCCTGATCGCCGGGCTCGCGGAAATACGAGGCCCGGCCGCCGCGCTGTGCTTCAAGCTGCTCTATGTGGTGCTGATCGCCGCCTGCCTGCAGCCGGTGGCCGAGGCGTCCGTGCTGGTTCATGCCTGGACTGCGGGCGTGGACTACCTGCGCGGCGGCGTATTTGCGTGCCTGATCTCGCTGGTGCTGATTCCCTCGCAGCGCGATGCGCGCCCCCGGCCCGAGATCACCGCCGCATACGACGCACTGCAACGCTTTGCCGAGCACCTGGCGGCACCGGGGCTGCAAGACACCTCGCTATACAAGAAGGAAATCCGCCTGCGGATCGAAGCGGCGCGCGCTGCGGTCATCGGCCGGCGCGGCATGGTCGATCCGGTCGGGATGCTGCACTACGCCTATGCCGTGACCGTGGCTGACGCCATCTTCGCCCTGCTGATCGTCGCCGGCGAGCTGCGCGAACGCGCGGGCGAACAACACAGCCTGCCTCTGGTGTATGCCGCGCGCTGCCTGGCCGATACGCAGGCGCAGGTACGGCAGGCACTGGCCCGGCATGCCCCCGACCTGCCCGCCCTGAGCGCCATGCTCGATCGCGATGTGCGCCGGCTGATCGGCCAGCGCGCCAACGCCGGCGCCCCACCGGCCTACCAGTCCGCGCTGGCGGCCCTGGCCCAGCATCCGTCGTTCGAACGCTGGCGCGAGTCGTTTGTCTGGCCGAACGCCGGACTGGCGGGCATGGTCGACCGGGTGGGCCATACCCTGGCCGACATCGCCGCGCGCGATGCACGTGTGACGCGCCACGCGCTGCGGCTGGCCTTTGCCGGCGGCCTGAGCCTGTTGCCGTCGCAACTGCTGCAGGTCGACCATGGCTACTGGGTGGCCGTGACCGTGATCATGGTGTTGAGTCCGCGCCTGCAGACCACGCGGCAGATCTCGTTCCACCGCTTTGCCGGTTCGCTGGCTGGCGCGCTGCTGGCCTGCGTAGTGGGCCTGGCCCATCCCAGCCCGACGCTGGCGCTTGGCCTGAGCGCGATGTTCCTGGCGGCGGCCTACGCCCTGCGGCTGGCCGGCAGCGCGGGCGGCTTTGCCTTCTGCCTGACGCCGGCGGTGATCCTCTTTTCCTGGCTGGGGGAGCCCGCGTCGAGCAGCAGCCACGTGGCGGCGCTGCGCGGCATGGATACCGCGATCGGATGCCTGATCGCGCTTGCCAGCTATTACGTGCTGGCGCCGCGCGCCGAATTGTCGCGCGCCTATCGGCACAGCCTGGATGCCTTGTCCGTCAATGCGGTCTACCTGCGTGCCGCCATCAGCACCGCGCGCAGCATCACACCGGCCCGCATGCGGCTGGAGGCCCTGCGCGTGGCCGCCGGGCGGGCGTCCACCCGTGCCGAAGACACGCTGGCGCAGTGCGCCGGCGACCTCGATCCACGGCTGGGTGCGGCCCATGCGGCCTTGCATGTCACGGCACGACGTATGGCGTCGCTGGCGGGTCTGGTCCGGGCGGGTGCGGAGTCTGGCGAAGTGCATGCCGCGCCCGGGGTCGCAATCCAGTCATTGCTGACGGACCTGGAAGCCCGGCTGGCCGAGGTGGCCGTGCGCCCCGGACGCACCGGGGTCAGTGCGGCAGTTGCCTCCGCGCGCATGGCGCCGCTGACGCCATCCGATGCCCCGTTTGAACACTTCCTGGCCGAACAGTGCACCTACGCGGATGCGCATATCGACAGCGCCCATCGCACCGTTGCCGGCCTGCGGGCACTGGCGGCGGAACAGGCAGAGGCGGGACGCGTCCGGCTGCCGGGCGCCCGCGCCGGCTGACGCGGATCGGGGCTTGCCCTGAGACACCAGCCAGCCGCCTTGCCTGGAACCCGCGATTGCCTATATTGAAGGGATATTCGCGATTTCCCCGTTCCCGGCAAGACGAGGTACGCCATGGTCGATATCACCTTCCCCAGCACCGTTCCCACCTACTGCGGGGCCAGCCTGACGCTGTCCTGCCCCGCCACCGTGAACGGCAACCGGTCGCAATATTCGGTCACGGCAGAGGCGCTTGAAGCCTATTGCGGGGCACAATCGGCGCGCGAGGAAGACCTGGTGCGCGCCTTCACGAGTAATCGCAAGCGCATCGAGCAGCTCGCCGAATCGCTGTTCGAGCTGACCGAAGCGCGCGAGATCGTGCTGCGCGGCGGTCATTTCCGGTTTGCCGGCTGACCACCGCACCGTCGCCGCGTCCGATTTCAGTCGGCCGAGTCCTTGCCGCGTACCAGCAGCACCGGGGCAGTCGACTGGCGAATCACGGCTTCGGCGACACTGCCCAGCACCAGACGGCGCACGCCACGGCGGCCGTGCGTGCCGATCACCAGCAGGTCCGCACCCCACTCGCTGGCCGCCGCATTGATCGACCCCGCGATATCGCCGATCACGGCCGGATCGGTCACCAGTTTGGTCTCGAAGGGCACGCCAGCATTGCCGAGCACGGCGCCGGCGGCTTCCAAGGCCTTCTTGCCGCTATCCACAAAAGCCCGCTCGATCTGGGTGGGATCGTAGAAACCCGCATCGAACAACATTACCCCGTTGTCGACCACATAAAGCGCCAGCACGGTACCTCCACCGCCGCTGGCCACCCGGATCGCCTCCTGCAGTGCCAGGTCCGACGTGCTGCTGCCATCCACAGCCACCGCGATCTTGCTGTAAGCCTTGCTCGACATAGCGTTGCCCTCCATTAAGACGTGGAAGCTCGATACTACACGTGGCGCCGGATTCACGTGCCCAACGACTGACAGTTAAATTGACCGACCGGTCGGTTTATATTTATATTTAGCAGACTGTCCGACCCCACAACATCGCGCGCCAATCGAAGTCGTATCGCGCCCGGCACAACAAGCAGGTCGGCCCCCGCCAAAGACGAAAGTCAAGGAGACGTGATGTACACACAGAGCCTCGACCTGCCGGGCCAGCCTCAGCCTGCGCCCGTATCGGCCGACGCCGACCAGGCAACCAGGCAGGCCGCCTTTGATGCGCGCATCGCCGAAGACGCCAAGATCGAGCCGATGGACTGGATGCCCGAGGCCTACCGCAAGACGTTGGTACGGCAGATCTCGCAGCACGCGCATTCGGAAATCATCGGCATGCAGCCCGAGGGCAACTGGATCAGCCGTGCGCCGTCGCTCAAGCGCAAGGCCATCCTGCTGGCAAAGGTGCAGGACGAAGGCGGCCACGGCCTCTATCTGTATAGCGCGGCGGAAACGCTCAATGCATCGCGCGACGAACTGGTCGACGGCCTGCACACCGGCCGGGCCAAGTACTCGTCGATCTTCAACTACCCCACGCTGACCTGGGCCGATGTCGGCGTGATCGGCTGGCTGGTGGATGGCGCGGCGATCATGAACCAGATCCCGCTGTGCCGCTGCTCGTACGGCCCCTACGCGCGGGCCATGATCCGCATCTGCAAGGAAGAGTCGTTCCACCAGCGCCAGGGCTTTGACGCCCTGCTGAGCATGATGCGCGGCACCGAGTCCCAGCGCGCCATGGTGCAGGACGCCGTGGACCGCTGGTGGTTTCCGGTGCTGATGATGTTCGGGCCGCCCGACGCGGCCTCCACCAACAGCACCCAGACCATGGCGTGGGGCATCAAGCGCATTTCGAACGACGATCTGCGCCAGAAGTTTGTCGACGCCACGGTCGAGCAGGCCAAGGTGCTGGGCGTGACGCTGCCCGACCCCGGGCTGGTCTGGAACGCCGAGCGCGGCCACTACGACTACAGCCCGCTGGACTGGGAAGAATTCTGGCGCGTGATCAATGGCGACGGCCCCTGCAACCGCGAACGGCTGGCAACGCGCGTAAAGGCGCACGACGACGGCGCCTGGGTACGCGAGGCGGCGCTGGCCCATGCCGAAAAACGCGCCAGGCGCGAAGCGCCCGCCAAGGCCGCCTGAATCGACCCGGCGCAGACCAGCAAACCGCCGGCAGACCAGCAGACCCGGAGACCACCATGTCACAACAGAAGGAATGGCCGCTGTGGGAAGTATTCGTCCGCAGCAAGCAGGGCCTGGAACACAAGCACTGCGGGAGCCTGCACGCAGCCGATGCCCAGCAGGCGCTGCACATGGCGCGCGATGTGTACACGCGCCGTCAGGAAGGCGTGTCGATCTGGGTGGTGCCATCGGCAGCCATCACCGCCAGCGCGCCGGCCGAAAAGGCCGAGCTGTTCGACCCGGCGGCCGACAAGATCTACCGCCATCCCACGTTCTACCAGTTGCCTGACGAAGTGAACCATATGTAAGGCCGGCCCCATGACGCAAACCAACGTAGCCGACGGCATCGCCCTGGCGCGCCTGCCACTGGCGCAGACGGCCCCCCTGCAATACGTGCTGCGCCTGGCCGACAACGCGCTGATCCTGGGTCAGCGCAATGCCGAATGGTGCGGCCACGGCCCCGTGCTCGAAGAAGACATCGCACTGGCGAACATCAGCCTCGACCTGATCGGCCAGGCACGCCTGCTGTACAGCCATGCCGGCGCGCTGGAAGGCCGGCTGACCGGCCGCGTGCGGCACGAGGACGACTACGCCTACTGGCGCAGCGAACCGGAATTCCGCAACTGGACGCTGCAGGAACTGCCGCATCACGGCCCGCTGGCGGGCACGGCGCGCGCCGACCGCGACTATGCGGTCACCATCATGCGCAATTTCCTGTACAGCGCGCTGATGGCCGAACTCTGGCCGGCGCTGGAACTGAGCACCGACACCGATCTGGCGGCCATCGCCGCCAAATCGGCCAAGGAAGTGCGTTACCACCTGCACCACGCCGCCGACTGGGTGGTGCGGCTGGGCGACGGCACCGACGCATCGCATGCACGCATGCAGCGCGCGCTGGACCATCTGCTGCCATACATGAACGAGTGCTTCGCCGTCGATACCGTGGAACAGGAAGTGGCCGCGCAAGGCGTGGGCGTGCTGACGTCGAGCCTGCGCGAGGCATGGGAAACCACGGTTGCCGGCACGCTCGACGACGCCACGCTGCAGCGCCCGGCACCGTCGGCATTCGTGTCCACCGGCAAGCACGGCGTGCATTCCGAGCATATGAGCTACCTGCTGGCCGAACTGCAAGGGCTGGCGCGGGCCCATCCGGGCGCGCAGTGGTGACGCGAGGCTGCCCATGCGCACGCACCCCACGCCGATGACATCCCCGTTCGCGCCCACCTTCGCGCGGTGCGATGACGCCACGCCCGCCGAATGCCCGGTATTGCCCGCGGATCGGCTGTCCGTCGCCTGGGCTGCGCTGGAAGCCGTGCCCGACCCGGAAATCCCGGTCGTGTCGATCCGCGATCTTGGCATCCTGCGCGACGTGGTGCTGGCCGATGACGGCCAGACCGTCGAGGCCATCATCACGCCTACGTATTCGGGCTGCCCGGCCATGTCGCAGATCGAGGAAGACGTCGGACGCGCACTGGAAGCGGCCGGGCTGTCGCCGTGGCGCGTGCGCACCGTGCTGGCCCCGGCGTGGACCACCGACTGGATCACCGAAGCCGGCCGCGCCAGCCTGCGCGCGTTCGGCATTGCCCCCCCGGGCCAGTGCGCCAGCCAGGCGCCGCGTGTCGGCAACGTGCGGCCGCTGCGCTTCGTGCCGCGCCAGCCGCGGGCGCCTGCCATGGCTCCACCCGATGTACCCCCCGTTGCATGCCCGCGCTGCGGCAGCGTCCATACGCAGGAGCTGTCGCGCTTTGCCTCCACGGCCTGCAAGGCGCTCTATCGCTGTCTGGATTGCCGCGAGCCGTTCGACTACTTCAAACCCTACTGAGCACCGCCGGCCCATGACCCCACAGTTCCATCCGCTACGCGTGGCACAGGTTCGCCCGGAGACCCCGGACACGGTCTCGATCGCCTTCGAGGTGCCGCCGGCACTGCTCGATGCCTACCGCTTCACGCAGGGCCAGTTCCTGACGATCAAGGCGCCCGTCGAAGGCAAGGACGTGCGCCGCTCGTACTCGATCTGTTGCGGCGTACAGGACTACGACGACCGCGGCGAACTGCGCGTGGCCGTGAAACTGGTGGACGACGGCGTGTTCTCCACGTGGGTCCACGACACCGTTGCCGCCGGCCAGGTGCTCGATGTGATGACGCCCGATGGCCGCTTCCACGTGCCGCTCGATGCCGAGGCGTCGCGCCACCATGTGGCGTTTGCGGCGGGCAGCGGCATCACGCCTGTGCTGTCGCTGATCCGCACCACGCTGGCCGTGGAACCGCGCAGCCGCTTCACGCTGGTCTACGGCAATCGCAGCGTCGACACGATCATCTTTTCCGAGGCGCTCGAAGACCTGAAGAACCAGTACCTGTCGCGTTTCACGCTGTACCACGTGCTGTCGCGCCAGCCTCAGGAGGTGGATCTGCTGCATGGCCGGCTCGACCGCGAGCGCGTGACCGCCTTCCTGCAGACCCTGCTGCCCGTGGACGATATCGACGCCGCCTTCGTATGCGGCCCCGCGTCAATGATCGACGAAGTAGAGGAAGCCCTCAAAACCGCCGGCCTGGACCCGCACCAGATCCATGCCGAGCGCTTTGGCGTGCCGCTGACCCAGCCCCGGCGCGCCGCGCCGGCCCATGCCGACCAGGTCGGCACCGCCGAACTGGTGGTGGTGCTGGACGGCAAGCAGCACAAGATGCGCCTGCCGCTGACCGACGCCAAAGTGCTGGACACCGCGCTGGCCGCCGGGCTGGACCTGCCCTATGCCTGCAAGGGCGGCGTCTGCTGTACCTGCCGCGCCAAGGTGCTGGAGGGCGAGGTCGAGATGGAAAAGAACTACACGCTCGAACCGTGGGAGATGGAAAAGGGCTTTGTATTGACATGCCAGGCCCGCGCGCTGACGCCGCGGGTGGTGGTCAGCTACGACGAACGCTGACGGCTGACCTGGGCAAATGACCGGTGTCAAGGGTGTCGAGGCTATGGCGGGAATCCCACATGTCAGACAGCTGCCGATGCCCGGCCGGTGGCGAGCCGTGATTACAATGGCGGAACACGCTTCAGGCGTCGCATCACCCGCCAAGCGGCCGCCTGCAGGCGGTGGCGGCGGCCGCGTCCGGAGGTCCGGCACCCGTCGCACCCTATACAATCACGGTCATGCAATACATACATGTCGTCAACGGCGATGTCGCGGGCAACACGCTGCGCCAGGCACTGGCCCAGGCCGCCCGCCCCGACCCGGTGGTCGTCCTGCGCGACGACCTCGCCGTGGGTCCGATCGCCGATATCGACAGCACCGGCCTGATCCGCTCGGGCTTCTGGCAGCGCGTGGCGCCGCACACCGATATCGACTTCGGCGCCGAGATGCGCCAGGCGCTGGACCAGCTCCAGCAACTGCGCCGCGACGACATGGAAGTTGCCATCTGGCACGGCCAGAGCGCCTCCGACCAGCTGATGCTGCGCCGGGTGGTCTTCCACCTCTATCAGGCGCCGCAGCGCATCAACGAAGTGGCGATGGACCTGCGCGAACTGGAAGCCCCCACGCACGGCAGCCTGACCGCCATCGGCATGTATCCGGCCGCCCGCCTGGCGCGACGCTTCTCGACCATCGCCCCGGTATCGGTGCTGCGCCTGGGCCGGCTGGGCTACGAGTGGCAGCAGAACGTCAAGGAAAACGCCGATGTGCGGCTGTGGAAGGGCAATACGCTGGTGCCGGCGGCCTATCACAACGTCGACGACGTGATCCTGGAGCGCGGCCCCGACGACTGGACGCCAGCCGCGCAGGTGGTGGGCAGCGTGATGGGCGCCATCGAAGGCCTGCTTGCCAGCGACTGGTTTGTCTTCTGGCGCTGCCGCGAACTGGTCAGCACCGGGCAGCTGGAGTTGCGCGGCGACCCGCAAAGCCTCGAATCCTGCGATATCCGCCGCAACCACCTCGCTGCCAGCACTGATTGACGCCGTACCGATAACAGAACAACAGGCGGATCGATCCGACCCCTATGGCAAGAACCAAGGCGCCCGATTTCGAGGCGCAACGCGAACAGATTCTCGACCTGGCGGCCGCCGCCTTTGCCGCCTCCAGCTATCCCAGTACATCGATGGCCGACCTCGCGGCGGCCTGCGGCACGTCCAAGGCCCGGCTCTACCACTATTACGAGAGCAAGGAAGCGATCCTGTTCGACCTGCTGGACCGCTACACCCGGCAGCTGATGCAGATCGTCACCGATGTGGAGGCCGAAGGCACGCGCCAGTCGCGCAGCCATCGCGAGACTTTCGGCCATCTCCTGCGCGCCTTCCTGGCCGAGTACGAGACCTCGCAGACGCGCCATATCGCGCTGATCAACGATGTGAAGTTCCTGGCCGAGGAACAGCGCGACCAGATCCTGCAGCGCGAGCGCGATGTCGTGGCGGCGTTTGCCCGCCTGCTGCAACGCGCCTATCCGGAGCGCGTGACGCGCGACAACCAGACCGCGCTGACCATGACCGTCTTCGGCATGATCAACTGGACGTTCACGTGGCTCAAGCCCGGTGGCCGGCTGTCATACGCGGCGTTTGCCGAAATGGTGGTCGGACTGCTCGAAAACGGCCTGGCTCCGGGCATGCCGGGCGCCGGCCAGCCAGCGCGGCCCGGATCGGCCAGCCAGGCCTGAGCGGGGCCCCGCCCCGGCCTGCCCTTCCTGACCCGGCCCGGCGTCAGGACCATTCGGCATCTTCCTGCTTGCGGCGCTGGTCGCGGTCCTGCCGGAACATTTCCTCAAGTTCGTCGCGCGCCTGCTTGGCAAGGGAGACCAGCTTCTTCTGGTCCTTGTAGTACGGGTAGAAGCGATCGATAGCCTCGATATTGTGACGCCGGAAGCGCAACGCCACACTGCGCGCTTCCACCCGGTCGAAGCCCAGCCCTTCCAGCACCTTGCGTCCCAACATCAGCGAACCTTCAAACATTTCGCGCTCGTAGCTGTTGGCGTCGATGCCCCGATCCATGAGCTGGTAGACGTGCGACACATGCCGCGCCCGCGTGTAGATCTTCAGGTCCGGCCAGCGGTGGCGCACCTTGTCGATCAGTCCGAGGTTGTCGTCCAGGTCCTCGATCGCCACGATCAGGATCCTGGCCTCGGCGGCGCCGGCGGCTTCGAGCAGGTCCATGCGCGTGGCATCGCCATAGAAGATCTTGAACCCGTACTGGCGCAGGAATTCGATCTGGTCGGGATCGTGGTCCAGCACGGTCACGCCGATGCCCTGGGCATACAGCAGGCGGCCGATAATCTGGCCGAAGCGGCCAAAACCGGCAATGAGCACAGGATTGTGATGATTGGTGATCTCGTCGTCGGGCCGCTTCGACATCGCGTTCAGGCGCGGCGCCAGCAACTGGTCGAACAGCAGCAGCAACAGCGGCGTGGCCACCATCGACAGCGCCACGATCAGCACCAGCAATGCCTCGGTGTCCTTCGGCAGCAGGCCCACGGTGCGGGCCTCGGCGAACACCACGAACGCGAATTCGCCGCCCTGCGAGATCAGCAGGGCGAACAGCAGCCACTGCCCGCGCGACACCCGGAACCGCTTCGCCAGCATCATCAGCACGGCCGTCTTGACCAGTACGAACGCCACCACGCAGCCCATCACCTTGCCCGGCTGCTGCGCGAGGATGCCGAAGTCGATCGACATGCCCACCGCCATGAAGAACAGACCCAGCAGCAGGCCCTTGAACGGCTCGATGTCGGCCTCCAGCGCATGGCGATATTCCGAGTCCGCCAGCAGCACGCCGGCCACGAAGGTACCCAGCGCCATCGACAGGCCCACGGCATCCATCATCAGCGCGATACCCACCACAAGCAGCAGCGAGAACGCGGTGAACATCTCGCGCATGCCCGTCCGGGCAATCACCCGCAGCGCCGGCCGCACCAGGTACCGCCCGCCCACCACCACGGCGCCGATCACGGCCACGGCCTTCGCGGCGGTCTGCCAGTTCTCGGGCCCATGGGCCGTGGCGCCGGCGCCATCCGCCGCCAGAAGCGGCAGCAGCGCGATCATCGGAATTGCCGCGATATCCTGGAATAGCAGAATGCCGAAGCTGGCCGCCCCGGCACCGGTCTGCATCAGGTTGCGCTCGGCCAGCGTGGCGAATGCAATCGCCGTGGACGACAGCGCCAGACCCAGGCCAGCGACGATGGCTACCTGCCAGGGCGCGCCGAACAGCGCCGCCACGATGCCGATGGCCAGCGCACACGTCCCCATCTGTATCGAACCGTAGCCAAAGATGCTCTGCTTCAGGGCCTTGAGCTTGCGCGGCTCCAGTTCCAGCCCGATCACGAACATCATCAGCACGACGCCGAATTCCGAGAAATGGAGGATCGACTCGACATTGGTCACCAGGCGCAAGGCAAACGGGCCAATGGCGGCCCCCGCGATCAGATAGCCCAGCACGGCGCCCAGCTGGAAACGGCGCGCGACCGGCACGGCCACCACGGCCGCCACCAGGAACACCAGCAAGGCAATCAGAAAGTCATGCTGGTTCATTGCGCGTCCTCCCCGGTGGCCTCGGATGCCGGCCATTCCTGTGTTTCCGGAGGCAGTGGCGGCGCAGCCAGATGGCGCGCCACGTGTTCGATGTGCAACGCCACGGCGTCGGTGTCTGCCCGGTCGGCATCGTGCAGCACGATCGGGGGCATCCAGCTCATGCCGCACTGCAGGGCAGTCTGCTCCAGCGGCAGCAGGAAATCGCTGATGGGATGACCATGGGCGCCGTCGGGACCGTAGGCATCCGACTGCCCGCCCGCGCTGACCACCGCCAGCATCGACTTGCCGCGCAGCGCGGTGCCGCCCGGTCCATAGGCCCAGCCCATTTCAAGCACGTCGTCGAGCCAGAGCTTCATCAGGGCCGGCACGCTGTACCAGCGCACCGGGAACAGCAGCACCACGGTTTCGGCGGTCGACAGCAGCCGCTGCTCCGCTACGACGTCGATGTCATAGTCGACATAGAGGTTGTAAAGCTCGCGCACCGCCACATGGGGCAATTCGGCAAGGGCTTCGGCAAGTGGATGGTTGACGCGCGAGCGTCGCGGCGCGGGATGCGCATAGATCACAACAATCGGTGGTTCGTTCATGAATGGGCGTTGTCTTTCCCGTAGAGGGACCGATGCGACAGACAAGCCAGCCGGTGCGGCGTTGCAGCAAATCCACAACCCACGCACCCGTGACGTCCCAGCCGCGCATATAACCTGTTGAATTATCAGTGCTTTTTGATTGGCGCCGCTTTCGTGCCGCGGTTTGGCGGCCGGGTAGCTTACGCGAGACTGACAATTCCACTACAATACTTTTCGCGTCGCAGCAACCTAGTGTTTGCCCGAATCCAGCATTGTGGATCACAAACCGGATTCCCACCGCACGGCTTTTGATGCAAGTGCAGGGCCGACCACCGCGATGGTGCTATTTTTATACCGATCACTGAAGAAGGAAACCAAGTGAACCCGCTCGAACTGAGCAAGGCCGTCGGCGCAGTCACCGACGAAGATCTTCGCCGCGCAGCCGAGGCGAGCCAGGCAACCCAGCGTCACACCACCCTGGTGCGTGAACTGGCTGCCCATCATCGCTCGCGCCTGCAAAAGCATTTTCTCGCCCTGGGCGAGGAAGATCGCCTGCTCCGTTTCGGCCAGTCGGTTGGCAACCATGTGATCGAGGCCTATGTGGAAAGCATCGATTTCGACCACGACAGCGTGTTTGGCGTCTATGACGAGCACCTGGAACTGGTTGGCGTCGGCCACTTCGCAAACCTGCGCGACAACGCCCAGGGCCGCGTTGCCGAGTTCGGCGTGTCGGTGTCGAAGAGCGCCCGGGGCCGCGGCATCGGCAGCGCCCTGTTCCAGCGCGCCGCCATGCATGGCCGCAATACCAGCGTCCGCACGCTGTACATGCACTGCCTGTCGCGCAACGCCGCAATGATGCACATCGCCAAGAAGGCCGGCATGAAGGTGCAGTACGCCTATGGCGAGGCCGACGCCTATCTGGAACTGCCGCCCGCCGACACGGTGAGCCGCCTGACCGAGGCCATCGACGAGCAGGTGGCTGATTTGGACTACCTGGTTCGTCGCAACCTGCGCGATGTCCGGCGCTTCGGCCTGCGCTTCTGGCGCTCGCTGGTGCCACAGAAGGGCACCGCCTGATCCGGCCCGACGATCACCAAACAGAAACGGCGCACCCGCAAGGTGCGCCGTTTCTGTTTGGTGCGGCCGATGTGTGGGGTGGACCGCTGTCAGGCCCCGCCGGCCACGGGCAGCGCCGTGGTGTCCTTGATCGACTCCAACGCAAAGCTGGAACGCACATCGATCACCGAAGGATGTGCCAGCAATTGTTCCTGCATGAAGCGCGCAAAGTGCTCCATGTCTTCGACGTAGACCTTGAGCAGCAGGTCCATCTCGCCCGTCATGGCATGGCAGGCCGCCACCTCCGGCCAGGTCTGGATTGCCGCCCGGAACAGGTCCAGCGGCGCCTTGCCCTTGGGCGTGCCGCCCTGCTTTTCCAGCCGCACATTGATATAGGCAAGCAAGCCCAGGCCAATCTTGTTCGGTTCGAGCAGCGCCGCGTACTGGCGGATCACGCCAATCTCCTCCAGCCGACGGATGCGACGCAGGCAGGGGCTCGGCGACAGATTCACGCGCTCCGCCACTTCCAGGTTGGTCAGCCTCCCGTTGGTCTGCAGGACCTCCAGAATTTTCCGGTCGATCTTGTCCAGCTCCACCTTGCTCACGTTTTGTTGCTCCGCAATATGTTTGTCGGCAATTTTTTTGCGCAAATTTAACAAGTCGTGCACAAGTCCGCAATTTATTTCATCTAAGGACAAGTACTGCAGCCATATGCAGCGGGCGCTTGCGTCACGTGGGGCGAGGCAAGGATGGTGCCAGCCAACAAAAAACGCGGCCCGAAGGCCGCGTTTGCGGTTGCCGATGCAAGGGCTAGTTGCCGCTCGGCGACGGGACGGACGGGCCCGAGGCACCGCCCGGACCGCGACGCTGCATGCGGTCCATCCGGTCCTTGTGCATCTTCTGCATGTCCGACTGGATTTCGGCCATGGTCACCTTGCCGTCACGGTTCGCGTCGAGCTTGTCGAAGCGATCGGCCATGCGCGGGAAGGCGGCCTTGAACTCGTCACGCGTCAGCGCGCCGTCGTTGTTCTTGTCCGCAGCCTTGAACTTGGCCTCGAACTCGGCCTTCATCTCGGCGCGGCGCTGCTCCCAGGCAGCCTTCCGATAGGCAGCCAGCTCGTTCTTGTCGAGCTTGCCGTCGTGGTTGGTGTCGATCTTGTTGAACAGCGCGTCGGCTTCGGCCTTCGAGATCATGCCATCGCCGTCGGTGTCGACCGACTTCATCCACATCATGCCGCCATGGTGATGCTCGCCAGGGCCGCCCATGCGGTGGTGAGGTGCCGGGCCACCTTGCGGAGCAGCCTGCGGCGCAGCCGGGGCCGGCGTGGTCTGTGCGAAGGCGGCACCCGCGGCCATGAACACAGCCGAGGCGGCGATAAAGCTCTTGAGGATGTGCGTCTTGTGATTGCGTTGCATGTCTGTGCTCCTTTTCATCACGTTGGGCATGTACGGATTAGAACGCAGACAACCACGCCAAGTTGGCACTTTTAATACGATGTTACGGGCCTCACAGAATCGACTAGCGGCGTAAACGGCCGCAATACAGTCAAAGATTGCGCAATGATCCGAAATCGTATTTTTACGATTTGATTAGTCTTTTGGCAGCTGGTTCTCGGCGCCGTGCGGGGGCACCTGTTGAAAGTCCTGCGGCGCAAAGCCCTGCTGTTGCGGGGCACCCTGCTGGAACTGTTGCGGCGGCTGTTGCGGTGCCGGCTGCACCGGCGCACTGGCAACCGGCGGCGGCGCCGACTGCACGGGAGCCGGCATTGGCGTCGACAGCGGAGCAGCCGCACCGGACGGCGGTGCCGCCGGCGCATTGCCCGGACGGCCGACCGAGACGGTGTTCTGCAGCGGCAGCGCGATTTCCTGGCGCACGCCGTTGCGCTCGATCACGATATTGCGGCCATGGATTTCCGTCAGACGAATTTGCGGCGAGAGCGAGGCACCTGCGCGCACGGCCTTGGGCGGCCCGCCGTCCAGGGACACGATGGCCGCTGCCGGCCCCACGCCATCGACATCCGCCACCACGCCGATCAGCTGGATATCCCGCACACCCGACTGCGCACTGCCGCCAAACAGCGTCGCCACAGCGCCTGTTTCCACCGCCTCGGTCTGGGCGATACGCGCCGATTTGGGTACGGGAATCGTCCGCATCGCGCTGAACACCAGCACCCAGTGCGTGATCAGCGCGCACAGTGCGACAAATAGCAACAGACTGACTGCGCGGGGCAGCCAGGGGGTCGAAAGGTCGAAGCGGAGGGCAGGCCGGGTCAGGGTTGGCACGAGCAGTACGCCAGGCGGCAGAATCCAAGAGGTCGCCTAGCGTACCAGACGCATGCGTCGATTGTCTGTCAGTAGTGCCGACCCGGCAGATGGCCCGGATCGGGGCCGATCAGAGCAGGTCGTCGAGCAGGTCTGGACCGAACACTTCGCGGTGGATGTGGCCCACCGGAATCCCCGCGTTGATCAGCGCATGGCGCTGGGCCTGCATGAAGCCCAGCGGGCCGCACAGGTAGAAGCGGGCATCGTTGAATGCCGAGGTGTCTTCGGCCTTCAGCACAGAAGCAATCGGCATCGTGCCGGCATGGTCGAAGTCACGGCCCGACACATCGGCCGCCTGCGGGGTCTCGTAGCTGATGTGGGTACGCAGGTTCGGCATCCGTTCGCGCGCCCAGGTCAGGTCGCCGCGATGCGCATGATGGCGGCCATGGCGTGCCGCGTGGGCGAACAACACCGGGCGGTGCGGATTTTCCTTGGCCAGCGTGCGCAGCACCGACACCATCGGCGTCACGCCGATGCCGGCGGACATCAGCACGATCGGGCGGCGGTCGTCGATGGCCGGTGCAAACTCGCCCCACGGCGTGCTGACATGCAGCGTGGTGCCGACATGGGCGTTGTCATGCAGCCAGTTAGAGACTGCACCGGCCGGCGTTTCGGCGTTGCCGTCTTCGCGCTTGACCGAAATGCGCCACGTGGGCAGGCCGCGCTCGCCAGACAGCGAGTACTGGCGCAGCTGGCGCTGACCGTCGGCCAGGATGGCTTCGACGCTGATGTACTGACCCGGCGCAAAGTCGCGCAGCGGCTTGCCATCGTCAGCGCCCAGGGTAAGCGAGACCACCTGGTCGCCTTCCTGCTCGCGGGCGATCACGCGCACGCGCTGCAGTTCGCCCGCCTTGACGTTGTTCCGGTCATACAGGCGCGCCTCGGCGGCAATCAGTTCGCCGGCCAGCAGCCAGTAGGCCTCGTCCCAGGCCGCCAGCAGCGGCGGGGTGGCGGCATCGCCCAGCACCGCGGCGATGGCTTCGAGCAGATACTTGCCGACGATCGGATAGTGGGCCGACGTCAGGCCGACGGCCACGTGCTTGTGGACAATGCGTTCCACCACCGGCGCCAGCACGTCGGCGCGGTCGACGTTGGCGGCATAGGCGAACACAGCCGACGCCAGCGACTGCTGCTGCGAGCCATTGGCCTGGTTGCCCATGTTGAACAGGTTCTTCAGCTCGGGGCGCGCCGCGAACATCTCGCGGTAGAAGTGCGTGGTAATGGCAAGACCGTGCTCGCGCAGCACGGGGACGCTGGCATCGATATAGGGGCGGGAAGCAGCGGACAACATCAGCAAAAACTCCTGTGAATTCATGCATTTAGAATGCATGTTTTTGCGCACAATAAAGCCGGCGAAAGACTGCGGCAGGGGTCTCGCCCCGCTGCCTCAGGCCACGCGCCGGCTCAGGAAATCTCGATGCAGGCTGATAATCGACTCGGCCGTCCGGCTGTTGCCAGAAACTTCGGCCAGCGTGATGCCGTCAAGCGCCTGGTAGAACGCCTCTTCGGCTTGATCCAGCGCGCGCTTCAGACGGCAATTGCCGTTCAAGGCGCATGGCGGATCGGAACAGTCGATCACCGACTTGTGTCCTTCCAGTTCGCGCAGGATCGTGCCGATCGACAGCTTTTCTGCGCCCGGCCCCAGTTGCAGCCCGCCATGCCGCCCACGCGTGGCCGAAATCCAGCCCAGCTTCGACAACCGCGCCGCCACCTTGACGAGGTGGTTGTGCGAGATTTCGAATTGCTGGCCGACTTCAGCGATCGTGATCGGACGGGTGCCGTCGCCGCGCGATACATACATCAGCAGGCGCAAGGCATAGTCTGAGAATCGGGTCAGTTGCATCGTGCCTGGAATCATAGATAACGTGCATCTGCAATGCAAGATTTTTGTTGCAGTTGCACCTTGGTACATTAATCCGGTCCTGACACCCCGGCGGCACACCAAACGGTCATCTGGCGGGGGTTATACTCTCCGACCATACCTCGACCATCAAGGCACACAACCGATGCGCAGAACCGTCACCCAGACTGCCGCCCCCCGGACGCAACTCCGTCGCCGCCTCGCCCGCGGTTTCACCCTGATCGAAATCATGGTGGTGATCGTGATCCTGGGCGTGCTGGCGGCACTGGTGGTGCCCAAGATCATGAGCCGTCCCGACGAGGCCCGTATCGTTGCCGCGCGCCAGGACATCTCGTCGATCATGCAGGCGCTCAAGCTCTACCGCCTGGACAATGGCCGCTACCCGACCACCGAACAGGGTCTGGCCGCACTGGTCAACAAGCCGACGACCGAGCCCATTCCCAACAACTGGAAGGGCGGCGGCTACCTGGAAAAGCTGCCCAAGGACCCGTGGGGCCATCCGTACCAGTACCTGAACCCGGGCGTGCGCGGCGAGATCGATGTGTTCAGCTTTGCCGCCGACGGCCAGGCGGGCGGCAGCGGCAACGACGCCGATATCGGCAACTGGGAATAAGCCCGTCCCCTGCCCTTCATGACTCCGGCGACGCCGCGCGGCCAGGCCGCCCTACTCCAGCGCCGCCGGCTGCACGGCTTCACGCTGCTTGAACTGCTGGTGGTCATGGTGATCGCCGGCATCGTCATCTCCCTGGTGGCGGTCAACGCCACGCCCAATGATCGCGGCCGCGTGCTCGACGATGGCCAGCGCATCGCGCGCCTGTTCGAACTGGCCCAGGAAGACGCCCAGCTGGGCGCCCGGCCGCTGGCCTGGGAAGGCGATGCCACTGGCTGGCGTTTTCTTGAATCCACACCGCAGGGCTGGGTACCGATGCGCACCGACGTCTTCGCGCCGGGCCGCTGGCGCATTCCGCTGGACGGCGCGGTCATCGTCCAGGGTGGACGCCAGCTTGGCACGGGCCCGGTGCGGCTGATCTTCGGACGCGAACTGATCGACGAACCCCAGCGGCTGGTGCTGACGCGCGGCGACATCCGCGTGGACGTGACCGGCGACGGCAGCGGCCGCTACGTGGCAACGGTGACGCAATGACCGCACGGACGCGTCATCCGCGCGCCCGGGCCCGGGGCTTCACGCTGATCGAGGTGCTGGTCGCGCTGACCATTCTTGCGGTGGCGCTTACCGCCGCCATGCGGGCGATGGGTTCGATGGTCGAGTCGAGCGCCTCGCTGCAGCAGCGCATGCTGGCCGAATTCAGCGCCGAGAACCATCTGGCTACGCTGCGCCTTTCCAGGACCTGGCCCGAGCCCGGCACACGCGGCTACGACTGCCCCCAGGGCGGCGTGGCGCTGTGGTGCGAGGAATCGGTCTCCGGTACCCCCAATCCGTCGTTCCGACGCGTGGAAGTCGCTGTCTATCCGTCCGCCGGCAACAAGTCGGTGCGGCTGGCGTGGCTGGTCACGCTGGTACCCAATGAAACCCGCAATGTCCTCTGAACGCCGCTTCCGATCCGGCGGCCAGCGCGGGTTCACGCTGCTGGAAATGCTGGTCGCCATCACGCTGCTGGCCGTGATGGCCGTTATCGGCTGGCGCGCACTGGATTCCCTCACCCGCAGCCGCGAACGGCTGACCGATCACGACGCCCGGCTCGATGCGCTGAAGGTGCTCTACGGCCAGTTCCAGTCCGATTGCGAACACCTGGCCCAGCCGGCCCAGTTGCAGGCCAGCCCCGTGGAAATCGGCCCCAACCAGTTGCTGCTGGTGCGCGACCGCCGTGACGAAGGCCAGCCGCCGACCTGGCAGGTGGTGGCCTATCGGCTCGACGGCAATACCGTGGTGCGCGCGGCCAGCCGTGCCGCCTATTCCCGCAATGACGTGCAGAGCGCGCTGCTGGCCCTGCGCCAGCCGGGCAGCGCGGGCCTGCAGATCCGCCCGTTGCTTGGCGATGCCGACCAGCTGTCGGCGCGTGCCTGGGTCGAACCGGTGGGCTGGCTGGTCGATACGGGCCGGGTGCGCACCGCGCTGATGCAAGGCAGCGCCATAGCCAACGCGGCCGAGGCCGCGGCCGCCGCCACCGGTGCCAGCGATGCGCAGGCCGGGATCGGCACCATCTCGAACACCGTCGCCGTGCGTGCCGTCGAACTGAACGTCTTCGCGCGCATGGGCGATGGCGATGCGACGCGCCAGTTCCAGAAAATCTGCATGACGGGGATGTGATGACGCGCGTGCCCTTCCCCCTGTCGTTCCGCACGCGGCCCGGCCGCCAGCAAGGCGCCGCCGTGGTAACGGCCCTGCTGATGGTGACGCTGGCAGTGGTGGTGGTATCCGGCATGCTGTGGCGCCAGCAGGTGCAGATCCGCTCGATCGAAAACCAGCGGCTGGTGGCCCAGGCCGCCTGGATCGAACGCGCCGCGGTGGACTGGTCGCGCCTGATCCTGCGCGACGACCAGCGCCGTTCGCAGGTGGATTACCTGGGCGAACCGTGGTCGGTGCCGGTGGCCGAGACCCGGCTGTCCGACTTCCTGGGGGCCGGCGTCAGCACGGCCGAAGGCGGCGAGACATCGTTCGTCTCCGGCCGCATCCTCGACGCGCAGGCGCGCTTCAACCTGACCAACCTCTATATCTGGCAGGCCGACGGCACCGGCCGCGTGGCGAATATCGACCAGCCGTCGCTGCTGGCCTTCAGACGACTGCTTCAAACGCTCGGCATGAACGCCGGCCTGGCCGAGCCGACCGCCCAATATATGCTGCGCGCGGCCCGGGGGGTACCGACCAACGGCCAGCCCGCGCCGCGGCCGCCCGACAGCGTGGAAGACCTGCTCGCCGTGCCCGGCTATACGCCGGCGATGGTGGCGGCGATGGAACCCTTTGTCACAGTGTTGCCGGAACGTACCAAGGTCAATGCCAATACCGCCGAGGCCGAAGTCCTTTCCGCCGTCATAGACAAACTGCCAATCGACCGGGCGCGCGAACTGGTGCGCCAGCGTGACCGCAGCTACTTCAACAACACCGGCGACGTGACGTCCCAATTGCAGAGCATTGCCCCGCAGGCGGTCAATCCCGGCGACGCGGTTGATGTACGCACCCACTACTTCCTGATCTACGGGCTGGTCCGCCACGAGCGCGCGCGCCGGCTGAAGGTGTCGCTGGTGTTCCGGGCCGACGTGCTGGGTAGCGGCAATACCACCCGGATCATCTGGGTCCGGGACGCCGACGCCATGCCCGAGCAACGCTGAAACGGGGTCGCGCCGCAAGCCGTTTTTGCCCGGATGCGTGTAGGAATCATCGTTCTGCAGAATCAGTCGGACCGCTATTGACGCGCGTAAGTCACACAGGCAAGGTATGCTGCTGCGCCGAGCCGGGTCCGGTGCAGCCAACTGCCGCCGGGCCACAGATTGTGCCCGCCAGTCCGCCCCAGCCCGTCCCGAAGCGTGGCACGGGGCGCCAACGGGCGGCTGACCGGCCAGCCACGCGCCTCCAGCGCATCTTCGCCATAGATAACAGGGAAATCTTGAGTACCACGCTCTACGTCCGCCTGCCGCACCGGCCGCATGACCAGCCGCAACCGTGGCAGTTTGGCGCGATGCCTTTTGCGCTGGTACGCGCCTCCGCGGAAAAAACCCGCGCCGGCAGCCCTTCCCCGGCCCCCGAGCTGTTGCGCGAAGGCCACGCCCTGGCCGCGGAAATGCCCGCGGCAGACCGCCTCGTCCTGATCCTGGCCGCCAGCGATGTGCTGCTCACGGCAGCCATGGTGCCGCCGTTGCCGCCGGCCCGCCTGCGGCTGGCCCTGCCCAACCTGGTGGAAGACATGCTGGCGACGGACGCCGCGCCGTGCCATATCGCCCTGGGGCCGGCGCTCGATCCGGCCGCCCCGGCGCGTGGTCCGCGCCGCCGCCTGCTGATGGTCACCGACCGCGCCTGGCTGCGCGCCGCGCTGGACCAGTTCACCGAACACAAGCACCGCCGCCGCAGCGTGCTGCCGGCCCAGATGTGCCTGCCGCTGACGGAAGCCGCCGCTCCGGCCCTGGTTCCCGCTGAAGCCCCGGAGACCCCTGAACCGGCCCTGGCCGACGCCCTTGCCCCGGCGCCCGCGCCGCAGCCGTCCGTACCCGAAGTCCCGGCCACCACCGATGAATCGGCCCAGCCTGCCACGCTGGTGGTGGAAGCCGCGACCTCGGCACTGGCCCAGTCGGCGTCGCTGCTGGACGCCGTCGCGCCGCCACCCGCTGCCGCCGACACCGCGCGTCTCTGGCAACTGACGGTACGCACCGGCCCTTACGACGGCTACGGACTGCTGCTCAATGACCAGGCCCTTGGCGCGTGGCAGGCGCTGGCCCCATCCGGCGAATGGCATGGCGACCCTGCCGCGCTGGCCCATGCTCCGGTACCCGCGCTGCGTACGCAGCGGCCGGTCGCACGTGCATCGCGGATTTCCGATAACTGGCGTATCTGGCTGAGTGGCGCCGAGACCTGCCTGCGCGATCCGCAGCTCGACCTGGCGCAGTTCGAATTCGCCCAGGGCCGCATGGACCGCTGGAACGTGCTGGCGTGGCGTCTGCCGGTGGCCCTGGTCGTGGGACTGGCACTGGTGCAGATCATCGGCATGAACGCCCAATGGCTGATGCTGCGCAACGAGTCCCGGCGCATCGACGCGGCCCAGATCGATCTCCTGCATACTGCCTTCCCGAACGTGCCGCCGGTGGCGGAGCCACCGCTGCTGATGCGCCGCCAGATGGAACAGCTGCGCACGGCAAGCGGCCGCAGCACGCCCAGCGATTTCCTGCCGCTGGCCGATGGCTTTGCGCGCGCCGCCCATGACCTGCCGCCGGACGCGCTGCTGCAGCTCGACTATCGCGCCGGCGCGCTCTACGTCACGCTCAAGGCGGGCACCAATACCAATGCGCTGCGCAACGCGGCGCGGCAAGCAGGCCTGCAGATGGAAGAAGACAAGTCACCGCCGGACGCCTCCGTCCGCGCGGGCGGCACCCCGACACCGCCCGGCTCGCGCTGGACGATCAAGACCGAATCGCGCGCCGAGAACCCGGCGCAAGGCAGGGCCGGCGCATGAAATTCGGCAAATCCGCCAATCGCCCGGCCGCCGCCACCGCTGCAACGGGTACGTCCGCCGGCCGCCTGGGCAGGTTGCGCCCGCGTGTCCCCGACGCCTGGCGCGAACGGTTCGACACCTTCTGGAACGCCCGCAATCCACGCGAACAGGCCATCCTTGGCGGCGGCGCGGTGGTGCTGGTGCTGGTATTCGGCTATCTGGTGCTGTGGGAGCCGGCCGCAACGGGCCGCGACCGCCTGATGCGCAACCTGCCGGCGCAGCGCGCCGACCTGGCGGAAATGGAAACGCTGGCGCAGGAAGCACGCGGTCTGCAGGCCAGCCCGGCACCGTCGCTGCGCGGCGACGCGCTGACCCAGGCGCTGCAGGACAACCTCGGCCAGCACGGCCTCAAGGCCACGCGCCTGGCGGCCACGGGCGACAACGCCGTGCAGGTTCAGCTGGACAAGGTGGCTTTCGGTGCCGTGGCCAGCTGGCTGCAGGATGTACGCGCCCAGCAGCGGCTGAAGGTCACCGACGCCCGCATCAGCTATGTCGGCGCCACGGCGCTGGTCAACGTCACGGCAACGCTGCAAGGCCCTGGCGCCGGTGGCCGCAACTGATGGCGCGCCTGGAGGCCCTGCGCCTGCCCCGCCGCCGCGCGCGTGCGTCGCGCGGCTGGCAATGGCTGCGCTGGACGCTGCTCGGCGTGGCAACGGTGGTGGTCACCGTGATGGCGTCGCTGCCGGCCACATGGATGGCCGAGCGCATCGCCACGGAAAGCGGCCGCCGCGTGCTGCTGGCCGATGCGGCGGGCACGCTGTGGCATGGCAGCGCCACGCTGGCGCTGTCGGCTGGCGCGGGCAGCCAGACATCGACCGTGCTGCCGGGCCGGCTGACCTGGGACGTGGCGTTCTGGCCATTGCTGACGGGCACGCTGCGCATCGTGCTGGAACAGGACATGACGATGGCCGCGCCGGTGACGGTGGCGGTGACGCCCGCCGGCTGGACCGTGCAGTCCGGCGGCATCCGCCTGCCGGCGTCGCTGCTGGAAGGCATTGGCGCACCGTTCAACACGCTGCGGCCTGACGGCACGATGCGGATCGACTGGACGGCGTTGCAGGGCAAATTTGCCGGCAACCAGAAATTCGGACGTCTGACCCTGCAGCTGGATCAGATGTCTGCGGCGGTGAGCCGCCTGCGCCCGCTGGGCAGCTATCGTGCGGAGGTCGACCTGACCGGCGCCGACGGCCGCCTGCAACTGAAGACCACGGCCGGACCGCTGCACCTGGAGGGCAGCGGCACACTCGGCCGGCAGTCCCGCTTCGAAGGCACGGCCCACGCCGACCCCGAGGCGGCCACCCAGCTGGCGGGCCTGTTAAGCCTGCTGGGACGAACAGAAAACAACGTGACAAGGCTGCGCTTCTGATTGCCGAAGCTGCCGAAGCTCAAGCCTGAAACCGATGATGACAACGCAAGCACACCACCACCTCGTTCGTACCGTCTGCGCCCGCGCCACCGCGCTGCTGTGCAGCCTGTCGCTGCTGTCGCCCGCCATGGTGTGGGCCCAGCCGCAGCAGCCGGTACCGCAACCCAACGACATCACGCCGCGCAACAACCGTGACCAGGTGGTGTTGAACTTCGTCAATGCCGACCTCGAATCGGTGGTGAAGGCCGTGGGCCAGGCCACGGGCAAGAATTTCGTGATCGATCCGCGCGTGAAGGGCACCGTGAACCTGGTGACCGAGCAGCCGGTATCGCGCGCCCAGGCCCTGGAAACGCTGGGCTCGGTGCTGCGCATGCAGGGCTACGCGATGGTGGAGTCCAACGGTTTCACGAAGGTGGTGCCGGAAGCCGATGCCAAGCTGCAGGGCTCGCCGACCGTGATCGGCGCCGGGGCGGGCCGGGGCGACCAGGTGGTGACGCAGGTGTTCCGGCTGAACTACGAGTCGGCCAATAACCTCGTGCCGGTGCTGCGGCCGATGATTGCGCCCAACAACACCATCACCGCCTATCCGGCCAATAACACGCTGGTGATCACGGACTACGCCGACAACCTGCGCCGCCTGGCCCGCATCATCGCGGCCGTCGATGCGCCGGCATCGGGCGAAGTCGAACTGATCCCGCTCAAGAATGCCGTGGCGAGCGATGCGGCGCTGGTCTTGCAAAAGCTGCTCGACCCGTCGGCGGCCGGTGGCGCCGGTGGCGGCGCGGCGGCCGGCGATGCGTCGCTGCGCACGACCGTGGTGGCCGAGCCGCGTAGCAATTCGCTGATGATCCGCGCCACCAGCCGCGCCCGCGTGCAGCAGGCGCGCCAGCTGATCGAGAAGATCGACCAGCCCTACGCGCGCCCCGGCAATATCTGGGTGGTGCCGCTCAAGAACGCCGATGCGGTGAAGCTGGCGGCCACGCTGCGCGCCATTGTCGCGGCGGATAGCAGTTTTACGAGTTCGACGCAGGGCGGACAGGCAGGCGCCGTCGGCGGCGCCGCGGGCGCCACGTCGCAGACCACCTCGCTGCCGCAGGGCGGCCAGTACACCGGTGGCAGCAGCAGCGGTTACAACCGCAGCAGCTCGGGTTCGTCGGGCTTCGGCAGCATGGGCGGCGGGTCGAACGCGTTCTCGTCGTCGTTCGCCGTGAACCAGCAACCCACCACGGGCGGCATCATCCAGGCCGATCCGTCGACCAATTCGCTGATCATCACGGCCAGCGAGCCGGTCTACCGCAACCTGCGCGGCGTGATCGAGGACCTGGACGCGCGCCGCGCGCAGGTCTATATCGAATCGATGATCGTTGAGGTCACCTCCACGCAGGCCAGCGAACTCGGCATCCAGTGGCAGGGCCTGGTCAATAACGGCGGCAGCGTCACCGGCTTTGCCGGCACGAACTTCGGCACCGGCGGCCAGAACATCGTCAACCTGACCGCGGCCGGTGTGCTCTACGGCGAAAACAAGACCGCCGGCCTGGCGGCGATCCAGCAGTTGCTGCCCACGGCGGGCGGCCTGAACCTTGGTGTCGTGAACAAGGCCCTGGGCCTTGGCGCGCTGCTGCGTGCACTGGGCACCAACGGCAGCGTGAACCTGCTGTCCACGCCGAACCTGATTACCCTCGAGAACGAAGAGGCCAAGATCCTGATCGGCCAGAACATTCCGATCACGACCGGCTCGTACTCGCAGACCGGCAGCAGCGCCACGGTGACGCCGTTCCAGACCTTCGACCGCAAGGACGTCGGTATCACGCTGCGCGTGCGCCCGCAGATCAGCGAAGGCGGCCTGGTCAAGATGCAGATCTACCAGGAATCGTCGTCGGTGGTTGCCGGCACGCTGGCCAATGCCTCGGGCCCGACCACCAACGTGCGCTCGATCGAGACGAACGTGCTGGTGGACGACGGCCAGATCATCGTGCTGGGCGGCCTGATCGAGGACAACTACGGCGACGGCGTGCAGAAGGTGCCGCTGCTGGGCGACATCCCCTGGATCGGCTCGCTGTTCCGCTACGAGAACAAGAACCGCGCCAAGACCAACCTGCTGGTGTTCCTGCGCCCGTATGTGATGCGCACGACCGCCGCCACCGATCGCCTGACGCAGGACCGCTACGACTACATGCGCACGCAGCAGCAAGGTTTCGTGTCGCCTAACATGATCGTGAATGACGCGGTCACGCCGGTGCTGCCGCCGGCCAACGCGCCGACCACGCCGTTCGTGGATCCGCGTGGCGGCTACCTGCAGCAGGGTCCGCTGCCGCTGGACCAGACGCCTGGCCCGAATACACCGCAGCAGGCGCCCCAGCAGGCACCCCAGCAGGCACCCCAGCCGGTGACGCCGCGGCCGCTGTCGTTCAACGACGAATCGTTCGCGAAGCGTCAGGCTCCGCAGAGCTGAGCATCACCGCCATGGCTACCGAAACACTCGCCCCTTCCGTCACCGGAGCCGAAACGCCCCTGGAGCCGCCGTCGCCGATGGCGGCGCGGCTCGTGTCGTATTCGTTCTCGCGCGAGGCACCGCTGCTGATCGCGCACCAGCGCCCGGACGGGCTCGAAGTCTGGGTCAGCCGCAAGACGTCGCCGGCCGCGCTGGCCGAAGTGGCACGCGTACATGGCGCGCTGCACCTGCGCGTGCTGGAACCGGCCGCGCTGGATGCGGCAATGTCGGACGCCTACAACCGCCAGGACGGCTCGGCCGCGCAGGTGGTGGGCGAGGTGGAGGGCGAGGTCGATCTGTCGCGCCTGATGCAGGACATTCCCGCCGTGGAAGACCTGCTCGAATCCGAAGACGATGCCCCGATCATCCGCATGATCAACGCGCTGCTGACCCAGGCGGCGCGCGAGCAGGCTTCGGATATCCACATCGAGCCGTTCGAATCGGCGTCGGTGGTGCGCTTCCGGGTGGACGGCACGCTGCGCGACGTGGTGCGGCCCAAGAAGGCGCTGCACGGCGCGCTGATCTCGCGGATCAAGATCATGGCGCAGCTGGACATCGCGGAGAAGCGCCTGCCGCAGGACGGCCGCATCACGCTGCGCGTGGGCGGGCGCCCGGTTGACGTGCGGGTGTCGACGCTGCCTACCGGCCACGGCGAGCGCGCGGTGCTGCGTCTGCTGGACAAGGAAGCGGGCCGGCTGGACCTGGCCAAGCTGGGCATGGCGCCCGAGACGCTGGGCGGCTTCGACCACCTGGTGCGCCAGCCCCACGGCATCGTGCTGGTGACGGGCCCGACCGGCTCCGGCAAGACCACCACGCTCTACGCGGCGCTGTCGCGGCTCGATTCGCACACCACGAACATCATGACCGTGGAAGATCCGATCGAGTACGACCTCGACGGCATCGGCCAGACGCAGGTCAATCCGCGTATCGACATGACGTTCGGCAAGGCGCTGCGCGCCATCCTGCGCCAGGACCCGGATGTGGTGATGATCGGCGAAATCCGCGACCTGGAGACCGCGCAGATCGCGGTGCAGGCATCGCTGACCGGCCACCTGGTGCTGGCGACGCTGCACACCAACGATTCGGCATCGGCGGTCACGCGTCTGGTGGACATGGGCATCGAGCCGTTCCTGCTGTCGTCGTCGCTGCTTGGCGTGCTGGCGCAGCGGCTGGTACGGCGCCTGTGCCCGCACTGCAAGCGCGAGGAAGTGATCGAGGTCACGCCGTCCGAGACGGATGCCCTGCGCGCGCAGGGCAAGCCGCTGCAGCGCGTGTGGCACGCGGTGGGCTGCGACAAGTGCGGCCATTCGGGCTATCAGGGCCGGATGGGGGTCTATGAGCTGCTGACCGTCGATCACGAGATCCAGACGATGATCCATCGCCAGCAGCCGGAATCGGAGATCAAGCAGGTGGCGCTGTCCAAGGGCATGCACACGATGCGCGGCGACGCGCAGCGCTGGATCGACAGCGGCGCCACCTCGCTGGAAGAGGTGTTGCGCGTGACACGCGAATAAGCCGGGGACCGCAGCATGCCCGCCTATCGCTACGAAGCCGCCGATGCCTCTGGCCGCGCCGACCGGGGCGTGATCGAGGCCGACAGTCCCAAGCAGGCGCGCGCGCAACTGCGTGCGCGCGGCCTGACCCCGCTTACCGTCGATCCGCTGGCTGGCGCCGGCCTGGCCCAGCGCAGCGGCAGCACCATGTTCGTGCGGCGGCTTTCCACGCAGGAACAGGCGCTGTTCACGCGCCAGCTTGCCAGCCTGATCGTGTCGGGCCTGCCGCTCGACGAAGCGCTGGGCGCGCTGGCCGACCAGGCCGAACGCCAGTACGTGCATGAATTGCTGGCCGGCATTCGCGCCGAAGTCATGGGCGGCAGTTCGCTGTCCGTGGCGCTTTCCCAGCATCCGAAGGATTTTCCGGATATCTATCGCGCGCTGGTGTCGGCAGGCGAGCACTCGGGCCACCTTGGCGTGGTGCTGGAGCGGCTGGCGACCTACATCGAGACGCGCAATCAGCTGACGTCGAAGATCCGGCTGGCGTTCACCTATCCGGCCATTGTCACGTTCGTGGCGTTTGCCATCGTGATCTTCCTGCTGTCGTACGTGGTGCCGCAGGTGGTCAGCGTGTTCGCCAACACCAAGCAGAAGCTGCCCACGCTGACGATCATCATGCTGTGGCTGTCCGATTTCGTGCGCAACTGGTGGTGGGCCGCAGTGGCTGTGATCGCGGTGATCTCGGCGATCATCCGCAGCCTGTTGAAGCAGCCCGATATCAAGCTGTCGTGGCATCGCTGGCTGCTGACCGCGCCGCTGGTGGGCAAGCTGATTCGCGGCTACAACACCGCGCGCTTTGCCAGCACGCTGGCTATCCTGGTATCGGCCGGCGTGCCGATCCTGCGCAGCCTGCAGGCGGCGGGGGAAACGCTGACCAACGTGGCGCTCAAGAACAACGTCGACGACGCCACCACGCGCGTGCGCGAAGGGGCCTCGCTGGCCCGCGCGCTGGCCGCGCAGAACCAGTTTCCACCGGTGCTGGTGCACCTGATCCGTTCGGGTGAGGCCACGGGCAACCTGCCGGTGATGCTGGAGCGCGCGGCCACCGGCGAAGGCCAGGAACTGGAGCGCCGCACGCTGTTCCTGACCAGCCTGCTGGAGCCGCTGCTGATCCTGACAATGGGTGTGGTGGTGCTGCTGATCGTGCTGGCCGTGCTGATGCCGATTATCGAGATCAACCAACTGGTGCGGTAGGGCCTGCTCGCGCTGGCCTGGCCGCGCTGCAGGTCTTCAACGCTGCGCTTTCCCCCCTCTCCTGCACGCGGGAGGGGAGCAAACCAGCAGAAACCGCGAAATGCCCTCGGTGCTCTCCCTTCTCCCTCGAATCGCAAGGGGTCGGGGGAGAGGGCCAGCGCGTCCAGGCCCGATAGCGCTTACTCCGCAGCCTTGGCCGCTTTCTTCGCGGGCGCGCGCTTGCGCGGCGTGGCCTTCTTCGCGGCGGGCTTCTTTCTGGCGGGGGCCTTGGCTTCGGCGTTGGTTTCCACGCTGGCCTCCGCGATATCGGCGGAGTCTTCCACCACATCGGCAGCTTCCGCCACCGCAGCCGGCGCCTCCTCCGTCACCTGTGCCGCCAGCACCGTCGTACCCGGCGCGGCGAATACCGACTGGTCGATCGGCCACGGGGTCTCGCTGAGCTGTACGTCGGGGCGCCGGGCGCGCTTGCCGCGCGGCGCCGGTTTTTCGTCGACGGCTTCCACGGTCTCCGGGATCAGCGTCGAGGCCGATCCGGCGACTTCATCGTCGTCGGCCCACAGCGCAGGCGCGGGTTCGGGAATGGCGTCCATGTCCACCACCGGCGCGGGCGTTTCCACAGGCGGCACCGGCTGCGCCACGGTCTGGGCGGGCAGCGGCGCGGGCGCCGGCTTCACAGGTGCGGGACGCTGGGCCTGCGGCTGCGGCTGCGACGGCTGCGGCTGGCTGGCTGGCTGGGCCTGACCGCCTGCCTGGGCACCCTGCTGACCACCCTGCTGGCCTTCATTCTTGCCGCGCTTCTTCAGCCGTACCCAGAGTGTCTTGTTGTTGCCACCGTTACGCGCTTCCACCTCGAACAGGTTGGTGGCGGCGACCAGCTCGGACAGCTTGCCGTAGCCATAGTTGCGCGAGTCGAACTCGGGCGCCTGCTTGGCGATGTAGTTGCCGATGCCGCCCAGCGTGGACCAGCCGTCCTCGTCCGATACGGCCTGCGACGCGCTTTGCAGCAGCCGCACCAGGCGCGAATCCTGACGCAGTTCCTGCGTGCTGCGCCGCTTGGCCGGTGCAGCCTCGGTTTCGGTATCGGTGTCCGCATCGCCGCGCAGCACATCGGCATAGATGAACTTGTCGCAGGCGGTCACAAACGGCTTGGGCGTCTTGCGCTCGCCGAAGCCGTAGACGGTCAGGCCCTGCTCGCGGATGCGCGACGCCAGGCGCGTGAAGTCGCTATCGCTCGACACGATGCAGAAGCCGTCGAAGCGGCCCGTGTAGAGCAGGTCCATCGCGTCGATGATCATCGCGCTGTCCGTGGCGTTCTTGCCCACGGTGTAGCGGAACTGCTGGATCGGCTGGATCGAGTGGGCCAGCAGGCGGTCTTTCCAGCCCGACAGGTTCGGGCGCGTCCAGTCGCCATAGATGCGCTTGACGGCGGCCACGCCGTACTTGGCTACTTCGGCCAGCAGGCCTTCGACGATGGCGGGCGCCGCGTTGTCGGCGTCGATCAGCACGGCCAGGGTGGCACCCTGGCGGGGAGAATTGGTCATGTTCGGTTCTTCTGGATGGGGCCGGGTTGCACCATGGCGGGGTTCCCGGCGTGTGGCGCGCAAACATCATCGTTCACGGACGCGCGCCATTTGGATGCACCGCAGTGTACACGTGCAGCATAGGCGTATACGGGAAAGCACGGGGGTATCTGGCGCGTTTTATGCTGCATCGCACGGTACCGCGGCCTGCACGCCGGTGCTACCATGCCGCGCAGAGACACGGCCGCTCAACGCCTCCACAAGAGACCACGAACGGCTGCCCATAAATGATGTGTCGGTGATCCCGACAGCATGCCCCAAGCAGGGCCCAAAGAGGAGCACATATGAATGCCCCCCTGACCCCACCGGTCAGCGACGCCATCCGCCGCGCGCTCGAAAACGTTTCCCTCGAAGACAAGTACACGCTGGAGCGTGGCCGCATCTACATCAGCGGCACGCAGGCATTGGTGCGCTTGCCGATGCTTCAGCAGGAACGCGACCGTGCCGCCGGCCTGAACACCGCCGGCTTCATTTCCGGCTATCGCGGGTCCCCGCTCGGCGCCCTCGACCAATCGCTCTGGAAGGCCAAGAAGCACCTGGCGGCGCACAACGTCGTATTCCAGGCCGGGCTGAACGAGGATCTGGCCGCCACGTCGGTCTGGGGCTCGCAGCAGGTCAACATGTATCCGGACGCCAAGTTCGATGGCGTATTCGGCATGTGGTACGGCAAGGGCCCCGGCGTCGACCGCACCGGCGACGTCTTCAAGCATGCCAACTCCGCCGGCTCCAGCAAGTACGGTGGCGTACTGGTGCTGGCCGGCGACGATCACTCGGCCAAGTCATCCACGCTGGCGCACCAGTCCGAGCACATCTTCAAGGCCTGCGGCCTGCCCGTGCTCTATCCGTCCAACGTGCAGGAATACCTGGACTACGGCCTGCACGCCTGGGCCATGAGCCGCTACTCGGGCCTGTGGGTCGCCATGAAGTGCGTGACCGATGTGGTGGAGTCGTCCGCCTCGGTCGAACTCGATCCGCACCGCGTGCAGATCGTGCTGCCCGACGATTTCATCCTGCCGCAGGGCGGTCTCAATATCCGCTGGCCCGATCCGCCGCTGGAACAGGAAGCCCGGCTGCTCGACTTCAAGTGGTACGCCGGCCTGGCCTATGTGCGCGCCAACAAGATCGACCGCATCGAGATCGATTCGCCGCACGCGCGCTTCGGCATCATGACCGCCGGCAAGGCCTATCTGGACACGCGCCAGGCGCTGTCCGACCTGGGCCTCGACGACGCCACCTGCGCGCAGCTGGGCATCCGCCTGTACAAGGTGGGCTGCGTCTGGCCGCTGGAAGCACACGGCGCGCGCGCCTTTGCCGAAGGGCTGCAGGAAATCCTGGTGGTCGAAGAAAAGCGCCAGATCATGGAGTACGCGCTCAAGGAAGAGCTGTACAACTGGCGCGACGACGTGCGCCCCAAGGTCTACGGCAAGTTCGACGAAAAGGACAACGCGGGCGGCGAATGGTCGATCCCGCAGAACAACTGGCTGCTGCCGGCGCACTACGAGCTGTCGCCGGCGATCATCGCCAAGGCCATCGCCACGCGTCTGGAAAAATTCGACCTGCCCCCCGATATCCGCGCGCGCATCGAATCGCGGCTGGCGATCATCCATGCCAAGGAACGCGCGCTGTCCACGCCGCGTGTGACCGCCGAACGCAAGCCCTGGTTCTGCTCGGGCTGCCCGCACAACACGTCGACCAACGTGCCCGAGGGCTCGCGCGCGCTGGCCGGCATCGGCTGCCACTACATGACGGTCTGGATGGACCGCAACACGAGCACGTTCAGCCAGATGGGCGGCGAAGGCGTGGCGTGGATCGGCCAGGCGCCGTTTGCCGGCGACCAGCACGTGTTTGCCAACCTGGGCGATGGCACGTATTTCCACTCGGGCCTGCTGGCGATCCGCGCATCGATCGCGGCCGGGGTGAACATCACCTACAAGATCCTCTACAACGACGCCGTAGCCATGACCGGCGGCCAGCCGGTGGACGGCCAGCTGTCGGTGCAGGACATCGCGTACCAGGTGGCCGCCGAAGGCGCGAAGAAGATCGTCATCGTCACGGACCAGCCGGAGAAGTACAACGGCGCGATCAAGCTGCCCGAAGGGCTGACCGTGCATCCGCGCGAACAGCTCGACACGATCCAGCGCGAACTGCGCGAAGTGCCCGGCTGCACGATCCTGATCTACGACCAGACCTGCGCCACCGAGAAGCGCCGCCGCCGCAAGCGCGGCACCTTCCCCGACCCGGCGCGCCGCGCGTTCATCAACGACGCCGTCTGCGAAGGCTGCGGCGACTGCTCGGTCAAGTCGAACTGCCTGTCGGTGGAACCGCTGGAAACCGAGCTGGGCACCAAGCGCCAGATCAACCAGTCGTCGTGCAACAAGGACTTCTCGTGCGTGAACGGCTTCTGTCCGAGCTTTGTCACGGCGGAAGGCGCGCAGGTGCGCAAGCCCAAGGCCAATGGCGTGTCGATGAGCGGCCTGCCCGACCTGCCGCTGCCGGCGCTGCCGGACATGCGGCGCGCCTACGGCATCCTGGTAACGGGTGTGGGCGGCACCGGCGTGGTGACGATCGGCGGCCTGCTGGGCATGGCCGCGCATCTGGAAAGCAAGGGCGTGACCGTGCTCGACATGGCTGGCCTGGCGCAGAAGGGTGGCGCGGTGCTGTCGCACGTGCAGATCGCGGCCAGGCCCGACGACCTGCATGCAACGCGCATCGCCATGGGCGAGGCCGACCTCGTGATCGGCTGCGATGCCATCGTGTCGGCCACCGATGAAGTCATCTCGAAGACGCAGTCGGGCCGCACGCGCGCCGTGGTGAACACCGCGCAAACGCCCACCGCCGCGTTCATCAAGGACCCGAAGTGGCAGTTCCCGGGCCTGTCGGCGGAGCAGGACATCCGTAACGCCGTGGGCGAGCAGTGCGATTTCATCAACGCCAGCGCGCTGGCCGTGGCACTGCTGGGCGACACCATCTACACCAACCCGCTGGTGCTGGGCTATGCATGGCAGAAGGGCTGGATCCCGCTGACGCTGGAAGCGCTGGAACGCGCCATCGAACTGAACGGCGTGTCGGTCGACAAGAACAAGGCCGCGTTCGACTGGGGGCGCCATATGGCGCACGACCCCGATCACGTGCTGTCGCTGACCGGCAAGCTCAAGACGCAGACCGAAGGCGCCGATGTGGTGAAGCTGCCGACGTCGAGCGGTGCGCTGCTGGAAAAGCTGATCGCCAATCGCGTGGACCTGCTGACCAAGTACCAGGACGCAGCCTACGCCGGGCAGTATCGCGAAGCCGTGAACCGCGTGCGCGCGGCCGAGAGCGCGTTGGTGGGTGCCGGCAAGCCCCTGCCGCTGACCGAGGCCGCCGCGCGCAACCTGGCGAAGCTGATGGCGTACAAGGACGAGTACGAGGTGGCGCGCCTGTACACCGACCCGGTCTTCCTTGACAAGCTGCGCGCACAGTTCGAAGGCGAGCCGGGCCGCGACTACCAGCTGAATTTCTGGCTGGCGCCGCCAACCACGGCCAAGCGCGACGACAAGGGCAACCTGGTCAAGCGCCGTTTTGGTCCGTCGACGATGACGCTGTTCCGCATCCTGGCCAGGCTCAAGGGTCTGCGCGGCGGTGCGCTGGACATCTTCGGGAAGACCGAGGAACGCCGCACCGAGCGCGCGCTGATCGGCGAGTACCGCGCGCTGCTGGACGAGCTGTCGAAGGGCCTGACGGCCGCCAACCACGGCACCGCCGTGGAGCTGGCAAATGTGCCCGACGACATCCGCGGCTTCGGCCACGTCAAGGACAACAACCTGAAGGCCGCGCGCGGCAAGTGGGACCGGCTGCTGAAGCTGTTCCGCGACCCGCAGGCGGGCCAGCAGGCGGCCTGATGGCTCGTTGCCCGTTGTGCTCCCTTCTCCCGCTGGCGGGAGAAGGGAGAAGCCGCGCCTGATTTGCACGGCCCACTACCATGGCTACACTGTGCGTTCCCCAAACCCGCAGCCATGCCATGCAGCTCCGCCCCTACCGCCCCACCGATGAATCCGCCGTTGTCGACCTGTGGAAGGCCTGCGGCCTGACCCGGCCGTGGAACGACCCGCACAAGGACATCGCGCGCAAGCTGACCACCCAGCCCGAGCTGTTCCGCGTGGGCGACGTGGACGGGCGGCTGGTAGCGACGGCGATGATCGGCTACGACGGCCACCGCGGCTGGGTCTACTACCTGGCCGTGCACCCGGAGTTCCAGGGTCGCGGCTACGGGCGTATGCTGATGGCACATGCCGAGACTCTGCTGATCGAGCGCGGCTGCCCGAAGATCAACCTGCTGGTGCGCGACACCAACGATGCCGTGCTGGCGTTCTACGACCGCCTTGGCTATGGCCGCGATGCGGCGGTAAGCCTGGGCAAGCGGCTGATCCCGGACCAGTGAGTGGCCCCATGGCAGCCAGCGGGCAAGCCAACGAACCGGAGACACCATGACCACGTACCAGGGAAGCTGCCACTGCGGCCGCGTCGCCTTCGAAGCGGACGGCGAGCTGACGCAAGTGCTGCAATGCAACTGCACGATGTGCCGCCGGCGCGGCCACCTGCTCTGGTTCGTGCCCAAGACCAACTTCCGCCTGAAAACGCCCGACGAGAACGCGTCGACCTATCGCTTCAACACGATGAAGATCGCCCATCGGTTCTGCCCCACCTGCGGCATCGGGCCGTACTCGGAGGCCACCGACCCGCAGGGCAATCCCACGGCGGCAGTGAACGTGCGCTGCCTGGACGGCGTGGACCTGGCCAGCCTCAAGGTCATCGAGTACGACGGCCTGCACAAGTAACCACACACGGGAGTGAGCGCCATGTTCGCGATCCGGGGCATCGACCACCTGGTGTTGCGCACCGCCGACGTTGCGCGGATGGTGCGCTTCTATGTCGGTGTGCTGGGCTGCACCGTGGAAAAGGAACAGCCCGCCTTCGGCCTCACCCAGTTGCGGGCCGGTGGCAGCCTGATCGACCTGGTATCGCTGGACGGCCCCATCGGCCAGTCAGGCGGCGCAGGGCCGGGTACGGAAGGCCGTAACCTCGATCACTTTTGTCTGCGTATCGATCCATTCGATGCCCCAGACATTTTCAAGCACATGAATATTCATCATATCGATACCAGTCCGGTCGAACGCCGTTATGGGGCCGAAGGCGAGGGACCGTCGATCTACGTAAAGGACCCCGACGGCAACACCGTTGAACTGAAGGGCCCGCCGGATGGCACCCATTCGGGGGGCTGACAGGCCCGTGATACCCCACGGCGTGCGCCTTCCCTCACCAGCGGCGGCGCCGATACAATTTCTGCTCCACTGACCGCATCGCCACCGGCGCCCCCCAATTGCGCCGGGCGCGCCATGACCGCTTCCGCCGCCCCCGAATCCTCCGCAGCACCGACTGCCGCGCCGCCGGCCCCGCTCTCGCCCCGCCAGATCGTCTGGACGCTCGGCATCACCGAGATCATCAGCTGGGGCACGCTCTACTTCACGTTCACCGTCTTCATCGGCCCGATGCATGACACGCTGGGCTACGGCAAGCCGTTCCTGGCCGGCGGATTCTCGCTGGGGCTGCTGGTATGGGCGATGTGCTCGTTTGCGGTGGGCCGGCTGCTCGACCGCGTGCCGGCGCGCAAGGTCATGGGGATCGGGTCGGTGCTGGCCGCCATCGGACTGCTGCTGTGGGCCTGGTGTCCGTCGCCAACGCTGTTCCTGCTGATGTGGATTCCACTGGGGCTTGCCATGGCGTCCACGCTTTACGAGCCAGCGTTCGTGGTGCTGCGGCAGGCGTTCGGCGACGGTTACCAGAAGCCCATCGTCCAGGTGACACTGTTTGCCGGCTTCGCCAGCACCATCTTCATCCCGATTGGCCAGTGGCTGGTGCTGCATCTGGGCTGGCGCGAAACCCTGGTCATCTTCGCGGCGCTGAACCTGTTCGTCTGCGCCCCGCTCCACGCCAGGCTGCGCTACGCGGTGCACCCGAGCTATGCACACACCGGCGCCCATACCGGCACGCCGCTGGCTGGCACCGCCTCGCCCAGCATCACACGCACCACGCTGCGCCAGCCGGTGTTCTGGGCCGTGGTGATGGCCTTCACGGCCACCGCCGTGATTGCTTCGCTGCTGGGCGCCCACCTGATTCCGATGCTGACCGAGAAGGGCATGCCGGTAGGCCAGCAACTGATCGTCGCGGCGCTGATCGGGCCGGCACAGGTGGCGGGCCGCCTGGCCATGGCGCGGCTGCCCATCGATCATCCGGTACGGCTGTCGATGCCGGTATATATCGTCATGAGCCTGGGCCTGCTGTGCCTGACGCTTGGCGACGGCTACTGGCTGATGCTGGCGGCCGTCGGCTATGGCTGCGCAAATGGCGTCAACACCATGCTGCGCGCGATGGCGATGCCCGAATTGATCTCGCGTCATCACTATGCAACGCTGAACGGGTTAATGATGACGCCGGTGTTGCTCATGCAGGCGGCCGCGCCATGGATTGGCGCCCTGCTCTGGCGCGTGGCTGGCGGCTACTGGCTGATGCTGTGGGTCATGGTGGCATTGGCCGTGGGCGCGCTCGGCGCGTTCGCGTTTGCGCTGCACCAGCGCGGCCTGCTGCGCCCCGGCGCAGCGCCCGCCTGATTGCTTCCGACTTGTTGTCTTGTTTTACCGGCTGTATCCGGTTGTCCTGATGTCCGATTACTCGATCGAAACCACTTCGCCTCCCGTTTCCGTTCCCGCCCCCTCCCCGTCGGCCGTCTCCCGCGCCACGCGCGGCACCATGGCGCTGTTCTTTGCCAACGGCGCCACGTTTGCCACCTGGGGGGTCCATATTCCCACCATCAAGGCCCGCTTCGGATTGTCCGACGCGATGCTGTCGCTCGCCATGCTGGCCGTGGCCGGCGGTGCGATCCTGGTCATGGGGCCGGTGGGGCGCTGGGTGGGCAAGATGGGCAGCGCGCGGGCATCGATGCTCGGCGGCGTCGCGTTTGCCTGCATGACGCTGCTGATCCTTGCCATGCCCAGCTTCGCGCTGCTGCTGCCCACGCTGCTGGTCTTCGGCATGGCAAATGCGATGTTCGATGTCGGCATGAACGCGCAGGCCGCCACCGTCGAGGCCAGCCGCAGCACGCGGCCCGTCATGTCGGCACTGCACGGCATGTTCAGCCTGGGCGGCATGATCGGTGCGGCATTCGGCGGACTGATGCTGAGCCTGCACGTGCCGCCGCTGGTGCATACCGCGCTGATCGCGGCCATGACGGCCGCGGTGGCACTTGGCACGCATCGGGGCCTGCTGGCCGACCATCCCGTGCTGCCCACGGCCGACCATCACAGGGAACACGCCACGCGGGGACTGTGGCTGCTGGGCCTGATGGCGTTCCTGGGGCTGGTGGGCGAAGGCGCGATGTACGACTGGACCACCGTCTATATGCGCGAGGTGGCCGATGCACCGCTGGCATGGATCAGCTTTGGCTACGCGGCGTTCTCGGGCGGCATGGCCTGCGGCCGCTTTGGCGGTGACCGCCTGCGTGCCCGTTTCGGCGATGCACGTACGCTGACCGGCAGCGCCTGGCTTGGCTTTGCCGGTATCGCGCTGGCGATTGCCGTACCCTGGCCGCTGGCCGTGCTGGTCGGCTTCAGCCTGATGGGCCTGGGCGCCGCCAACATGGTGCCGATCTTCTTCGTGGCGGCGTCGCGCCTGCCCGGCGTGAGCGCGGCGGAAGCCATCGCGCGCGTGGCGCGCTTTGCCTATGTGGGCCTGTTGCTGGGTCCGGTGATGATCGGCGGCGTGGCGCACCTGGCAAACCTGCGCGCCGGCATCGCCGTGGTGGCGCTGACGATGGGCTATATCGCGCTGTTCGGCGCGCGGTCGGCGCGGCGTTACCTGACGACCTGACCGGCGCCCGCAAGGATCACCGCGTGGGTCACACGCGGATCACGCGCGGATCAGGCCGCCAGTGGCAACGGCGCGTGGCCGGTGCCAATGCCATCGAACACGAAGGTGTCCATCGCCAGCACGCCGTAGGTAACCTCGTCGGCCACACGGGTCACGCTGGCGTCCTTGCCGGCCGTGGCTTCCGGGCCCATGGCGGCGCCCAGCGTCACGTAGAACGGCAGCAGGTGCTCGTCCGTCGGATGGGCGCGGCGCGCAAACGGCGCCTGGGCACGGTAGTCCGCAATACGGCTCACGTCGCCGGTAGCCAGCGCCTCGTTCAGCGCATCGGCCATCCAGCCGCGGAAGGCGTCCACATAGGGCTCGGTCTCCGGGCCATGCTGGGCCTTGCGCGCGCCGCCGCCGAACACTTCCTGCAGGTTATGGGTAAAGCTGCCCGAACCGATTACCAGCACACCTTCCGCGCGCAGCGGCGCCAGCGCGCGGCCAATCTCGATCTGCGTGGCGGGGCTCAGGTACGGGTTGAAGGCCAGTTGCACCACCGGCACATCGGCATCGGGGAAAAAGTGGCGCAGCGGCATCCAGGCGCCGTGGTCGAGCGGACGATCTTCATCTTCCGCCACGAAACCGGCACCCGGAATGGCGGCGGCCTCGATCAGTGACTTCACGCGTGCGGCCAGGTCGGGCGAGCCCGGGGCGTCATAGCGCAGCGCGTACAGTTCGCGCGGAAAGCCGCCGAAGTCGTGCCAGGCTTCCTGCCGGGTACGCGTGCTGACAGCCAGCGTGCTGTAGATCCAGTGCGCGGAAATCACCAGCACGGCCTTGGGCTTGAGCGCGCGCAGACGGGCGCCCAGTGCGTCGAACGCGGCGCCGGTGGGGCCGGGGTCGATCGCCAGCATCGGCGATCCGTGTGACACATAGATGGCGGGCAACAGGGTGGTCATGGCGTAGGGCCGTTCAGCGGATTGATCCAATGGATGCAGTCTGGCAAAGATGTCACGCCGTGACGCATGGCTTTTGCGGACAAGTCCTGCAAAAAACTTGAAGGACGGGCGCGCCGCGCGTGCTGGGCGTTGGATACCGCACACACTCCGCGCGATTTCCCTTAACACCGACAGCGGCCGTAACATGAATCGGCCTATGATGACCTCCAGAGATGCGACTCACGCGTCCGCCGGAGAAAGCCCGTGTCCAAGCGATTCGATCCCCTGCACGCCCTGCCCCACGCGTTGTGGTGGCAGCCCGGCGTTTACGGCAGCGGCCCGGCCGTGCTGCTATGGATCATCGCGCGCCTGCCGGCCGACATGCTGGCCGACGTGTTCGGCACTCCCTCCGCGCCCGCCCTGCTCAACCACGCTGGCGACACCGTGTTCGTCATCGGCTGGCTGGCAAGCGCCGCCTGGCTGTGGTTCACGCGCAAGCGTCCGGCATCGGCACGGGACGTGACCCCGCTCGATCTGGCGGCCCCCACCCAGACGCCACGCACGCCCAACCATCACGGGCACGGCGCCGGATAGCGTGTCACTGCCGGGGATCACGGCTCACAGGTGACGCATCGACGACCTTCCCCTGAACGCACGTATGACAAATTGATGTAAGGAATCGCTTAAGATGCTGGCTTGCGTCACCGCCGGGGCACACTGGCGGGGGCATCCACCGGTTCTTTCATCGTTGTAGCCAGCCTCATGTCCGTTACCGCAGCATCCGCCAACGACCTGTCCAAAGCCACCCGACGACGCGCAATCATCGCCGCGACCATCGGCAACGGCCTGGAATGGTTCGATTTCACCGTCTACAGCTTCTTCGCGGTCATCATCGCCAAGCTGTTCTTCCCCACCGGCAACGACCTGACATCGTTCCTGCTGACCGTGGCCACGTTCGGCGTGGGCTTCTTCATGCGTCCCGTAGGCGCCATCGTGCTGGGCGTCTACGCCGACCGCGTGGGCCGCAAGGCAGCGCTGACGCTGACCATCCTGATGATGGCACTCGGCACGGCCATCATCGGCCTGGCCCCCACCTATGAGTCGATCGGCCTGTGGGCCCCGGCGCTGATCGTGCTGGCACGCCTGATCCAGGGCTTTTCGGCTGGCGGTGAAGTCGGCGGCGCCACGGCGTTCCTGATCGAGCATGCGCCCGACGAGGAGCGCGGCGCCTACGCCAGCTGGCAGCAGGCCAGCCAGGGGATTTCGTTCATGCTGGGCGCCGCCATGGGCGCGCTGGTCACGAACGGCCTGGACCAGGCCCAGATCGACGCCTGGGGCTGGCGCATTCCGTTCCTGTTCGGCCTGCTGATCGGCCCGGTGGGCATGTATATCCGCTCGCACCTGGAGGAACCGCCCGAGTTCGAGCAGCGCCAGGCCGAGCGCCGCGCCAACAACGTGAAGTTCTCGCCGTTGTCGCAGGTGCTGCGCGACCATCCGCGCGAAGTGCTGGCCGGCCTGGGCGTGACCATCCTGTGGACGGTCTGCACCTATGTGCTGGTGTTCTACATGCCGTCGTACGCCAAGCAGCAGTTGGGCCTGCCGCTGGGCGCCACGTTCCAGTCCACGGCCATCTGCGGCGCCATCATCCTGGTGCTGTGCCCGCTGATGGGCATGCTGTCCGACCGCGTGGGCCGCAAGCGCATGCTGAGCGTGGTGGCGCTGGCTATCCTGGTGCTGGCCTATCCGCTGTTCCACTGGCTCAACGTGTCGCCCACCACCGCCACGCTGCTGCAGGTGCAGATCGTGCTGGGCATCCTGCTGGCCGCCTTCACGGGCCCGGCGCCAGCCGTGCTGGCCGAGCAGTTCCCGACCGAGGTGCGCTCCACCGGGCTGTCGCTGGCCTACAACTTTGCCGTGACGATCTTCGGCGGCTTCGCCCCGCTGATCGTGACGTGGCTGATCGAGTCCACCCACAACAAGCTGGCCCCGGCCTTCTACGTGATTGCCGCCGCCGCCATCAGCTTCGTGGCACTGGTGTTCATGCACGACCGTACGGGCAAGAAGCTGGACTGACCTGCCAGCCTGCCGCCGCACGAAAGCCAACCTCCGGGTTGGCTTTTTTGTGCCCGCCTTTTTTGTGCCGCGACCCTGTCCCCGGTTTGTCAGTTGGATGTCCGGAAGCAGCCGGTTACGGTCTTTACGGCGTGGCGTTCCGGGCGCATGATCGCTGCGGCGCCGATGCGCGCCATCGACAAAGGAGCGAAGGCGAATGACGACGAAGTCCGCGCCGCAGACCCAGGTACGCTGCGGCTGGTGTGGTGATCTGGAGGACTACTGCCACTATCACGACAACGAGTGGGGCTTTCCGGTGGACGACGACCGGCGCCTGTTCGAGAAGCTGTGCCTGGAGGGCTTCCAGTCCGGCCTCAGCTGGCTGACCATCCTGCGCAAGCGCGAGGCGTTCCGCAAGGCCTTCGCCAATTTCGAAATCGACAAGGTGGCGCGCTTTACCGAGCGCGACGTGGAGCGGCTGCTGGGCGACGCCGGCATCGTGCGCCATCGCGGCAAGATCGAGGCCGCCATCCACAACGCGAAGTGCGCGCAGGAACTGCTGAAGACCGAGCCGTCGCTGGCCGCCTATTTCTGGAAGTTCGAACCCGACCCGAAAAGCCGGCCCAAGACACTGACGCCCGAAGTGCTGCGCACGATGGCGATCAGCCCGGAATCGACAGCACTGTCGAAGGATCTCAAGAAGCGCGGCTGGAAGTTCGTCGGCCCGACCACGATGTACGCGCTGATGCAGGCCATGGGGCTGGTCAACGACCATATGGACGGCTGCTCGACGCGCACCGCGGCGTTGCGCGCGCGCAAGGCGTTCAAGGTGCCGCGCTAGCGGCGGATCACGTTACGCGGTATTCGCGCGATCAAGCTGCATCGGGCGGCGGGCCCTCCGGGTCCGCCTTGTCCACTTTGTCCGCGCCGGCCTGCTGTCCGTCGGCCGCCGGCCCCCACAGCATCCGGCGCAACGCCACCGCACCGACCAGGCCAGCGGCCGCGGCCAGGCCCCACGTCCACAACGAATACCCCGTCCCGGCGTCGGTGCCGGCCTCGCTCATCACGGTAATCGTCGTATTGATGCCGGCGTGCAGCACGATGCCGGGCCACAGCGAACCGGTGCGCACGTAGAACGCGGCAGCCAGGATGCCCACGGCAAAGGCAATCACGAACTGGTAGACGTTCAGGTGCATCAGGCCGAAGACAAATGCCGAGTAGACGATGGCATCGGCCGTGGCATAGCGCTTGAGCATGCCGCGCAGCAGGATGCCGCGGAAGAACATCTCCTCGACCATCGGCGCGATGGCACAGGACAGCACCCAGTTGCCCAGCCCGCCGGTCATCGACTCGAACATCGCCACCTCGCTGGCCGACAGCGGGAACACCTTTTCAAGCAGCGTCATCATCACGCCGTCGAGCAGCACGATCAGCGGCACGGTCATCAGGATGGGCAGTCCCAGCAGACCAACGGTGGCGACTGCACTTGCCCGGCTATCGTGGAACAGCCGCCGATAGGTCAGTCCGCTCTGGTGCAGCAACACGCTGAACACGATGCCGCATGCCAGGATGCGGACCAGCGATGCCGCCGCCGATACCTCCAGGCCACTGCGGACCAGCATCGGCCGCAGCAACGTTGCCACCATCAGTTCCACGAACCAGGCAACGAAGGTCAGGGCCAGTGCCCACTGCAACGAAATGGGCTGGATATCGGACGCAGGACGGTTCATCGGGACATTGCGGCGCGCAGTGCAGGGAAGCCGACATTCTAGGTTGGGGCTCTTGCCGGCTGGCACACGCTGTGGAGGGGTATTGCGATAGCGCAACGTCCGTGGAAGCTGCCATCGGCGCGCTTCGCACAATGGTCCGTATACGTATACCGGTATTGTTTACGTATACATAAATAGTAGTAGTAATGGTTAACACTAGGCCCCGGACGGGGATAACCCTGTTTTTCCCTTTCCGATCATGGTGTTATCAAACAGATAACCCTTTGGGAAACCGCGCGGCGTATGCGTGGATGGCCGTGGGTAATTGCGGTGCGGCGCGCTGCCGCCGACGTATACGCGTCATGTTGTACGTATACGTCCCACAGCCGCCCCACAGGTCGCCCCCACACCAGCCCACAGACTTGTTCACGTAGTTGTCCACAGGAAGCGCGTGCATATCGGCGCGAATCGGCTCACACTGGCGCCTCGCCAATGCGGAGCCGCCGGAGCACTTCGATGGACAGCACAACCCTGTTTCTGTACCTGATTGCCGTGGCCGCAGTCATGGTTACGCCCGGGCCGACGATGTTGCTGGCCCTGAGCAACGGCGCCACCCGTCCGATGCGCGTGGCCGCGTGCGGCATCGCCGGCGCCGCGCTGGCCGACCTGATCCTGATTGGCGCCGTGGGCTGCGGGCTTGGCGCCGTGCTGCAGGCATCCGAGCACCTGTTTACCGCCATCAAGTGGATCGGCGCGGCCTACCTGCTCTATCTGGCGGTCTCGATGTGGCGGGCCCCCACGCGGGAACTGGTTGCCACCTCGGACGCCACCTCGGCCAGCGGGCGCGCGGCCTTCCTGCGGGCGCTGTTCGTGGCATTGTCGAACCCCAAGACCATCCTGTTCACCTCGGCCTTCGTGCCGCAGTTCGTCCACGCGGACAAGCCGGTGGCTATCCAGTACGTGATCCTGGCCGTGATCGCGGCGCTGATGGATATGGTGATGATGGCGATCTACGCCTTCGGCGGCCGCCACGCCGTCCGGACCCTGTCGGCGCGCGCGGTGCAATGGATCAACCGGGGTTGCGCCGGCATGCTGGCGTTCCTGGCCGTGGGCCTGAGCCTGTACCGGCGCAGCGACCTACGCTGACTCGGCCGGCGCCGGCTAGGTGCGTGGCACCCTGACCGGGTCCACGTGCGTCATGACATTCAGCACGTCGTCGCGATCCATCGCGCGGCGGCGCGCCTCGGTGGCAATCGCGTGCCCCTGCTCGACCGTCAGGTCCGCCTGGATCTCCAGATGCACGTCGACCAGGATCATGTCCCCCATCTTGCGCGTCTTGAGGTCATGCAGCCCAAGCACGCCGGGCGTATCCAGCATCGCGTCGCGCAGACTGGTGACCACGTCCTCGTCGGCGGCGCGGTCCATCAGGTCGTTCATCGCATCCCAGCCAAATCGCAGGCCCATGCGCGACACCATCAACCCCACCACGATGGCCGCCACCGGATCGAGCACGTGATACCCAACGAGGTTGCCACCAATGCCCAGCGCCACCACCAGTGACGACGCAGCATCGGACCGCGCATGCCAAGCATTCGCTACCAGCATGCTCGACCTGACGCGCTCCGCCACCCGCAACATGTAACGGAATAGCCCCTCCTTGGCGGCCAGCGCACCCAGCGCCACCCACAACGCCACCGTCTGCACCGGCTGCGCCCCTTCCGGATGCTGGATCTTGCCAACCGCGGCCCACAGCATGCCCACGCCTACCGCCAGCAGCAGCGCGCCCAGCGCCAGCGAAGCCGCCGTCTCGAACCGCTGATGCCCGTACGGATGGTCGGCATCGGCCCCCTTGCGGCTGTGATGGCCGGCAAACAGCACAACGAAATCGGAAACGAGGTCGGACAGCGAATGGAGCGAATCGGCAACCAGCGCCTGGGAACCGGCGATGACGCCGATGGCGCCCTGGGCAATCGTCAGGCCGATATTGACGAAAACGCTGACCAGCGTGGACCGCCGCCCGGCCAGATGGCGGGCTTCGGCATCAAGGGTATCGGCGCCAATGGCGGGGGCGACGTGCGGTTCGCGCATGGATGAAGACGGAAGGTGGGCGACAGGTGGAACGGTAGCATTTCCTGGAAGACGCGGAGCCGTCTCATTCCCCGCAGCCACATTGGTTTCGCCGTTATGCCAGGGCGCAGGTGTTCGAAATCGCCGCGCGGCGAAAGTCGATTCAAGGTATGGCTCCCGGAGATGGATTACCTGGCCCCCAAAGCAAAACAACGCACGACATCTTTCGACGTAGTGCGTTGTTTTTCAAGAAATTCTGGTGGACCGAAGGAGGATCGAACTCCCGACCTCTGCATTGCGAATGTAAATCCCTTACTTTGCTGGACAAGCCGTCTAGCTTCATTGAGGCTCATTTGCCACAAATTTGCCACAGTGAACCCGAAAACACCCAGAGCATGGCAACAATTCGAAAGCGTGGCCCTTATCAATGGGAGGCCCAAATCCGCCGCAAAGGCTATCCGCCTCAAAGTAAGACCTTCAACACCAAGGCTGAAGTAGAAGCGTGGGCGGCGATGATCGAGTCTGAGATGGCGCGTGGCGTTTGGATCAGTCGCAGAGAATCTGAGGCCACCACTCTCCAGGAAGCGCTTGATCGTTACGAGAACGAGATCCTGCCCGCCAAGAAAGGGGCAGAACCGGAACGATTCGTCATCCGCACCTGGCGGTCACTGAAGCTGGCCAAACGCTGCCTAGCCTCCATTCGAAGCGCTGACATCGCTGCAGAACAAGATGCGTGGCTCAAGGTCTACAAACCGGCGACCGTGCTGCGCAGGCTCGCGGTGCCGTCACACCTTTTCAGCATCGCACGCAAGGAATGGGGTATGGAGAGTCTGTCCAACCCAGTGGAACCGGTCCGAAAGCCCCAGCCCAATAACGCGCGTACCCGTCGTATCGCGGATGCCGACACGCTTACGATGGCAGCCTCAGAGAGCGAACATGAGCGCGGTGCTGAGGACGGCGAACTGGAATGTATTGTGGCCGCGACCGGCTCCGCCCTCCTCCCTTCGATCATCTCGCTGGCAGTGGAAACTGCGATGCGCCGGGGTGAAATAATTGACCTACGCTGGGAGCATGTTGACCTAAAACGGCGAGTCGCCTACCTACCGGCAACCAAGAACGGTAGTGCACGCGATGTTCCCCTTTCGACAATGGCCGTGGCAACGCTGCAAGCACTACGTGACAAGCGCACAGTTGGAGACGTCAGTGTGATTGGGCAAGTGTTCCATATTCGAAGCGACGCCGTTACCCGCATTCGAGCGCGCCGTTGCGCGCGCACGAATACTTTATGTGAAGGAGTGCAAAGAGTCCCATCAGCGTCAGGATGACAGCTTCTTGAGCAACTTGGGATTCCACGACCTACGGCACGAGGCGACTTTGAACCGCCCCGGCTTTAGTGGAGGCTCCAATTCTTGAGAGAACGGAGCCCATGAGCAAGCAAAGGTCGAATCCATCGCACCGATGATCGGTTGCACGAGCAGACACTGTTGGGGTGGGTCAAACAAGAGCAGGTCGAGAGCGGCGAGCGCGATGGTGTGACCACGTCGGAGCGTGAACGCCTCAAGGCGCTGGAGCGCGAGGTAAAGGAGCTGCGCCGTGCCAACGAGATCCTGAAGTTGGCGAGCGCGTTTTTCGCCCAGGCGGAGCTCGACCGCCGTTTGAAGTCCTGAAGGCCTTCGTCGATTTGTGTCGCGACGCCTTCGGGGTCGAGCCAATCTGCAAGGTCTTGCAGATTGCTCCGTCGGGCTATCGGCGCCATGCTGCGCAGCTTCGCGATCCTTTGCGGCGCTCCGCGCGAGCCAAACGCGATGAGTGGCTTCGGGCCGAGATCAAGCGAGTCTGGCAGGCCAACATGCAGGTCTACGGGGCCGACAAGCTTTGGAAGCAGATGAACCGGGAAGGCATCGCGGTGGCACGCTGCACGGTCGAGAGGCTGATGAAGCAGCAGAGTTTGCGCGGCGTGATTCGCGGCAAGCGGGTTCGCACGACGACTTCAGATGCGAGAGCAGCGCGCCCGCCGGACCTGGTCAACCGTCAGTTCAGGGCCCAGCGGCCGAACAGCTCTGGGTTTCGGATTTCACCTACGTTTCGACGTGGCAGGGCTGGCTGTATGTGGCGTTCCTGATCGACGTCTTCGCGCGGCGCATCGTCGGCTGGCGGGTCAGCTCGTCGATGACCACGGACTTCGTTCTGGATGCACTTGAACAGGCGCTTTACGATCGCCAGCCTGGCAGTGATGGTTCTCTCATACTCCACCCCGACAGGGGGCGCAGTACGTCAGCATTCGCTATAGCGAGCGCTTGGCCGAGGCGGCGATCGAACCGTCGGTTGGCAGCCGGGGCGACAGCTATGACAACGCCTTGGCCGAGACGATCAACGGCCTGTACAAGGCTGAACTGATTTATCGCCGCACTGCCTGGAAGACGCGTGAATCCGTTGAGCTGGCCACGCTGGAATGGGTGGCATGGTTCAATCACCACCGGCTCACGGAACCCCTTGGCTATATCCCGCCCGCCGAAGCTGAGGCAAACTACTATCGGCAGCTTAAAAAAGCCTGCCACCGACCGCTATTAACTTAAACCAACCAGACTCCACGATTCCCGGGGCGGTTCAAAGTGTTCCGTCCAAACTGGCACGAATTGGTTGCTCGGCAGCAGTCCCGCCCACGCATAGTGAATGAGAAGTAGCTCTGTATTACCAACGAACCCTCCACATTCCTCCACCGGTACATGCTCCGCAATGGTGGATACTTTTCCAGTTGCTTCTCCCGGCGAGCCTCTCTACCCCCTTCTTCGCCTTTTCTGCTTTTGACGCGCCCTGCCAGCTTGTGTGGCCGCAATCGTTAACCTCGACAAGGACATCGTAAGCAGGTTTGCTGTGAGCTTTCTTGTAAAAGCGTGTGTCGCCGCTTTTCGGTTCCGCCGGCACATCTGGCGTGGCAGGCTGAGCACCGGGATCTAGGCCCTTGGCCTGTTCTAAAGCGTATTCTGCTGCTTCAGCGCGACTGCTTAGGATGGCAATATCATTTCTTGCCTGTGCGAGATCGAGCTTGAGTTGCTCATTATCGGCAAGGTACATCCTCGCAATATCGATTTCCTCTGAATTTACGTTGGCGCGTTTTTCGAGTTCCGTCAATCTAGAATGAGCTGCTTCACTTTTTATATACCGAATTTCAGCCGGCGGAACAACCGTCAATGCTGCAACCGACATGACTTTACGGCGCAAAGTGGAACGAAAGCGCAGCAACCCCTTCCCATCATGATCGCTGGATAGGAGCGCAGACGCAGTCCAGACACTTCCAAAAAACGGGGATACTGCGGAACCGCTAGTTGCAACTGGCCAATAGATCCGTACTGCGCCGAGATAGCAAGAATTCTCCTTTCCAATTTCTTCTGTGAGCATCCAGGACGCATCATCATCGATTGTCACTACATGCGCCAATCCAGCAAGATCATACGCAAGCGCCTCGTCGAATTTAGGCCACAATATCTCGCCGTCGTTCTGGGAAACTACGACGATTGGCATACGTCGCTCGCTCGAACGAAGTTGATCAAGCAGTTTCGCTGCCCCATCCTCACCAACAAGTGGAACAAATTTCCCTGCGGGCATTCGATTTCCATTCATTGACCAACCGACGTCAAGCGCAAGCAACTGCCGCACCACTGCTGGGCATCGAGGGTCAATATATACCGGCGCAATCATGCTAACCGTATTTGTGACAGAGAGTGTCACATAGACAGAGACATCGGATGACGATCGGATGACCGAAAGTGTTGTCGTAAATACTTGGCCCGCCTTCGAAAGTTCGTCCAGCCTAAGTTCTTCCAAACTACCCCTCTCTCCCACTGTACGCTCTCTGGTAAATTTACCTTGACCGTTCATTGTTAGAGAGTTGAAAGTCCCCTCGTCGCTAGTGGAATCGCTCACTCCCTTTTCAGATAACCATTGGAGAATGACACCCGCGACATCGCCTTTCAGTCTTTCGGCCGCTTCAATTGAAAGACCGCGCGCTTCGAGAAGGTATGCAGAGATATGTTGCATATGATTTGAGTGTCGATAGTTGGAAAACTGGTCAGAACTGATCGACCCGCCGTCGTACAGTTCAACATGAACGATACCAGCTTCTGCGACTGCCCAAGTTCCTCCGTACTAGCATCCCCCAATTGTGTGGTACCGCTTCGGCGGCGGGCTCATGATCAGGACCGCTTAGGGTCAACTATGGAAGTCTCCGGCCGGTGAAGGCCCGGGTGCACACTAGGAGTGCGAGAGATCTTTCCATCGACGAAGGATTAGGCTCTTTAGCGGCTAAACTTTTTAAGAAGCGAGCACTTTGCATCAGACTTCAGGATGCCCAGTTGGCCGGAACACCTCTGTCTCTGGCTAACCCCTCCCTTGCCGGCTGAGTAGGGGACGCACCCCAAGAAAAAGCCCGCAGTATGCGGGCTTGATCTAACGCGAATTGTCAAAGAAACCTCCTACAAGAGAAGATCTATTTCTTCCTCGTCGCGCGTCGCTCAAAGGTTGAGCGAAGACTTTCCGTAAACCCCTGCGTGCGAACCTTGTCATCTATGCCAATTCCGGAAACTTCGCTAACCAGATCCACCGCATCCTGGAATGCCTTTTGCATTTTTCGCCCGTCTGCCAATAATTCAATCAGAGGCTCACAAAAACGCTCCATTTCGCGAGAGTTACGTCTCGGCAATTTTACCCCGCCCTTCAGCAAGCGAAGCGCATATAGTATCTGAAATCGCGCGGGTTTAAACTTTGCGTCGATTGAACCATTCCGGAAAAGATATTCCAGACGATAAGCCGCATATGCAGCTATATAATAAGGCTCCAATTTGTCGCCATGGACAAATATAGACTTACCCACTCGCTCAAGCAGCCTCTTGTAGTCTTTCGTCGTCCTATGCGGCTCATCGCCAAACATTGCCGCGTACGATCTAATCAAGCCCTGCAAGGTAACAATTCGTGTTTTTTCGATCCCCGTCAAACCATTATATTGCCGCGACCGGCGTTCATAATACAATCGCTGCGACGTTTCGAAGGTTTGGAAGAAATTTTCCAGTTTCTTTTGAAATTCGGACAACGCTAGCAACTGCTCCTCTTTAACAGCGGTCTGCCGATTTGTCGCAGTAATGATCGATGTTATGACATCCTCATCTTGAGTGGAGATGAGCCGCAGAGGGACGAGAACAGTTCCATCCAGTGTTGTAGCGTTGTCTTGCAATACGTGGCTGGTCTGGCATCCGTTCACTACCTGATAATCCTCAATGGCGACGCGTGTTCCCGTCACTCGCAGGTCTTTGGCAATCACAGTAATGCCATTATTCAGGAGAGCAAACCTCGATTTTGCGAGAGGATCGAGCAAAGTCTCCTTCATGCCACTGTTCACAGGATTATAATCCTGCCAGTCCCTAACATTATCGTAAAAAATACTTTTGATAATATTGCCCGAATCATCCTGCACGAGCTTAAGAAACTCGGAGGCTGGCACGAGGCCGAGATACGCTTCATTCACTCCCGGAATGGCTGGTATCACAATTTTGGCGGGAAATTCAAATGATCGGGAAATGGAGTTTTTTGTCTGACTATAAAGCCGCTGAATTTCTTCGGCCCCAATCGGACTAAATTCAACTTCCCGAAATATCGAGAGATTTTGCAGTCGAGCAATCTCGCTGTCACGACGGGCGCATAGCGCCCTATCGTCCGTCCATTTTCCAGCCGTTACATAATATATTTTGGCGGCCGGATTGCCTCTCTTAAACCTACTGCTTTTATCGTAAACCGCCGCCATGATACCGGCGGCATGAATGACTGCCTCATTCCGAGGAGCCTCGGATTCTTCAGAAAAGAAATCAAGGATGCCCGCACAAAAATTACCCAATTTGGAAACATCAAAAGATTCTGATTTTTCTGCCTGGACAAAGATGAAGGTTACATCCAAATAGCCATTCTGATCGATAAGCTGGTCGATTTCATCCGCTTCCGTGACCAAGCTACCATTTGCGATGACGGCGATGGCATCGATGCCGAGGTCAGCGCCCGAACCGGTTACGACATCACCTGTGGCAAACGTCTCGGGATAGTTTCGGCTAATGCAAAGGTGCGCAGCAAAATGCTCGAACTTGACGGACTCGTCCTTGGATTTTAGATCGTACTCTTCCGAGAATTCTTCCAGCAGCGACTTCGTAATTCGATCCACGACCGTCCTCGATTGTTATTGTCCGAGTTGGACAGACACTCATTTTTTTCAGTGGCAGGAAGTTTATCATCCGCCCGCGAGACCAATTTCCACCGAGAAGAGGGGCATGAAGGAACTTACGGCGGGAGCCGCCAGCCCCGTGGCGTAGTCTCCCCCTTTGAGCGCCCTGGCGTGAATAATGGCGGGTGAAGATGGCGAACGGCTTGCCGGTTAGCCAACTTCACATATCTTGCCCTGATGCCGCGCTTTGTTGCGGCTTCATTGTTCTGGGCTCTTCTGAAATCTACCTTTATCGTGATGGCACGAAGGTTTAGGGAAACTTCACGGAAGCTTTGCGTAGGCTTTACGCATCCGAAGAAGTCGTGACGACAGGCAATGGTGGCCTCCACAGTCCGGCTCAGGATCGGCCATCGACCTCCCTGTTGAACGCCAGCATCTGTCGCATGGCGGCCTCCGACTCCTTGGCGTCAGTAACAGACTCCCCGCAAACGGGGCAGAACAGGCCCGTGACAGTACAGACCACCGTCTCCCGACTCTTGTACCGGTAAGGAACATCTCTGGTGGCTGGATTCATCTCTGCGGCATTGCATGTTGGACAGATCATCGTTGTTCCAATGTGCTCAGCACTTACAGGGCTGAGTTATCCACAGATTTCGTGGCTCTTACTATCGGTAAACATATAGGAGTAGACCTATAGGTTTTAGGGGGGTGGAATCGGCGCAAAGGGGGGGGCAAATTCGGCGTGGATAAGCTTCGCTATCGACAGGCTTATCCACAATCACTCCCTTTGGGTTCAAACGCCTTGTCCGAGGTGAACGAATGTTTCGCGCCGTTGGCGTTCCACTTGCTCAGCTTTCGTGTGGCGGCCTCGGCGCGGCGAAGGCCCTTGCACGGGGCTCAGAGCCCCTACAAGCTGCGATCTCGCGACATGGGCAGCGAGCCAGCTCTCCACATCCTCAGCACGCCATAGCAGCCGTTTGGTCCCGGGAAGCCGGCAGATGGGCGGAAGAGATCGCGGATTGCGTGTGGCGTCGCTACGAACGCTTGCGACGGACTTGTGGAGGCATTGTGCCTTTGATCGACCGTCAGAAGGACGGCCGGCGTTGCGACAGAAGACTGTCTCATTTCGATAACCCAGTGAGCCGGCTAGGGTCATCGAGCAGTTGCGCCGTTGGACTACTCGGTGATTGACCAGGGCGACACCGGGGCCCGGCCTTGTGTGTGTGAAATCACGATGTCGAGGCGAGCCCGCAGTGCAAACGGGGCTCTGTAGTCATCGAACCAACTGCGCAGAGCGCAGCTGGCCGGTAGTTGACCAGGGCGACACCGAAGCCCGGCCTTGTGGGTGTGAAATCACGGTGTCAGGTACATACGCCCGCGTAGCAGGCGAGCCAAGTCTAGCAGCAGTGTTGCGCAGTGTCATCAGGTGTGGCACGTTGGTCGGATGCCACAAGTCTGCCACACCCAATGTGCAAAAAGCCGCTTCCCAAAGCAAAACAACGCACTACATCGCTAGACGTAGTGCGTTGTTTCACAAGGATAATTCTGGTGGACCGAAGGAGGATCGAACTCCCGACCTCTGCATTGCGAACGCAGCGCTCTCCCAGCTGAGCTATCGGCCCGTCGCGACTGATTGTAGCCGAATCCCGAGCGGCCTTTCAATCGCATCGATCCAACACTTTGGCCTCGATTCAGGCGCCCGCCATGCCTGGATTTCCGTCCATGCCGCGCACCGCTGGCAGGTTCAGTGGGCGGGCGCTGACTTCCTTGCTGGCGCGCAGCCACTGGGCCATCACGTCCCAGATCGGGGCGCCGCCGGTCTGGCGGGCTTCCTCCGAAACGGGGGCCCAGCCGGCCACCTTGTAGGTCTTGCCGGCATCCACGGGCTGGCCGCCCAGGCGCATGTCGGTGATGCGCTTGCCGATCGGCTGGTTCGGGTCGATCGTGTATTGCAGCCCGCCCACGCGCACCATATCGCCGCCCTGCTGGTAGTACGGGTCGGGGTTGAACAGGTTGTCGGCCACGTCTTCCAGGATGGTTTTGATCGTCTCGCCGGTCATCGGCGTCACGGTGGTGTACGGGTACGTGATGGCCGTCTGGTCCATCAGCGCTTCCATCGTGATGTTCTCCCCCGGCAGCAGCGTGGTGCCCCAGCGGAAACCTGGCGAAAATGCGATCTGGGCGTCCTGCACGGCCATCAGGCCATCCAGGATCAGCTGGTCGAAGGTGCCATTGAAGTTGCCGCGCCGGTACAGCAGGCCGCGGTTCACGGCCAGCACTTCGCCGAGCTTGCTCTCGTAGGGCGCACGCACCTTCTGGATCAGCGCGTTCATCTTCGGATCGGCCGGCAGGAAGTTGGCGAAGACCGGCAGCAGCTTGTACCGGAAGTCGGTCACCTTGCCGTTGCGCACGTCGAAGTCCAGCACGCCCAGAAACTTGCCGTTCGACCCCGCATTGGTCACCAGCGTGACGCCGCCAGGGTTCTTCACCGGCACCGGCGCCGGCATGCCGTCGTGGGTATGGCCGCCCAGGATGGCATCGAGCCCGCGCACGCGCGACGCCAGCTTCAGGTCGACATCCATGCCGTTGTGCGACAGCAGTACCACTACCTTCGCACCCTTGCCGCGCACTTCTTCGATCACCTGCTGCAGGTTCTCTTCCTGGATGCCGAAGGTCCAGTCGGGCACCAGGTAACGCGGGTTGGCGATGGGCGTGTACGGGAACGCCTGCCCGATGATGGCCACCGGCACACCATTCATCTCGCGAATCACGTAAGGATCGAAGACCGGGTCGCCGAAGTCGTTGGTCTTCACGTTCTGGGCCAGGAACGACACCTTGCCCTTGAAGTCGTTGTCGACGATCTGCTTGACGCGATCCGCGCCAAGCGTCATCTCCCAGTGCGGCGTCATCACGTCGACGCCAAGCTGCAGCGCGGCATCGACCATGTCCTGCCCCCTGGTCCACAGCGCCGTGGCAGACCCCTGCCAGGTGTCGCCGCCGTCCAGCAGCAGCGCGCCGGGGCGGGTGGCCTTCATGCGCTGGATCAGCGTCGACAGATGGGCAAACCCGCCCACCTTGCCGTAGCGGCGCGCCGCTTCCGTGAAATCGAGATATGTGAAGGCGTGCGCGGTGGCGCTGCCGGGCGCGATGCCGTACTGGCGCAGGAATGCGTCGCCCACCAGATGCGGCGGCTTGCCGGCCCACTCGGCCACGCCCAGGTTCACGTTCGGCTCGCGGAAATGCACCGGCCTCAACTGCGCGTGGCAATCGGTAAAGTGCAGCAGGTGGACGTTGCCGAAGCGCGGCACGTCATAAAGCTGCGCGGCGGCCTGGGCCGCCTGGGCGTCGCCGCCGGGGAATGTCATGCCTCCGGCACCGGCCACGGCCAGCACCTGCAGGAACTCGCGTCGGTTCATGCTGTTATCCGTTTGATCCGCAGCGCCCGGCTACGGCTTGCCGTAGCGCGCCAGCGCGGCCACGTCGTCGTCGATCATCTCGCCGACTTCCTTCTGCACCACACGCCCCTGCGCATCAAGCACGTACAGCTCGGGCAGGCCCTTGCGGGCACCGAAGGCACGGCGCAGCGCATCGGAATCCATCGCCGCCGGGAATGTATAGCCGCGCTGTTTCAGGTACGCCACGGCGTCCTGCGGCTGCTTGTCGATGCTGATGGTCAGCACCTGCAGCCTGGTGCCGCGCGTCTTGTCGTAGAGCGTCTGCAGGCGCGGATTCTGCAGCGCGCAGAACGGGCACCACGACGCCCAGAACTCGATCACCACCGGCTTGCCCGCCCATTGCGAGGCAGGCACCGTGTGGCCGTCGAGCAGTTTTACGTCAGGCAGGTGGATGGTGTCACCCACCTCTGCGCCATGGGCGAGTGCGCCGGCCATGCCGAGCACGGCCAGCAGCCACATCGTCGCCACGCGCCGTGCCCGCATCACGCAGCCCTTACTGGTTGACCGGCGATGCCGGGTCCAGCAGCAGGGCCATCACGTCGCGGATCTGCTGTTCGGTCAGGATGCCCTTGTGGCCGAAACGCGGCATGTTCGAGCACGCGCTGTACGCGTTCGAATCCCAGATCTTGCCCCACGTGTAGCGCACCACGTCCGGCGAGTTGCCACGCAGCTTTCCGTAGTTGTAGAGCGACGGGCCGATATTGCCGAACGAGATCTCGGCCTTGGTCAGCTGGTGGCAGGCGTAGCAGTTGGCACCGTTGGGCGCGCCCACCTGGTCCGAAAACTGCATGCCGCGGCCGTTCTGGGCGATCTTTTCGCCTTCCTTCCAGTCGCCGATGAAGTTGTTGTCGGCCGGGTACTTCACCTGCTTCAGTTCCGCCGCTTCCACCTTCTTCGCCACGGCGGCCGGCACGTGCAGGCGATCCGGGTACTGGCTGCAGGCCTTCTGCGTGGCGTCCTGGTTGATCACGCCCTCGACCGTGGCCGGCCCCTTCGACGTGAACGACGATTCGATCATCTGGCGCACGTCGGCCTCGGAAACCTTCACCGGCTTGTCGGCCTTGGTGCCCTTGGCGGCGGTCTGCGCATGCGCGCCCGAGGCGGCCAGCAGCACCAGCGCGGCGGCGGCCATCGTATGGAGTGTCTTCATGTTGTTCTGCTCCGTGCTCAGCGCTTCATGTTCGGGCCGTCGTACGTGCCGCCGTTGGCGTTCTTCGCCAGGAACATCGTCAGGGCGGTGATCACGTCGGAGCCGTAGGCCGGTTCGGGGAATCGCTGCTGGCGCAGGCAGTCGTACAGGCGGTGCTGCATCGTGCGGACCTCGCCCTGCGACACGCGGTACGCCGGCCACGTGGTGTACGCAGCCTGGGCACCCTTCTGGGTCATCAGGTTCGGCAGGTCCTGCAGGCGGATGCGCTGGCCGTCCACGGCGTGGCAGGTGGCGCAGGCAAAGTCATAGGCGCCGGCACGGTAGAAGAACATCTTCTGGCCCAGGGCGTAGACGCGCTTTTCCTCGGGGTGCGTCAGCTGGACGTTCATCTTCACACCGCGCGATTCGCCGGTCAGGAAGGCGGCCAGGCGCTCGATGTCCGATGGCTTGCCCTGCGATGCAAAGTGGTTCTTCGTGGCCTCTTCCTGCGTCAGGCCCTGCAGCGTCACGCGGCAGTACGCCAGGCGCTGCTCCAGGTCCATCACCTTGTTGGTGTCCTTGAAGTAGCGCGGCAGCTCGGCGTAGGCGCCCTTGGTCACGCCGGGGCCCTTGCCCAGGTCGCATTGCTCAAGCGATGCGTTCTTCGGGCCGGCAGGCTTCTTCCACAGTTCTTCGCCGGCGGCTTCCCACAGCTCGGCGGGATTGCCTTCGGCCAGCATCTGGCGGTACTTGGCGATTTCCTCGGCGGTGTTGTCCTGCGCCAGCGCGGGGCCGGACAGCGTCGCGGTGACGGCGGCCGCCACGGCGCCCAGCGCC
>Ga0209564_1000551_pt1 | contig 60139 bp, 60 predicted proteins | sample AraplaCol_mMF_r2_FD_184272 | JGI IMG/M metagenome (GOLD analysis project Ga0209564, IMG submission 184272) | Arabidopsis root microbial communities from North Carolina, USA - plate scrape MF_Col_mMF_r2 (SPAdes) (version 3) | ecosystem: Host-associated > Plants > Roots > Endosphere | place: USA...
ACCTCTTCACGCTCGGCCGCGCCGCCATCTACCCGGCCGGTTCGTGGGAAATCGCGCTGTTCAACACGCAGGCTCAGTTCAAGATGGGCGCCTTCCCGCCGCCGGTTCCGAAGGCTGGCGACCAGGGTTACATCTCCGACCATCCGGATATCGCCGTTGCGCTGAACGCCAAGAGCACGCACCAGGAAGAAGCCAAGAAGTTCCTCACCTGGGTTGCTTCGCCTGAGTTTGCCGACATTTACGCAAACTCGCTGCCGGGCTTCTTCAGCCTGAACTCCAACCCGGTCAAGATGAGCGATCCGCTCGCTCAGGAATTCGTTTCCTGGCGCGGCCCGTACAAGTCGACCGTCCGCTCGACCTATCAGATTCTGTCGCGCGGTACGCCGAACCTCGAAAACGAGACTTGGGTTGAATCGGCCAACGTCATCAACGGCACGGACACTCCGGCCGTCGCTGCCGAAAAGCTCCAGAAGGGCCTCGACAGCTGGTACAAGCCGGGTGGTTCTAAGTAAACCAACCCGCGGTCGCCGACGGTTCGGCGACCTCCTTCCCTAACATGAATTTGTTAACGGCCGATACGCCGCCAATCACGCCTTGCGAAGGGTTCGCTGATGTATGTTCGACCTGGTCTAGCAAGGGGGCGTGCCCTCACGCAAGACGACTTAGCCGGACTTGTCGCTTGGCGGCTGCGCGGAAATTTGCATGCAAACCACGGGGAAACCGCAATGAATGATGGCGTCAATGGCGCGTTCATCGAGAGCGTCAGGAGACCGGTGCGATGGCATATTGGCGTTTTCCTGCTTCCAGCGTTTGTCGTTTACTCAGCCCTAATGATCCTCCCTCTCGCCGAGACGTTGAGGCAGTCATTCTACAACGATATCAATGGTTCGCTAACCTTCGTGGGACTAGCGAATTACAAGGTTCTCTTTGGTGATGCCCGCTGGGCGCACGACTTGTGGAATGCCTTTCGCAATAATCTAGTATTCTTCACGATCCATATGTGCGTCCAGCTTCCGATCGGCATAGCGCTTGCTGCACTCCTTTCGACAAGGGACCTGCGCTTCGTCGCGTTCTACCGGACGGCCATTTTCCTCCCGGCACTCCTATCCTTCGTCATCGTTGGCTTTATTTGGAAACTGATCCTTTCGCCTATCTGGGGTGTGGCCCCATATCTGCTTGATCTGGTCGCTCTGAAATGGATCTTTGCGCCCTGGCTCGGTCGGCCGGGTTCGGCGTTGGTGGCGCTTTCTCTTGTCTCGGTGTGGCAATGGATCGGTGTGCCGATGATGCTGATCTACGCCGCACTCCTTGGCATCCCCGATGAGGTCATCGAGGCCGCCGAGTGCGATGGCATTACCGGCTGGAGTCAGTTCTCAAAGATTAAGCTTCCACTCGTATTGCCGGCGATCGGGATTATTTCAGTCCTGACCTTCGTTGGAAACTTCAACGCATTTGACCTGATCTACACGGCGCAAGGTGCTCTTGCGGGGCCTGACGGGTCCACGGACATTCTCGGCACGTTCCTTTACCGCACCTTCTTTGGCTATCAGTTGCAGCTTGGCGACCGCTCCATGGGGGCAACGGTCGCAACTGTGATGTTTCTGATTATTCTTGGCGGAGTCTCACTTTACCTGTTCACGATCCAACGGCGTCTGCGCCGATACCAATTTTGAGGGCCAAATGTCGAAGGCACGCACGTCAAATGTCCGGACCGGCTTCGTTCACCTCGCACTGATCTCTTATGCGAGTGTCGCGCTCTTTCCGGTGTTCCTCACCGTCATCAACTCCTTCAAGGACCGAACGTCCATCTTTCGCTCGCCGATGGCACTCCCAAGCCCGGGCAGCTTCACCCTCGTCGGATACGACACCGTCTTGGCGCAGGGCGATTTCGGTCTCTATTTCTACAATAGTGGCGTAGTCACTGTCGTATCGATTTTCCTGGTCCTGCTGTTTGGTGCTATGGCAGCCTTTGCGCTGTCGGAATACCGCTTCCGCGGCAACTGGCTCGTTGGCCTCTATATGGCGATCGGCATCATGATCCCGATCCGCCTCGGCACGGTCGCCATCCTGCAGGGCATGGTCGCGACCGGTCTCGTCAACACGCTGACGGCACTGATCCTCGTCTATACGGCGCAGGGCATTCCGCTGGCGATCTTCATTCTCTCGGAATTCATGCGTAGCGTGTCCGACGACCTGAAGAATGCCGGGCGCATCGACGGGCTTTCGGAATATGCGATCTTCTTCCGCCTCGTCCTGCCGCTGGTGCGGCCGGCCATGGCGACGGTCGCCGTCTTCACGATGATCCCGATCTGGAACGACCTGTGGTTCCCGCTGATCCTGGCGCCGTCCGAAGCCACCAAGACGGTGACGCTCGGCTCGCAGATCTTCATCGGCCAGTTCGTCACCAACTGGAACGCGGTTCTGGCGGCTCTTTCGCTGGCGATCCTGCCGATCGTGACCCTCTATGTTATCTTCTCGCGGCAATTAATCCGCGGAATCACAGGCGGGGCGATCAAGTGAACTCGAACGACGGTCCCGTCAGCGTCGTCGTTGCCGGATTTGGCAAAATGGGACGCCGCCATGCTCTGGCCTATCTTGGAAACGCTGGATTTCAGGTGGCAGGTCTCGTCAACCGGTCAAATGTCGAGCTTCCCGCGGTGTTAAGCGGCTACGAAATCCTCCCCAATCTCAAGGATGCCTTAGACGATCTCAAGCCGGAGCTCTGCTCGATCAACACCTATTCCGACAGTCATGCAAGTTACGCTATAATGGCGATGGAGGCAGGCTGTCATGTCTTCGTCGAAAAGCCACTGGCGACGAGCGTTGAAGATGCGGAAAAGGTGATTTCCTGCGCTCGCGCGAACAACCGAAAACTCATCGTCGGCTACATTCTCCGCCATCATCCATCGTGGCAGCGCTTCATTGCTGAGGCAAGGGCGCTTGGTGGTCCCTTTGTTTTTCGTATGAACCTCAACCAGCAGTCCTTCGGTCGCGGTTGGGACGAACACAAGGCGCTCCTTAGATCGACCTCCCCGATTGTCGACTGCGGTGTCCACTACGTCGATGTCATGTGTCAAATCAGCGATGCTGCTCCATCCTTTGTTCGAGGAATGGGTCTGCGGATGTCGGAGGAAATCGCAGCCGACATGTACAACTACGGCCATTTCCAGGTGGGCTTTTCTGATGGATCGGTTGGCTGGTTTGAGTCGGGCTGGGGTCCAATGGTTTCGCAGACAGCCTTCTTCGTGAAGGACGTAATGTCGCCCAACGGCAGTGTCTCTATCGTTGCCGACGCTGATGGTGAGGCAGGGGACGTGGAGACAGCAACACGTGCGGCATCCATCCGTATACATCGGTCATTGCTTTCTTCCGCTGGCGTTTTCGCCATGCCGGATGATCTCATCCAGCTCGAAGACTTCTCGGATCCCCGGGCGTTGTGCGACCGTCAAGCTGACTTCGTCCGCCGCGCAATTCGCGACAACCTCGATCTGACGCGCCATATGCAGGATGCTTTGCAGTCGCTGCAAGTCTGCCTTGCTGCGGATGAGAGCGTTCACACAGGCGCTGTGATCAATTTCTAAATTGTCAGGGAAAAAACGTGGGAAATCTTCAGCTTGCATCCGTGCAAAAGTTCTTTGGAACGCACCAGGTCCTCAAGGGTATCGACCTGAAGGTCGAAGATGGAGAGTTCGTTGTCTTCGTTGGTCCTTCGGGATGTGGGAAATCCACCCTCTTGCGTGCCATAGCTGGCCTGGAGGATATCTCACGAGGATCGATCCTCATCGACAACGCCAATGTCTCTAACGCGCCTCCTGCCAAGCGCGGAATTGCTATGGTTTTCCAATCATACGCGCTGTATCCGCATCTTAGCGTTCGGGACAACATGGGGTTGGGTCTGAAGCAGGCTGGAACCGCAAAGGACGAGATTGACAGGCGCGTCGCGCATGCTTCCTCAATGCTCTCGCTGGAACCGTATCTTTCTCGTCGGCCCGCTGAGCTTTCCGGCGGCCAGCGCCAACGCGTAGCGATCGGTCGAGCGGTCGTTCGCGAGCCCAAACTGTTCCTTTTTGACGAACCTCTCTCCAACCTTGATGCCGCGCTTCGGGTGCAGACGAGACTCGAGATTGCTAAATTGCACCGCCGCTTAAAGGCAACAATGATCTATGTCACGCATGATCAGGTCGAGGCGATGACCCTGGCCGATAAGATCGTGGTGCTGAACGAGGGAGCCATCGAGCAGGTCGGCTCCCCGATGGAACTCTACAACCGGCCGGCCAACCTGTTTGTTGCGGGGTTCATCGGTTCTCCGATGATGAATTTCGTCGCCGCCGAGAAGATCAACGAAACCGGTGCCATGACGATTGGCATAAGGCCCGAGCACGTTGATATTTCTAGGGATGCAGGACATTGGCAAGCAACGGTCGTCTATGTCGAGCACCTTGGTACCGACACCATTGTCTACCTGGAATCAGACAGGCTTGGAGCGTTGACGGCACGTCTTTTCGGAGAGCACGCCTATGCCCCCGACGAAGGCGTATTCGTTTCCTTTCAAAAAAGACGGATGCATCGCTTCGACAAAGACGGCATCGCTATTGAATGGCAAAAGAAAGAATGACGATGCACATTATGCCGTTACCGCGATTGCGATGCTGTGAGCGTAACGTTCGGGCGGAGGGTATCCTGGACATCCCGGCATAACTGTTTTTGATCATCTCATTGGGCTGAGATTGGGCGGGCACTGGATCGCAACGTCATCGCGTGCGCTGGCGATGACGGTTCCTACCTTGCCGTTTGGCCGCGCGTAAGCCTACGCCGAGAACCTTCTTTGCACCCTTCCTCATGGTACATAACCCGTGAGCCGATGATCGGAGAGGTCGTAAAACTCCGAAAGCCAGCTTTGAGTATATTCATCCGCTTCTCTACGGCGAAACCCGCCAAGCCGTTGCTAACAGTCGCCCCGCCTCGGGCAGACAAAGTTTCGCCGCTGGACATTTTGTCATCGCTGCAGGAACCGGCCAAGCCTTCAGATCTGACGGGCATTTTCTGCCCCGAGCAAACTTATACTATATGATCGCGATCGCTGTCAGCACTTCCCCTGCCGGTCGTTCGTGGCCACACACGAAGGCCTGTGAGACGAACCTCAGCGCTGTTCTGGGACGGTTGGAAGAAAGCGGGCTCGCCGGGTGACTTGGTTTCAGGCGGTTCCTCCAAGAAGCGTCTATCCAGATTGACGTCGCTTTCACCACCACCGCGACGCTGCCAGGACGCGGCCGACGAGAAAACCTGCAATCACTCGAATATTTCGTCTACATGCAGCAGGTCCGTATATTCTCTGGTCGAAGCGATCTTGCCGTCCCTGAGCGTAAACAGGATATGGTAGTCGTTTTCATAGATGCGCCCGTTTTTCATGGTCGCGTAGGACCGCACCTCGGCGGCCACACGATCGCCTTCTCCAATCATGCCGATAATATTCATCTCCAAGCCTCCCTCGATCTTCGCGTAGAGATCGCCCCAAAGGCTTTGCATTTCGCGTTTCGTCTTGGTGCCAGCGCCGACAAAAAGAGCAGGCTTACCTATTACCCACCAGGTCGCGTCATCCGTCATCATGTCAAGGACGTCGGCAATGGCCGACTGTTTAAACAGGCTGCAATAGGCCCGGACGACCTGCTTGTTTTCTTCGACACCCATATCTGTTCCTCTATGGTTTAATGGAGAAAGGCTTTGGCGCTCGATTGCTCAGGCAGACGTAAGACGTGGTGCTGGTTGCCGTGCGCCAGGGGTGGTCCATGGTCCGACTTCTGTGGACGGCAACCCCACGGACCTAGCTGACTGGCGGCATGACCGGCTGATGGTTCCTGCGAAGCTCGGCAAGATCGGTGTCCACTTCCTCAACCGTATGAAAGTACATGTGGTCCCGGCTAAAGAGCTTTTCTTCATCCGCCTTCACAAGGTCCTTGAAGGCCTGGTTGTACGTCTGATAAAAGTTCGCATCGCTGAGCCAGACCTCCATGACCACGTCAAAGTCCGCCTCTCTCACCACGCCGCTGATCGAATCTGTCGCCGGCGACAGATAGCGACGCACATAGCGCTCAACACCTGGATGCGTCAGATACGCATCAAACAGCCTCGCATGACTTTCTTCGTAGTACTGGCGAAACTGCTCGCGCGTAAGGTTCGGATTTCGCTTAAAGAATGAGACGAATTTTTTCATCGACTTGTCCTTTCGCGATCCGTGACAGCGGTCTCGGCTGTTCTTTCATCGATATTCGTTCTTGGCCCGTGTGAACCGAAGACATCGTTGATGTACAAGAGATCGGTATATTCTCGCGCCTTTACGATCTGCCCACCGCGGATCGCAAAGAGCATGTGATAATCGTTTTCGTAGATCTTACCGGCCTTTGTCGTTGCGTGAGACCGCAGCTCGACGGCGACCTTGTCATCTTCAACGACCAGACCGACGATATCCATCGTCATCGGACCGTCCAGCAATTCGAAAATACTTTCCCACAGTTGCAGCATTTCTGGCTTCTTCCTGGTTCCCGCCAAGCTGAACAGATGTGGCTTGCTGAGAACCCACCATTCAAGGTCATCGCCCAGCATGGCGGCCATGCCGTCAACATCAGCTCTGCCGAAATGGCGGTAGAATTCTTGTACTATATGCTTGCTGTCGTCCGCTTTCATTGCACCCCTCCAACGAGTTGGGCACTTTGCCGCTCGCAAGTGCCCGAAAGGCAGCCGGACAAACCGGCATGCCACTGTCCGATGATAACCGGCAAACGAGCTTGCCGATCACCGTTGAAGTCGCTGTGTTCTGTAGGGTCACGCCCTGACAATGAGCTTCTTGCCGCTGTGGCTGCCGTCGAAAAGCGTCAAAAACGTCTCTGGAATCTTGCTGAAGCCATCGACAAATTCCTCGCCGTATTTGATCTTGCCGCTCGTCACGAGGGGCGTCATCTCGGCTAGAAATTCTGGGAAGGTATCCATCACGTATGGGACAGCGAATGCCTTGATGCTGACGAAACGATAGTGAATCAGCGTGATGAGCCTGGGCAGGTAGTTTATTCCCGGCCGCATGTCTTTCTCGCTGTAGTCGGCGATCGTGCCGCAGATGGTCATCTTCGCATCTTTATTGAAGTATTCCATCAAGACGGGGAAGATCGACCCGCCAACGTTCTCGAAAAACGAGTCGATCCCATCGGGGAGCGCGCGCTTGACGTCGGCTTCGAAACTGCCGCTCTTGTAGTCGAGGGCTTCGTCGAGGCCGAGCTCGTTCTTAAGCTTGGCGACTTTTTCGGGTCCGCCGGCGACGCCCACGACACGATGTCCGGCGGCCTTCATGAGCTGTGCTGCGGTGGAGCCCACAGCACCGGCAGCGCCGGTGACGAGGAATGTCCCGCCTGGCTTGAAATCATGGACCTTCTTCGTGCCGTACCAGGCGGTAAAGCCGGTCAGGCCAAGGGGGCCGAGCGCGGTCGACAAGGGCGCCACATTCGGATCGATCTTACGCAGGTCCGACCCATTGGAAATTGTATAGTCCTGCCAGCCAGACCATGTCTGGACATGATCGCCCGCGTTAAAATTCGCATTGCGGCTTTCCTCCACGACCGCGATTGTGGGGCCTCCCATCGGATCGCCGATATCAATACTGGGCCACTCGGAAGAGCCATTGCCCATCAGGTTGCGCTGATAGGGGTCGATCGAGAATTCCGTATTGCGAACGAGGACTTCGCCTTCCTTGAGATTGGGCACATCCTTTTCGACAAGCTTGAAATCACTGAGCTTGGCAGCGCCGGTCGGGCGGGCAGCCAAAACGAATTGACGGTTGATCTTATTTGTCACGGTAAATCCTTTTCGTTCCGCGTGAGCGCGCATTCGCAAGGGCTTGGTTGGCGCCAAAACCGCGACATGCATATTTCTGTAGCGCTCGACACAGATTTACTACGGATGTTGCGAACCGCTGTCAACCAGTTTATATAGTGATCGATGCAGAAATCGGGATTTTAAGCGTGACGAAGACAGACATTGGCCGCAGCAGAGGGCGGCCGCGGGCGTTCGATCGGGATGCTGCCTTGGCGCAAGCTACCCGCTTATTCTGGCTGAAAGGCTATGAGGCCACCTCCATATCCGATTTAACCGAGGTCATGGGTATCGGATCGCCCAGCCTTTATGCCGCCTTTGGCTCCAAGGACGCTCTTTATGCCGAGGCATTGGCCTACTACGTCGAACATTACGAGAGCCTTGTCTGGGGAAAATTCCACTCGGCGAAAACCGCCCGCGCCGCCGTCGAGGCATGCTTGATGGATTCGGCGGCCGTTTTCACCGGGTCTCTGATGGATGTCCCGCCGGGTTGCATGGTCACTCTCTCGTCGGTCGACAGCGAAGGCCATTCAGAACTTGGCGCGTTGGTAAAGGGCCATCGGGCCGTCACGTTGGAATATTTGAAAGCACGGTTTTCGAGGGCTGTGGATGAAGGGGAGATCTCCCCGGCAACTGATATCCATGCGCTGGCGCGCTTTGTCCAGACTGTCCAGAACGGAATGTCGATCTTGGCGCGCGACGGCGTAACGCGTGAAGAACTTCAGTCCGTGGCTCAAGAGACAATGGCAAGCTGGGATATTCGCACCGCCAATAGGGCTTCATGATCGGTTTTCATCGAAACCGACGAGTGCCGTGGACTACCTGTCTTGCTGCTCAAGCGACGGCACGCCTAGCATTCATGTTTTGCGACCGGAAACCCTCCTCGGCGAATTGTTTATCGATCGACACATAATTCCTTGACGAGCCGTTCGGCGGCTGCTACCTATTTTTGTGTTGATCGATACAGAAGGGTATTCCAATGAGTGAGCTGACGGGGCAAAAGGCCTTGGTTACAGGTGGATCACGGGGCATTGGGGCCGCCATTGCCTCGGCCCTGGCCGATCAGGGCGCGGATGTTGCTATTTCCTATGAGCGAGCTGCCGATAGAGCCGCGCAAGTTGTTCACGCTATCGAAGCCAAGGGAAGGCACGGGCTGGCGATCCAGGCCGACAGTGCGGATCCGGCTGCTCTGAAGCGCCTCGTCGACGACGCGGCCAAGGAGCTTGGTGGCCTCGACATTCTCGTCAACAACGCAGGAATCTTCCGTCACTCGACGATTGCTGAAATTAGCGTTGCGGATATCGATGCGCTTTTGCATGTCAACGTGCGTGCCAATGTACTGGCATCGCAAGCGGCGATCCCTTACTTCAAGAATGGCGGTCGCATCATCACCATCGGCTCGAACTTGGCCGAGCGTGTACCCTTCCCGGGGCTGACGGCTTACGCTTTGACCAAATCGGCCGACCACGCGTTCACGCGCGGCCTGGCACGTGAGCTCGGCGCCCAAAACATTACCGTCAACCTGGTGCAGCCTGGGCCGATCGATACCGAACTCAATCCGGCAGATGGGGGTTCGGCAGACGACAATCGCAGCCTGATGGCGATCGCCCGCTACGGCAGATCCGAGGAAATTGGTACGCTCGTAGCGTTCCTTGCCAGTCCTGCGGCTGCCTTCATAACAGGTTCGGTTATAACCGCTGACGGTGGCTTCAACGCCTGAACCATAGGTCGACATCTCGCGGCGTCAACGCGCGGTCACTGCTGCGCAGCGATCTCGGCTTGCACATCGCGGACGTAGGCCCAAAGCGGCGTATCATAAGCTGGACGTCAAATATGCTTGAAATCGGCATCGACAGTTTTGTTGCAAGAATGGCCGATCCTGCAACAGGGGCAACCTTGTCGGCCACGGATCGCATGGCGACGCTCATGGACGAGGTCGAGTTGGCCGACAGCGTCGGTTTGGACGTCTTCGGCATCGGCGAACACCACCGGCGAGACTTTCTCGACGCCTCGCCCGCAGTCATTCTTGCCGCAGCAGCTATGCGGACGAAACGGATCCGTCTCACGAGCGCCGTCAGCGTGCTCGGCGCGTCTGATCCGGTACGCCTGTTTCAGGACTTTGCAACGGTCGATCTTCTATCCAAAGGGCGTGCGGAGATCGTCGTCGGCCGTGGTTCGTTCGCGGAGGCCTACCCGCTGTTCGGGTACGACTTGAAGGATTACGACGTCCTCTTCGCAGAAAAGCTTGATCTGCTCCTGCAGCTTCGCGATCAGACACATGTCTCTTGGAGCGGCCGCTTCCGTGCCACACTGAATGGGCAGGGTGTTTTCCCCCGACCTCACCAGCCGAGGATACCGATCTGGCTCGGCGTTGGCGGAACAGCGCAATCTTTCGCTCGTGCAGGTCGCCTTGGTCTTCCGCTGATGGTTGCTGTCATCGGTGGAGATTTTCGCAGCTTCCGATCGTTCGTCGAACTCTATCGCGAGGCCGGCCGCATGGCGGGTCATGCGGAAGCCACATTGTCGGTCGGACTGCATGCGATCGGGTTCGTTGGAGAGACGGATACGCAAGCTCGGGAAGCGTTCTATCCAGGGTGGTTTTCCATGTTTGCGTCAGTTGGGCGCGAGCGGGGCTGGTCGCCTCCGACGCGCGAGCAGTTCGAGGCGATGTGCGCGCCGCAAGGCGCGTTCCTATTGGGAAGCCCCGATACGGTTCGCAACAAGGTTCTTGCCGCACAAGCAGCCTTCGGCGGCTTGGCGCGAGTGACTTTCCAGATGAGCTCTGCGTCTCATGACACCCAGGCAATGCGACGCTCGATCGAATTGTTGGGCGAAGAGGTGGCTCCTGCGTTGCGAGAAGCATCAATCCCGTCAAAGATCTCTGAAAGGCAATAACAATGCAAATGCGCAGACTTGGAGAAAGCGGACTTTTCGTTTCGCAGATGTGCTTCGGCGCGATGACGTTCGGGGGCAAGGACGGTCTCTGGGGCCAGGTCGGCAGGCTGGGACAGGATGACGCGAATGCGTTGGTTAAGTCGGCCATCGATCTCGGGATCAACTTCATCGACACTGCCAACACCTATGCTGACGGACGTAGCGAAGAGATCCTCGGAAAGTCGCTGAAGGATATCGGCATTGCCCGCGACGATGTCGTCATTGCGACGAAAGTTGCCGCGCCGATGGGCGAAGGTCTCAACGCCCGTGGCGCGTCCCGGCGCCACATTCTCAGCCAATGCCGTGCCAGTCTGCGCCGCCTCGATCTCGATCATGTCGATCTCTATCAAATCCACGAATTCGACCGCGCAACGCCGATCGAAGAGACCCTTGATGCGCTGGATACGCTCGTGCGGGCAGGGGATGTTCGCTACGTGGGTCTTTCAAATTGGGCCGCGTGGCAGGTGACAAAAGCGCTGGGTATCGGCAAGGCCCGCGACACAGCACCCGTCATCTGCCTGCAGGCCTATTACAGCGTGGTGGGACGCGACCTCGAGCGAGAGATTGTTCCCATGCTCTTGTCGGAAGGGCTGGGCCTTCTTGTCTGGAGCCCTTTGGCCGGCGGCTACCTGAGCGGAAAATACGCTGAGGGCGGTCAGGGAGGGCGTCGCACAGAATTGCAATTCCCACCAATCGACCTCAAGCGCGGTGATGCAATCGTTCCGGTTCTCCAACAAATCGCTCGGAAACACCAGGGCACTCCAGCCCAAGTCGCGATAGCTTGGCTTCTTGCGCAACGAAGCGTGACGAGCGTCATTGTCGGGGCAAAGCGCGTTGAGCAATTGCAGGAAAATGTTGCTGCGACCCAACTTAACTTGGACGCGGACGATTTAAGCGCCCTAGACGGCGTCAGCAGCCTGCCGATCGAATATCCGGGGTGGTTGCTCGACAGGCCGAGCGAGCGAAATCCATGAAAAGACTGTCCGAAACTTTCCGCACGCAGCCAATTCAAGACCGCCCCGCCGCGCTAGCGGGAGATCGCTCTTTCGAGCGGCAACGGGCCGATTGGGCGGGTTCCTGCATGCCTACGTTGAATACCTTTGACGTTTGCCAGAAGCCGAATCCGCATCGCGACGGTCGTTTCACTATCTTTCTTGACATTTGTCATGGGCGTCGTATTTTCAACTCATGCGCCGATTTCTATTTTCAGGACTGGTTCCTGACGATGGACCTCCCCGTCGGAGAGGACGTCCATCGGCCCAAGGCACGCGGCGGCCGTGCCCGTGGCAGGCAAAGTGCCTGTCCGCTACACGCTCTTTCGATGCCCGGCAAAGGATCGCTCCAATGACCATGCTTGCAAACCGCGTCGCTATCGTGACTGGCGCCGGCGCCGGGCTCGGCAGAAGCCATGCGCTTGCTGTTGCAAAAGCAGGAGCTCGCGTTGTGGTAAATGATATGACCGACGCCGCGGACGTCGTCGCCGCGGAAATCGAACGGGCAGGGGGTGAGGCGATTGCTGTGCGGTGCAGCGTCACTGACGAGGCAGCCGTCAAACACATGGTCGAGACGGCGGTCGACCGGTGGGGGCGTATCGACATTCTCGTCAACAATGCCGGGATCCTGCGCGATCGGTCGTTTGGAAAGCTATCGCTGGAGGATTTTCGCTCGGTGCTGGAGGTCCATGTGATGGGCTCGGTAATTTGCACTCAAGCAGCCTGGCATCATATGCGCGCGGCAAATTACGGGCGTATCGTCCTGACCACATCCTCCTCCGGCCTTTACGGAAACTTCGGTCAGGCCAACTACTCCGCCGCCAAAATGGCTTTGGTCGGCCTGATGCAGACACTTGCGATTGAGGGGCGACGCCACGACATCCGCGTCAACTGCCTTGCGCCCAGCGCGGCAACCGGAATGACGGACGGGCTCTATGACACGGACATGCTTAATCGTCTTGGCAGTGAGCGCGTCAGCCCGGCCGTCGTAGCACTTGCGAGCGAAAATGCACCGACTCGTGCCATTTTGCTGGCGGGTGCGGGCAGCTTTTCGGCAGCGCACGTCACCATGACGCCCGGCATTTTCGTCGATCATCACAATGCGGCGGCCGAGATCTTGGCAAGGTTCGCCGAGGTGTCGGCCCAAGATGGACAGACAGTGCCTGAGGACGGCACTGAACAGCACCGGACAGAGGTCTTCCGGGCCATGGCCCGGTTGCAGTCTGACGACGCACAGTTCGGTACCTAAGAAAATTTTGGGCGGAGCATAAGGGGCGAAGGAGTGTCTCGCTGAGACGCTACTCGAAGGATTTGCTCGACGATCATGTCGACAATCAGCCGCCTCGGCGGGCGATTCAATGGTGGAGGAGAAAATGGGATTTGTTATTGGCGTAGATGTCGGCGGCACGTTCACCGACGCGGTTGCCATCGGGTCAGACGGCATCATGGTATCAGCAAAGACGCCTTCCACGCCCCCTGATTATGGCGAGGGCGTCTTGAATGCCATCTCTTTATTGGCATCTGAGCTCAGTATCGACACCGGCGAGCTGCTTGGTCAAACCGATTACATAGCCCATGGAACAACCTCGTCACTGAACGCGCTTGTCATGGGCTATGTGCCGAATGTCGGATTTATAACCACCAGGGGCCATCGGGACTCGATATTCATCATGAATGTCGAGGGACGATACCTTGGGCGTCCGCAGCACGAACTTCAGGATGTGACGAGCCAAAGCAAGCCGAGAAATATCGTACCGCGCAGATTGGCGCGGGAAGTCACCGAACGGATTGATCGCGCGGGCGCGGTAATTGTCGCGCTGGATGAGGACGAAGCCCGCACGACGATCCGCGCGATCCTTGCCGAGGGCGTGCGCGCAATTGCGGTTTCGCTGCTTTGGTCATTTCGCAATCCGGTTCATGAGCGCCGCCTGCGTGAATTGATCCACGAGCAGGACCCGGATGTTTTCGTGGCCATATCATCGGAAGTCAGCCCTCGTATCCGGGAATTCGCCCGCCATTCCACGACGATCATGAGTACGCAGATCGGCCCGGGCCTCAAACACTATCTGTCCGAGCTCGAGCGGCGCCTTCAGGGCCGGGGGCTGATCGGGTCCTTGCTTGTTATGCAGAGTTCGGGAGGGGCGATCGCTGCCGGTGAAGCGGCAGCATCCGCCATCACCACCATCGGCGGTGTTCTGACCGGCGGCGTTGTCGGTTGCGTTCGCCTTGCCCGTCAGCTCGGTCACAAAAATGTCATCGCCACCGATGTCGGCGGCACGACGTTCCTTGCAGGATTAGTTGTCAACAACGAGCCTGTCCGCGCCTCTGAAACGATCGTCAATCAGTTTCCGATCAATGTCCCTTCGCTCAAGGTCGAGGCGATAGGCTCGGGGGGTGGCGCCATTGCCTGGATCGATCCCGGTGGCAATTTGCGTGTCGGGCCCTCGTCGGCGCAGGCGATTCCCGGGCCGGCCTGTTATGGCGCAGGCGGCACGGAGCCGACCAATACCGACGCGAATCTCGTCCTCGGCATTTTGCCCGAGACCGGCCTCCTCGGTGGACTGAGGCCGATCCGCAAGGACCTGGCAATCGAGGCAATTCGAACGCGCATCGCCGAGCCGTTAGGCCTGACCGTCGAAGAGGCTGCCGCCGCAATCCACGCCGTCCAAAATGCGCAGACCGGCGACCTCTTGCGCAAGATCGTGGTCGAGAGCGGTTATGATCCCCGCGACTTCGTCGTCTATGCCTTCGGAGGGGCGGGACCCGCACACTGCGCCGCCTACGCTGCCGAGGTCGGCGTCGGCGAAGTCGTTGTTCCGCTTGGACCAGTCGCATCTGCGTTTTCGGCCTTCGGGCTCTCGGTGTCCGATATCGTGTTGGTGCGCGAACATTCCGATCCGATGACGTCGCCGTTCGATCCTGAACGCGTAGCGGAAAATTTCGGCAGGCTGGAGCGTGAAGTCTCAGAAGCGATGGCGCGCCAGGGAATTCCACTCAGTCGCATCGAGATGCACCGCGAAATCGACATGCGCTACGGTCTCCAGCTTGGAGAAGTGACGGCCGCCGTTAACGGCGGCACTGTGACCACCGCCAGCCTCGAAGACAGCGTTGCAGCGTTCGAACGCAACTATGCGCGGCTCTATGGAGAAGGATCCGGCTTCCGCGAAGCCGGGATCCACGCCATCACTTTCCGCGTGCGCGGGGTCGGTATCCTCGATGTGGATCCACGGTTTGAGACATTGCCACTTTCGATCGCACCAGATCCTTCAGATGCGCTGCTGACGCGGCGACCAGTTTGCCTTGATGGCCGCAAAGGGTTCGTCGACACTCCAGTCTACGACTACACGCGGCTGCGAGCAGGCCATCTTATCAAAGGCCCTGCCGTCATTCAGGTCCCGACGACCTCCGTCGTCATTCCCGGCGACATGCAGGGCGTTATCGATGAGTTTGGAAACCTGCGCATCGGCACCCGTGCAAATATCCTGGAACTGCCAACTCAGAGGAGTGTCGCATAATGATTCCCGGTTCTGAAGCTTTCGTCAGCCGTCCAGTCGACCCTGAAATCCTGCGGCGCTCGCTGCCAAGCAAACTCAAGGTCCACACGATTTCGCAGGAGACGATCGACAGTCTCGATCCTCTCACCTATGAGGTTGTTCGCCATCGGCTTTGGTCCGTCACCGAAGAAATGGGCGAGACGCTCAAGCGGATGTCCGGATCCCCGATTGTCACTGATGCAAACGATTTCGATTTCACCATCAACGACGAAATGGGCCAGCAGGTCCAGGTCGGCCTTTACAATACCATGCTCGTCGGCGCGATCGATCTCGCGCTCACCTGGACCTTGCAGAACCGCGCCGACAACCCCGGGATAGAGGATGGCGACATGTTTCTGTGCAACGATCCCTGGGTTGGCGGCGGCCTGCACCAGAACGATGTCCTAGTCTTCCAGCCGATCTTTCACGATGGCGAACTCTTTGGCTGGACGAGCGCCATCTGCCACGAGCCTGACCTTGGCGGTTCCGTGATCGGCTCGGCCCCGATCGGCAACGTCGATGTGTTTTCGGAATCCTTGCCCACGCCTCCGATCAAGATCGTCCGCAAAGGCGAGTTGCAGCGCGATGTCATGGATGTCTGGATCCGTCGCTCGCGGGTACCGATGATCGTTGGCCTCGATCTGAGGGCGAAAGTTGGCGCCAACAATATCGGTCGCCAACGCCTCAAGGCGGTCATCGAGCAATATGGCGCCGATGTCGTGAAAGCCGTGATGAAACGGATGATGAACGATGCCGAACACCGCCTGCGAGACAAGCTGAGACTGGCACCGGACGGGAGCTGGACGGCGACTGGTTACCAGGACCAGGCTTTCCTCGGAGATCGCAAGTCCCATCGAACGGTTCTGACGATGACAAAAGCAGGAGACCATCTGACCTTCGACTTCACCGGCACCGACCCACAGGCAGGCGTTATCAGTTGCACCTATGGTGGTTGCCGTGGCGGGATCATGCTTGCCTTTCTTCCCTTGCTTGCAGGCGATATTCCCTGGTCGGCGGGTGGCTTGATGCGGTGCTTCGACATCATCACCCCCGAAGGTACGTTGAACAATGCAAGTTTCCCCGCCGCGATCAATCGCGCTCCGCTTGGGACCGGTTGGATCATCGGAAATCTCGTGGCGCAGTGCCTGTCGCAAATGCTTGATCGCACCATCGAGCTGCGCAAGAACGTTCAGGCAAGTTGCTGCGGAACATACAACTTTGCCTGCGTAGCAGGAACCGACGAGCGTCACGAGCACCCCGTTCCGTTCTTGAACGTCGTCATGGAATCGGTCGCCGCCGGTTACGGCGCTCGGCCAGGTCGGGATGGCATCAGTACCGGGGGGAATTTCTGCATCCCCATGGGCAGGGTGCCCGATGCTGAGATTACCGAGCTTCTTTACCCGCTCCTCATGCTGTGGCGACGCGAGGAGACGGATACGGGCGGGCCGGGACGGCAGCGAGGCGGCGCGAGCTGCGCCATCGCGATCACCCCTCACGGAACGTCTTTGCCGGCCCATGTGGTGATGTCCTCCTCGGGCAAGGCGACCGCCCAGAATCCGGGCCTTGCTGGCGGCTATCCAGGAAGCTTGGGCTACGATGTCATCGTCCACGGTGCTGGCGTCCTGGACAGTCTGGCGTCGGGACGGATCCCAACCTCGCTCGGGGAGCTTTCGGGCGAGGCCGATGTTACCCAATGCTTTGCTCATAGCATCCTGGCGCCAGGCGACGTTCTGTACTTAAATAGTCAGGGAGGTGGCGGCTATGGCGATCCGCTGACACGTGAGCCTAGCGCCGTTGCGCAGGATGTCGACGATGGCATCGTCAGCCTATTTTCCGCAACCGACATCTATGGGGTCATGCTTGAAAAAACTGGTCAGGTCGACGCCCCAGCAACGTTGAGGCGGCGGGCGGAACTTCGCTATAAGCGCCGCGAGAGGGCGGCGTTCGTGCCGACCCTAAAGGAGCGTGTCGACACCAAGGACAGTCGGTTGATCGATGACAACCTCGTGCTTGTCAGCGGTACGACAAACCGCGTCGCATGCCGTCATTGCGGGCAAGTTCTTGGTGAAGACAACAAACTTCATCTCGCGACAATCGACGGTGCATCGAAAGAGGCAGGACCAGGCGTTAGAACGTCGCCCGACGTGTTCATAGATGATGCCGTTAGCTTTCAGCAATTGTTCTGCCCTTCATGCATGACCGCCGTTCACACGAATATCGGTCTTAACGAGAGCGTAAGGACGTTAAACGGTTTCGCGCTAGCTTCGGCTGCACCCATAGCAGCCGAGTAGCCGCAAACGCCTCCAGGGCCGGCAATCACACGCCTGCCGGCCCCTTGAATCACAAGAGAATGGCATACCAGTCCGGAGCTTCGGCCAGCCACGGAGCTGCCGACGGAGCCTGATCGGCCGAGAAGGCATTTGCCGGCATCGACAAACCATCACACGATAGGCGAGCTGTCATAAGCGATATCAGCGGTTCGGATACTGCGGACTACTGTTGGACCTGGGCTGGCGCTTGGCTGCTTCCTCACCACGCTCTCAACCGGCTCGCTGCAATGCGACCACCGCGATGTAGCCAGCGCCAACCAACGGATGAACCAAGATCAGGATCACCCCCTGGCAAATCAGCAGGTTCGCACAGGAGTATGGCATGACGTTTTGTCTGGACGCACCACCATTGCGTTGGCTTTTGTCTCCGGAGAATGTGGCTTGTTCGGGAAGCAAATAAACAAACGCCTGCAGGCATTCATGCGGCCGTTTGCCCATGCTCTGTGGTCAGAACCGTATCGCACATGCTTCTAACGAATCGATGGTAACGGCAGACCGTCCTCAGAGGATCAGCAAGCTCAGCCCGCCGCCTCACGTGACCAATTGGCGCCGATGCTATAGGGCCCGGGACCAAAGGCAACGATCAGAGACAGACCTGCGATAAGACCGAGATTTTTCAAGAAGTTTATGACTTGACCGACGACTTGTTCCTCTGGGACGAGCCAGAACTGGTGGTACATGAAGGTTGCCGCCATGACATAAAGGGCGACGGCCAACGCGGCCTGACGCGCGAATAGCCCGATGAGCAGCGCGCTGACGACGCCGAGCTCGACAACGATGGCGCCAGCAATCAGCACTTGCCCGAATGCCTGACCGCCACCCGGAATACTTGCCGCCGTCGCTGCGAAGTTCGCGACCTTCAAGATGCCGCTGTAGTAGAAAAGCGGCGCGATGCAGATGCGGAATGCGAGCAAGGTCATTGCCTGGCTGCGGTTGGCGGTGGCAGTGGCAGAAGTCGCAGCAACGCGATGCGGTGAGAGAATCATTCGTCTAACTCCAATGGTCGATCACACATGTCCTCTAGGGCAGCGGCTCGGATCGCTTGATGTTTGGAAACTGGCAGCGCGTCAGATCTTGATGCGATTGCGCCGCCAGGGGACTATTACCTGGGATCAAATAACAATCTCAGATGGATGCCGGCGTCACGCCGTATTCGTATCGACCCAGCGTATTGACGAGCATGGCGCACAATAGGCAAGTCGCCGCAGCCGCCCAAAATACGGCGTTGTAATTTCCGAAACGATCAAAACCCCAGCCAAACGCGATCGGACCGGCGACCCCACCAATTGCGAAGAAAGCAAAAAGCACGCCGTAAAGGAGGCTGAATTTGCGCAAGCCGAAGTAGCGACGGACAAAAAATGGGATAAAATCGCCTTCCGCGCCGATTGCGAAGGCAAAAAGAAACGCACCAATGCCGTTTATCACCATCGACGTGCTGGAACTGGCCGCGATGACAGCAAGTCCAGCACCGCCGATCGCGAATGCGCCGGCCGCCACCCTGCGGGCGTGAAAGCTATCGAGAAGGACGCCGGCACCGACGCGGCCGGCAATGACGCCAATGCCAATCATTGCCGCGAGCCGCGATGCTTGGCCTCCCTCCATACCTCGGTCGGTCAGCGCTGGCACCAGGTGAACGATAGCGCCGGTCACCGCACCCGAAATTGCAAACAGGATGAGGGCGATCATCCAGAAGCGGCCGGTGGACAGGGCCTCGGATAGCTCATGACCCGAATGCGACCGAGCGTCCAACCCTATCGCCTGTACGCGCGTCTCGGTTTTCGTGAATGTCGGCCAGAACAGCAAAACCGTGGCGAGACATCCGCCGAGAAGCACCGACAGGGCGAGTAGACGATAGGCGGCCCGCCAATCCGAACCCGATATCCACGCCTGCACGACGACAGGCATGATGGTGTTGCCAAAGCCCAATCCAAACATAGCCAGCCCCATCGCCAAGCCTAGGCGCTTATCAAAGACGGTCGGCACTGGAGTGAGATAGCCAGCCGGCGTGGTGCCGACAGCCGTGAGGCCGAGCAGCAATGTGCAAAGTCCAAAAATCACCAAATTGCCGGGAGATTGCGAGATCGCAAACAACCCAGCGGCGAAACAGATGACGGAGACCGGGATGACGCGCTGGGCGCCATATCGCGTAATCAGACCGCCAAGAAGTGGCGCGCCGATTGCAAGGCCGAGCTGCGCCAGCATGGCGACCGCGGACGTCTCAGCCCGGCTCCAGCCGAAGGTTGCGGCGATCGGTTTCAGAAAAATCGAAAGCGTGCTCACATAGGCTGCCGAGAACCCGAAGACCATGCCGATGGCGGCACCGAGCAGGATGGTGGATTTGCGCAGGTTGCCCGGTGCTGCCGCATGAAAAGATTGTGTCTCAACGCTGCTGTCTGCCTTCATTGCATCCTCCCAGTCAGTGTCGCTGTTTTGTTGCCACCGGACCCTTGCCAGCGCGATCAGTACCGGCCGGACAGCAACGCGCCAGCACCAGGAACGATCGGTTCCAGGCCAAGGTTCTCAAGCATGCGCCGCGTGGTGCATATCGCTGTCGACGTTACTGGAATGCCGAGAGCCTGCTCGACGATCTCGATGGCAGGCAGAGACTGCATTTGGACGCAGGCTGACAGGACGACCACATCGGCCCCGGAAATGTTCAGCTTCTTGACGTCCTCCACCAGACGTTGCGGATCCCTGAGGCCGACCTCCAGATTGTCAGGGATTTCGAAGCCGATAGAATCGATCACTTCTATTCCCTCTGCCTCGATGTAACCGACCACCAGATCGCAGAGCGGCCGCGTGTAGGGGGCTAAAAACGAGATCTTTTTTGCGCCCATGATCTTCAATCCGTCGACAAGCGCGCCGGCCGAGGTCATGATCGGAGCCTCACAACCGCTGGCTCTGGCAACACCGGTCAGCTCGAGCTCCACCCTTCGGTGATAGCCGTTGCCCATTGCCATGATGGCAACCAGACAGGCGGTGCTCATGACGTCGATCCGGGCGTCGGCGAGTTCCGCCGCGCAGCGCAGCCCTTCGCGGTTCATGATTTCGAGTTCTTCCTTTGTCACCTTGTGCATGCGCATCCGGCTACTGTGGAACGTAAACCTTTCAGGCCGCACGGCCTCACGCGCGCGGAGCATGGCCGGGATCTCGGTCTCCATCGTTGTGTTCGAACTTGGTACGATCTGGCCGATGCGGAATATTTTACTCATGCTGGTGTCCTTCTTGGCTGAACGTGGAGTTCCAATGCTCTTCGCAGATCCGTCGGAATCGCAGTGCTGGTGCGCGAGCTTGGCTCGACGCAAATGGGCGAGAACACGCCCTCAAAGGCAAGCTTTCCGTCGGGCAAGCGGGCGATGGCGCCGATATCGAACGTGCGCTTCCGTATCCCGGTCACCCCGATCGCGATGTTGACGACATCGTCGGGGAATAACGACGTGTGGAACGTGAGTTGCATGTGCTTGCAAGGCAACCCGAGGGGGTTCGTCTGCCACTTACCATCATTACCAATGCCGTAACCGAGATGACTGAGGAAATGCATGACGGCGTCGATCAGATATTCGGGGTAGCGCCCGGCATAGGCGACGCCAGCCGGATCGCAATCAGCCCATCGTATCGCCCGCTGCACCACGAATGGCTGGGTCGAGATCACTTTTTCGATAAAGTCGATCATGACAGCCTCGCGCATGCGTGAACGATAATTTGGCGATCATCGTAATGCAGGGCAGCCTGCAGCCCGCGGCAGGACCGCGGGCCTGCGGCCGCACGTTGAGAAAGGCTACTGTCGGCAAGGACGACACCGAGGCCGGACGTGCTGTCGGCTCCGTTTTGCTCCACGATTTCAACCCGCCGGTCAGGGCGGCGTTGGAGATCCAAGTATAAGGCGGCCGGGCCTGCGCCTATGATCGCTTTCTCCACGCTACCCTCCGTATTGCGCGACTTTGGCGCGACAGGTTTCCTATGCCGGAGCCCTCTCGGATCCGCCGCCTGTGTCAACCATGGGACAAGCGCCGCCTAGGCTGGCGTTGAGCCCTTTGCCATCTCTTCGCGCAGCGTCGCACGGCTGACCTTTCCAGAGGCAGTCAACGGAAAGCTGGCGACAATCTCGATCCGCTCCGGCCACTTGAATTTCGCAAGTCCGAATCTCTGCAAATGCACACCCATTTCCGCAATGCTCGGCGCTGTGGCTCCTTCGCGCAGGATGAGCACAGCACATAGACGCTCGTCAAAGACGGGATCGGGATAGGGAACCGCGACGACACCGGCAACGGAAGGATGGCTGATGATTGCCTTCTCGACCTCTTCGCAATTGATCTTCTCGCCGGCGCGATTGACGATGTCTTTCAGCCGGCCGCAAAAGACATAGTAGCTTTTGCCTTCGATGATCTTCTCCTGCATCAGGTCGCCGGAGCGATATCGACCATCACTTGTGAATGTCTCCTTGTTGCGCTCGGGCGCCATATAGTAGCCATGGGTGGTATAGGGACCCTTGAACGATGGCTCTCCGATTTCGCCGGGTTCAACCGTAATCTCGGTGCCGGGCTTGAAAATGCGGACTTCGTCAAACATGCTTATCGGTCGCCCATGGGTGGTATCCAGCGCCTCTTGCGGATCGCCTTCACGACAGAACATCAAGACGCCTTCAGTCATTCCGAAGATTTGGTAGACGGGCGCGCGAAGCAGCTCGCGAAGTCTCGTGCCGCCGCTCGCCGTCATGATGCCGGTGGCGTAGGAGAGGTCGATCTCACCGGAGCGGATCGCCGCGTCAAGGCGGGCAACGATTGGCCCCCCGAGCACCAGCCAGGTAGGCCGGGTCTCGTTGATGAGCGACACGAGTGTTTCGGCATTCAAGTTTGGTGCAATCGTTACCGTCCCGCCGGTCATCAAAAATGGGCCGAAACAGCATCCCATGTTCAGGTTATGGACCATCGGCTGCGGCATGAACAAGACGTCTTCCGGGCTGTATCCGAGCCAATCCGCCACCGCTCGCATTGTATAAAGATATTCGTTGTTGAACCTCGGGATGATCTTGGGAACACCCGTGGTCCCGCCAGACAACTGGAAGACGGCGACCTGAAACGGATCGAGCTCGACCTTTTCGAGTTCGCTCCGCGCCGCCTCCAGATCAATGGAACCGACAAGCGCGTCGAGATGAAGAATGCCAGGCCGCGGCTCGCCGCGGGCCTGAAGGATCAAGTTCAAAGAGGACACCGTTGCCTGCATTTTGCGGGCAAAGCCGACATCGTCGAATCTCGGATTATCGCCGTCGATGAAGTGAAGCCGGGCCTTGGCAAGCTCGGCAAGATAGCCGATTTCCTGTTCACGGTGCGCCGCCAGCGTGCAGATAGGGACGAGACCAGCCTTGACGCACGCAAGGAAGCCGTAGACGAGCTGCGCGCAATCGTTGAGCTGAAACACGACCCTGTCGAGCGGCACCATGCCTTGCCTGAGAAGCGCAGCGGCGAGACGGGTGGATATTGCATCGAGCTCACTGTATGTCACCCGGCATCCTGGGCCAAGGAGAGCAACGTTGTCGGGGTACTTTTCTGCCGCGTCTCGGAAGCCATCTGCAAGCGTTTCACTGGTCAACACCCCCTGCCCAAGATAACGGTCAAGGTCGGCTTGGGCCGGGTAGACGACCCCCGGCAAAGCGGTCTTGGGCCGATGGATACGCTTGGACGTATCGCCACGCTCGCTCAGCAGTGCGTCCTCGGCTTGTTGCTGCGCCCCTGCGCTTTCAGGACCTGCATGCATGGCGTCTCCTCCTTTACAAACTCGTCGGTTTCTCCCTTCCGACGAGAGCAGAATTTCAAATCAAGCATCCCCTGTCAATAAAATTCGTCTTATGCGTCAAATTTTCGGTTGACGCGCCAAATATGCGTTTCTATCTATGATCTCACGGAGGAACAGCAACATGGCAAATTACAGCAAGGACAAATCCCGGATCGCAGTGACGACAGCGGGCCTACGGGGAACTGAATGGAGGGTCGACCGTCTGCCGCACGACACCAAGATATCCGTCCATGCGCTTCGTACGGCCGATGGCGCTTCTGTCACGGGGTTTCTTTTCAGACGCGGTGGCGAGCGAACTGTGGTCTGTTGCATGCACCCGCGCGAGCTGGTCGTGCCAAGCTATGTCGTTCCCGAGATAGTGTCAGGTGGATGCGCGGTGTGGGTGCAGGGAAGTCGGTCGCCCGGCAATGATCTTCGCCTTGAGCATGAGACTGCTTTGCTCGATCTGGCAGCCGGACAATTGTTCCTGCGCGAGGAAGAAGCTTTTGAGAACGCGATCTTGCTTGGAATGTCGGGAGGAGGGCCCCTAGCAGCCTTCTATTGTCAGCAGGCATCGTTGCCCGTGTCGGACAGAATAAAGCATGCACCCGGCGGACGTCCGGTAGCGCTTGAAACGAGCGCCCTGCCAGTGCCTGACGCCGTCATCTTCCTGTCGGCCCATCCCGGACAGGGGGTGATTTTGATGAATGCGATTGACCCTGCTGTCATCGACGAGGCCGACCCTCTTAGATCCGACGACAGCATCTCGGCGTTCAACCGTTCCAACGGATTTCGGATGCCCCCGGAAAGCTCATCATATTCGGCGGATTTCGTCAGTCGATACCGGCAGGCGCAGGGCGAGCGGGTTCAGCGGATAGACACAATCGCTCGCCAGCACCTGGAGCGCAAGGCGGAAGCCCGTGCGAGGAAAAAGCAGGGCGGTACACAGCAGGATGCAATACTGGCCGCTCATACGCCAATTTTTCAGGTTTGGCGCACGGATGCGGATTTGAGGTTCTTCGACCTCTCCCTCGATCCATCTGATAGGGCATATGGCTCGCTTTGGGGCGCCGACCCATTCGTATCGAACTACGGCAGCGTTGGATTTGCCCGATCGTGCACCGCCGAAAGTTGGCTTTCCAACTGGTCTGCGCTGTCATCGAACGCGACAATGCGACGATGTGCCCCGGACCTGCGCCAGCCCGTGCTGATGATCGAGTATACCGGTGACAATTGCGTTTTCCCCGGCGATGCCGACCAAATCTTCGAGTGGATCGGGAGCGGCAACAAGACGCGATTTCGGGTTCAGGGCAACCACCACGGGCAAACAGTGGTGAAGGGAGGCCCAGACGGACAAATCGAGGCGGGAGCGCTCATGCGTTCGTGGCTCGAAGAGCGCGGTTTTGCCTGACATTGAGACCAACGCTAACATCTCCAAGGAGTTTGAAGATGACGCAGATCGAAACGGACACGCTCCACGACAACGCGAAACAAGATTCGGCCTACAGCAAGAACCTCAACTATTGGGTTGGGGATGCCGACATCGCGGCATTGCGACGAGCATCACAAGACGGCGCGCTTCTGCGACTTGACGGGGTCGACCATACCGCGCGACCGACTTGGAAGCTGCGCGAGACTGTCGAGTTCTATCGCGATATTCTTGGCCTTCCCCTCGTCCACACCATCAGTGCCCGAGGATGGGGGCAGGAGGGCCATCCAGACTTCCTCCACTTCTTCTTCGATGCCGGGAAGGGGGCAACCATCGCGTTCTTCTATTACATTGGCACAGACAGGCCGGAGCGATACACGCCGGAAGATAGCTGGTTTTACAATTCCAATCACACGGCTTGGAGCGTCCCAACCGCAGACGAATTGAACCGCTGGAAAGCCACCTTGGAGGCGAGGGGGTTAAACGTATCTCCCTATATCCGCCATGAAATACTCGAGTCGATATATTTCACCGATCCCAACGGCTATCCCCTCGAGATCACGTTGCGATTGCGCGACGTCGAAGTGGTTGATGCACGTGACGCGGAGCTGACATTGGAGGCTGCCATGCAACTCGAAGATGAACTGCGCGAAGCGGGAACCCGCCTGAAGGACATTGACACGGTTTGGCGGCGAAAGGGCAAGCTGGTCGAAGACCTGATCCGGAGGACGTGAAATGGTCGTTCTCTACGTCCTGGACGTCCCTGAATTCAGACCGATCGTCGAAACGGTGGAGGCCGGCCAGACTTGCGTGATAACGAGGTCGCCCGAAGGTTACTATCGCATCGAGAGCCCGACCGAGATTATACTCAACCGACGGCAAATGAAGATGAAACCTGCTGTCTGGTATGGGTTATTTACCGGCGGGATGAATGGAGAAATCGCCGAGTTCAACCGGGACGAAGTTCGCGTCGTCGGTACCAACAAGCCTCTCTGAGACAGCTGATAGATTCAAAAGGAGTTGTCGATGCGCGAAGCCGTCGTCGTTTCAACCGCTCGCTCGCCGATTGGTCGGGCTTATCGCGGTACGATCAATAATGTAAAGTCCCCGACGCTCATGGCCCATGCGATCCGGCATGCCGTCGAGCGGGCAGGTGTCGATCCCGCACTTGTTGATGACGTTGTCATCGGCACCGTCTTGGCTGCAGGAACGGCAGGTTCGAACGTTGCCCGCAATGCGGTGTTCGCGGCGGGTCTTCCGGCCTCGGTCGCCGCTCAAACCGTGGATCGTCAGTGCGCGTCCGGGCTGATGGCGATAGCGACCGGCGCAAAACAAATCATCGTCGACCGAATGGATATCGTCGTTGCCGGCGGACAGGAGAATATTTCTGCCGTTCAGGATCGCTATTATGACTGGGTCAACAGCGACAAAGACGAGCAGGTTCTTCGTTCGTTTGAGAATGCATATATGCCCATGCTCGATACTGCCGAATTCGTTGCATCGAAGTACGGCATTTCTCGTGAGCGACAGGACATTTATGCACTCTCGTCACAAGAGCGTACCGCTCAGGCTCAGCGACTAGGGCGCTTTGATCAGGAAATCGTCCCGATCACCGTCGAAGCGGCCCTGAGGGACAGACAGACAGGAACCGTCTCTTATCAGAAAGTCACATTGTCTCAGGATGAGGGAAATCGTCCGAATACGACTTTCGAGGCTCTCGCGGGGTTACGGCCTGTCTTCAATGGCGGGACCGTGACGGCCGGAAATGCAAGTCAGCTCTCCGACGGTGCGAGCGCGTGTGTGATCATGGATGCGAAAAGCGCCGAGCGACGCGGCCTGTCGCCACTCGGCGTCTACAGGGGCCTCGCCGTGGCTGGCGTTGCTCCCGAGGAAATGGGTATTGGCCCGGTGCCTGCGATACACAAATTATTGCGACAGCATGAGCTGAGCGTGGAAAATGTTGATCTCTGGGAAGTCAACGAAGCCTTCGCGTGCCAAGTCCTTTATTGCCGCGACAAGCTTGGCATCGATCCGGATCTCTACAATGTCAACGGCGGCGCGATTGCGGTCGGCCACCCTTATGGCATGACAGGCGCAAGACTGGTCGGTCACGCGCTTGTCGAGGGAAGACGGCGCGGCGCAAAGCGGGTTGTGGTGTCGATGTGCATCGGCGGAGGCATGGGAGCAGCAGCCTTGTTCGACGTTGCGTAGAACAGTTTGTGACGCTGTAGCCTCAATTTTGCCGATCCGTGAGGCGGCGCAATTCCGCCAGGTCGTTTTCGATGAAGCCAATTATCTCGGTTGCAGATCGGCGTTGGGCCCGGTCGGCTTCGGACGGAACAAGGCCTTGGATAGCGATATCGATCAAGGTTCGAGCCAGTTCCTGCGGCTCCTGTCGACCGTTGGGCCGGTACCACCACGAGGTCCAATTGGCGACCCCAAGGACTGCGAGGGCGGCCACACCGGGGTCGAGGGATCTGAACTCGCCAGCATCCATCCCATCTCGGATTGTCGCTACGTAAATATCAAGAATGCGTCTGCGCGCATGGGCAAAAGACTTTTTGATATCCTCGGGCATTTCGGCACCGACGCCGTCCAAAGCCCGAAATCGCGCGCCTCCTTCCATGCGATCCAGAATTGAGGACGACAAGAGCGCCCGAAGCTTGTCTGCGTAAGTGCCCGGGTGGTTCGCCGCAATCTCTTCCATCTTGCTCGCGACGTTTTCGGCGTATTGCTCGACGAGCGCTCGCAGGATATCGTTTTTCGTCTGAAAATAATAGTAGAGCGCCGAGCGCTTCAAGTTGAGTGCCAGGGCGATGTCTTCCAGCCTCGTTTGCGCAAAACCCTTGGCCTCGAATACCTCTGCAGCCCTTGTCAGCAGTTCCTCTCGTACCAATTCCCGCCGCGGATTGCTCGCTTTTCTGACTTCGATCATCGACAATGCTGCCTTTTCGCTAGCTAGAATACTGGTGTCTTATAAGCGCCTTCAAGTCTTCGAGAAAAGTCGAATTGTCAAAATGGCATGTTGCTGAACGGGATGCCATCGGTTACCGGCGGCGCACGTACCCCAACCGCGATCCTTTCTGCTGAGAGCCTGAGGCTTCATCAAATCGATGGCGTCAGACCCTGAACGCGATTGTAGTTCGATCACGCATCGGCAGGCGCTGGGGAATGGTTGCAGACACGTGCCAAGACATAGGCCATTCGATTACATGAAAAGTGGCTATGGCTAATGGCCCTGTGAAGGAGCAATTGGAATCGGTGGGGAATAGAGGTTGATCACCGCGACATCTGTCGCGCTGCGGTTTGTTAGATCCCCTAAGACACGCTTCTCGATGAGCACGTCGGCGGGCTCCGGCCTCGTTTGTCGACGGCTAGCGCTTGGAATGAGAGACGCAGTGCAATGCTGATCTTGCAGTCAGTATCGCAGGCTCCTCAGTCGCTGCCCATCCGAAGATCAACGTGCTCCTTTAAACGTCAATTCGCGGCACAAAGGTGCATATGCGCCGGTGGGAATTGCTCAGCCCCCGATAAACTTGGAAGATTGAGAGGCAACAGGCGGGATATCCTTTCGTGTCCATTGGTCTCAAAAGGTGATCTGTAACGCACCGGCGCTTCTTTGTGCTAGCGCGGTCGATTGGCGAAGGACTGAGAACATCATCCTACCCTCAGGTCACAAGCACTATGCTTTGCGACAGCAACAAACTGGTGTGTACGACTACTACTTCATCCAAATTTATCTCGAAACAAATGCCCGTAGGCGCGATCGCCCATTTCCCAAACGGCTGCGCGCAGATACCCGGAAAGCTCCTCAGCACCACGCTGCAAGAGCTCAATCAATTCCCCCCCACGGGTATCGAGATCCGCCTGCGGCAGTATGATGCTCAAGGTTGCGACACATTGACGGTTGCGATTCAATATCGGCGCGCCTGCCGTGCCAACATATCGCTCGATGAGCTCGCGGGCGATGAAGTAACCGTCCTTGGCGGCTCGATCGATCTCGTCGCAGAAACGGTCGAAGGGCAGAATTTCTCCAGAGGAGAGCCTGAAATCTTCCTCCGGAATATTGCGACGGATCAGCTCGCGAGGAACGTCCACAAGCTGCAGGCGTGCAGAGCCGGTAACAGGAAGAGGGTAGCGCGATCCTTCTATCGTACGCAAATAGTTCCGACTCCGACCCGTCGCGGAAATGAGGACAAGCTGCTGCCAGTTGTCTGCAACGTTGATCTCGGTTACCACACCAGTCTCAGTCGCCACCCGTAGGACGACCTCACGAGCAACCTGTTCGAACTGAGAATTGCGCGCATAGGCAAGTCCAAGTAGACCGGCGCGGTGACCAAGCACGATACCGCCGCCGTCCCCGACCGACAGCCAGCCACGCGCGACAAGTTGGTCCACGAGCGAGTAAATGGTGGAGCGCGGGCAGTCCAGAGTCCTGGCCAAGGCGTTCCTGCTCACGGGTACGCGCTCTTTTTCCAAAGCCTCAAATATATCTAAAATCCTGTCAGTACCTTTGGCCCGCCGCACGAGCGTTTCCCTTTGCACGATGATAAGGCTGTCGCAGTAAAGATTAAGCGTTTGTAGAGAGCTCCTTTAGCGCGTCAAGGCGCTCCAGGAGGAGCTCCGCCCGCAGGTAACTTTTCTCGCCAATTATCACCAGGCGGCAGCCAGGCGCACGATCATCAGCGATTGGTTCCAGCGTTGAGCGCCGACCCACCGTCTGCAAGAGATACACAATTCCAGGTTTCTCTAGAAAGCGAAAGATCCCTTTTGCCCTCGCAAGTTCGGATGCATGTTCAGATATGACGCGCTGCAGCTTCTCTAGGCTGATGGGTGTCTTGGTCTGCCATTCAATTTTCGCAAATCGATCGGTATGATGGGGGCTTACCGCACTGGTTGCGGCAAATGCGGATAAGGCTGGTAGATTGCCGCCGAGGAGTATCTCTTGAGGCAGCCGCGCTCGATCTATGTCGAAGATCAGTGCATTCGTCTGCCGGGCCAACTCGCGTTCGACGACTTTCAAGACGTGATCGTCGACAAGTGAAGACTTGGTGAGCAGTATGATGTTTGCTGTCCTCAACTGCGCACGCCACAGGTCGTCCTGCCGTCTGGCAGGAACGCCGGCCACGTCTTGTGTGTCTATCACGCACGTGACTGAATCAAGCCGGACACTTCTCCATAGGACCGGGTCCAAGAGACACTGTATGATCCCGGCTGGATCCGCGATACCACTCGCTTCGACCACGATGTAATCCGGTGCGGGTTGCACGGCCAGAAGCAGTTTGAGAGTTCGCAGAAGATCGCCTTGAAGCGTGCAACAGATACACCCATTGGCAAGCCCGACGACACCGGCCGATCTTGCCGCAATAAGTTCCTCGTCAACGTTAATTGCTCCAAAATCGTTTACGATAGCGGCAATGCGGAGCCCGTTTGCTTCTGCCAAAATGGAATTAATCAAGGTAGTTTTTCCGGCGCCAAGATATCCCGTAACGACAAGAACTGGTGTGGTCATTGGTGCCCATTCTTGATGGGTCGTCCAGGACGCGCCTGGCGTACAAGTTCACCGTCGCTGATCACCGCTTGACCGTTTACGAGCAGATGTCGAACCCCCTCTGACGGAAGGTGCATATCCTCAAAAGTCGCTCGATCACGAATTGCTTGGAGATCAAAAATGACAATGTCGGCGTCGCATCCTTTCTGAAGCCGGCCCTTGAAGCGGAATGCATCGCTGCAGCTCTCAACGATCTGCGCCGGGATCAGTGAACATTTAGCGATGGCTTCCATCAATGGGATCGCACGACGCTCCCGAACCCATTGACATAAAAAGCGCGAAAATGTTCCGGACGAACGAGGATGTGAAGATTTCTCGGCCGGAAGGGGCCATTCCTCGCCGGCATAAAGGGTGCCGTCTGGGTTGCTCCATGGCACGGCATCCGATGCGATCGCGCCACCCGGATAAAGAACGGAAACGTCAAGGAGCTTTTGGTTATGAGGGCTTTCGGGATCCAAAAAATGCCACAGGACCAAAGCTTGAGGATTGTCGTCCCGAGCGGCGACGAGTTCATTGCGGCCTTCGAGGCGGCGCTTAGTCGCAACGAGCTCTATGGTATTGTAACCTGTCCCGGTCCTTTCGGGAAAACTGTCTTCGATAAAGAAGCTCGCACCGAGGACTGTCGAGCCAGTTCCATAGGGATAGGCCTCAGTTGTCAAGCGCAGGCCCTGGTGCTGTGCTTTTTGGATAAGGGACGCTGCGCGCTCCACATCTTGCAAGCTGGTGCTATTCAAATGGCATATATGCATGTGAGCGCCCGTCGCGCCAGCAAGGCCTATCAGTTGAACGTAGGCTTCTATAGAGCTTTTCGGGTCGATATTGGACATGTACGGGATATGCGTGAAGGTCGGGACGCGCAAACGCGCGGCCAGCTCGCAGACGCGCGTCATCTCTTTCAGACCTGCTCCAGAGGCGTAGCCGTGCGGAATCCCGATCCCGAGGCCCCCTTCTTCCAGGCCTTTCAAGATGATGGCCAATATCGCTTCTGTTTGTTCCGCAGTGGAGACATTGAAGGACCAACGCATGTCATGGGTGTCCGCACCCATCATCTCCATTGGGTGTAAAGCCCCGTTCAACGGCACATCGATCATAACGGATTTGCGAGCAAACAGCCAAGATGCAGCAGCACCGTAATTGAGGATTCGGCCCAGTCGTTGTTGGTCGGCATACCACAAGCCCACCGGCAGAGCGCCGACTTCAAGCTCCAATACAGTCGTGACACCGTCAAAGGCTTGCATGCGGTCTGCCGGGACTGATTGGCCATGCGCGTGGAGATCAATGAAGCCGGGGGCGACGATCATTCCTGTTGCGCTTATCTCGCGTCGTCCTTTTCGATCAACAGAGCCAATGAGGACGATACGGTTTCCTACGATTGCAATGTCGGCTATTCCGTCAAACCCACTTTCAGGGTCGATAATCCGCCCACCGCGAATGACGATATCAGGCTGCGCCTCGTTCGGCTGTGTGATCATGTCTTTCCCGTATAAACGTACAGAGACAGCGAGAGGATTTGCTAGTAGCCACGCCGTCTCATCGTATGGCGAGCGATCTGCTTTTGAGCATCATGCAGAAGTTGAAAAGCTAGGACCATCATCCTTGGGGAGGATGGACGTAGCGTTTCTTCCGCTGAAGACCGCGCTGAGCGAGCGAGAGCCATCAGAGTTCCAGATCTAGAGCGCGTCCATTTACTTGAGTTATATCCGTTGCGGCGAAGTAGAGTGAAGACACAGCTTCTTTGGAGATTGTGGGTTTGGAGCTTGCCATCAGGTTTGGAGGATAGTTCCTAGGCGACATCCTCCCCGGGGAGGATGGCAAGTTGCAATCCATAGGGTCACGATCGAGCAGATCATCGCTTACAAAGAGCGGTGCCCCACATTGCTTTAAAAAGATAAGGGAACCGAGGATGCAAAACGTAGCGTCAAACGTCAGAGACGATTTACCGTCACTGGTGAGTGAAGTTGGCAACTATGTCGGGGGGAAATGGGAGAACGTTGAGGCAGGCCGGTTTCCAACCCACAACCCAGCCAATGGACAGGTCTTGGCGGAATTGCCGCTAAGCAGCCGAGAAACAGCCCATCGCGCGGTTTGCGCGGCAGCGGCGGCCCAGCGTGGTTGGGCAAGAGTGTCTGCTTGGGAAAGAGCTGATATCTGCGCCAGATTGGGTGATGCCGTAGAGGCCCAAAAAGAGAGCTTGGCGCGCTTGTTGTCTATGGAGCAGGGCAAACCAATCGCGGAAGCCCATGTCGAAGTCGCGCTTGCCGCACATGGTTTTCATATGGCCGCAGAACAAGTGCGTTACATGACGGGCGAAATAATCCTCGGCGCGACTCCAGGACGTCAGGTCCTGTCACGTCGCTTTCCACGTGGCGTGTACGCAGTAATTACCCCCTGGAACTACCCCGTTATGATCCCGACCGAATATTTGGCGCCCGGTGTTGCAACCGGAAACACGATCGTTTGGGCGCCGGCGCCAACAACGTCATTGGTGGCAGTCGCACTGATGCGTGTTTTGTCGGAGGCCGGTCTGCCAGATGGTGTGATCAACATGGTGCTAGGGGAGGGAGCCACTGTGGGCGACGAGATCGTGTCGAACCCGGGCACAAATGCCATCGGTTTCACGGGTTCGGTCCGTACTGGAAGGACCATTTCGGAAAGAGGCGCGGGCAAGCCGATGGTACTGGAACTAGGCGGCAATGGTCCTTTTATCGTTCGTCGCGATGCAGATCTAGATCGCGCCGCGCAGGCGGCGGCTCTCGGAGCCTTCTCCAACAGCGGGCAGATCTGCGCTGCGACTGGGCGCGTCTTGGCAGATGCCGCTATTGCTGAGCAATTAGCAGCGCGTATCGCGCAAATTGCCGAAGACCATAACCTGGGCGACCCTCTGCAGCAGGGAACCACGATGGGCCCTCTCAACAATAAATCTGTCGTGCAAAAGACGCGGGAGCATGTGGAAGAGGCGATTGCCGCTGGCGCAAAATGCTTGGCGGGCGGAAAGGCGGTGCCGGAGGCAGGCAGTGATCTGTTCTACGCACCAACCGTGTTAACCGGCGTTACGCCTGACATGCGGGTAGCGCGGGAGGAAACCTTTGGGCCTGTTGTGCCGATTATTTCATTGGACGGCGATGACGCGCTCCTGAAGGTGGCTAACGACAGTGAATACGGTCTCTCGGCGTCAATCTTCTCGCGCGACATCGAGAGAGCCCTGTCCATGTCCGCTGAGCTCAATGCGGGTATCGTCAACATCAACGAAATGACGCCTCATTGGGAAACACATATGCCGTTTGGGGGCGGTTCAGGCACCGCGAGCGGACAAGGCCGGGTCGGCGGGCGCTATGCGCTAGAAGCTATGACGGAACCCCGCTCTGTTTCCATTCCCTTCCCAAGCTACAGCGCTGGGTCCTAGGTACCTCCAATTTTCGGTAAGGCAACAATGGCGGCAAAATCTGCCTCGCAGCATTGGAATTGTAGACGCGGGAGTTGAAACGCGCCTTCTTCTTTCGTTGTACTTTCAATATCGACGGTGACCCAGGTGAAAACGCCGGGGCGGAGCCTCAAATGGAGATGCCGCTTTCACGAAGCGGCTTCTCAAACGGACAAGATTGGAATGAACAGCGCGCGGCCTATGTCACGCGAGGAAGGAAATCCAATGGCGCAGGTTGCTGTACTCGGAGCGGGTATGGTGGGCATTTGCACGGCTTTGGCCTTGCAGGAAAGGGGCCATGAATGTCTCGTTGTGGACCGAACGGGAGCCGGCTCAGAAACTAGCTATGGCAACGCGGGTATCATTCAGTCCGAAGCGGTCGAACCCTACTCACTGCCCGCAAATCCATGGGCTTTGTTCAGGCTAGCCCTTGGCTGGAAGAACGCGGTGGCACTTCATTGGACATCTCTTCCAAGACAAATTCCCGACCTTTATTCCTACTGGCGATCATCTGCTCCTAAGTTCTTAAATAATGTCCTTCCCCTATGGAGCGAGCTGATCGGAGAAGCCCTTTCTTCGCATAAGGCGCTTATTCAAGCGGCGCAGGCCGACCACTTCATCCAGACGAGCGGCTATTGGGAGGTGCACCGAACGGAGCCTGGCCTGCAGTCGGCGATAGCAGAGGCGGAGCGCCGCAGACAACGCTACGGCATCGAGTTTCGAGTCGCAAGCTCGAACGCCTTATCCGTAGCCGAGCCAGAGCTGAATGCAAAGTTTGCGGGAGCAATCCATTGGACCTCACCGCTGACCTGCACCGCTCCTGGCGAGCTGGTTAAGGCTTACGCCCGGCTCTTCGAGCGACGGGGCGGCAAGATCGTCAAGGGCGATGCGTTTTCCCTGACCGAAGATAAGAATGGGTGGCAAGTCGTAGGAGAGGAAGCGGAACACGTTGTTGTGGCGCTCGGGCCTTGGTCACCCGACCTGTTGAAGACGCTAAGCTATCGAATCCCGATGGTGCGCAAGCGCGGCTACCACGTCCACTTCAAAGGGACACGCGGGCCAAGCAGACCGATGCTACTTGCCGATCATTCCATTGTGCTGTCTCCAATGCTCAAAGGGTTGCGGATCGCTACCGGCGCTGAGCTGTCCGGCCATGCGCAACCCGCAGATTTTCCGAGGCAGCTAGCGCGAGGTAAAGCCGTGGTACGAACGATGTTCAGTATCGATGAGCAAGTCGAACCCACGCCTTGGTCTGGGATACGGCCCTGCTTGCCCGGCATGCTTCCCCTTGTATGCAAGGCGCCTCGCCATTCAAGGCTTTGGTTCAATTTCGGACATGGACATCAGGGTTTCACACTCGGCCCGGTTACTGCGGCGCGGCTGGCCCGCGCATTCGATGGTGAAACACGAGCCATCGCCGGCCTCGACACTGGCATTCACTAGGCCCGGACCTTGGTTTGGAGGCGAGCATCATCGTTAGCCAGTTCAAAAGCCATGGATAGCCCATCATGATTGGAATTCTGATCTTTCCAGGTTTTCAGCTCCTGGACGCGACTGGGCCGGCAGCAGTGTTTGAGATCGCCAGACGTTATTCATCGAACGTTCCTGCGGTGAGAATGATCACCCCCGAACCTGGTGCGATAAAGAGCTCATCCGGGATTGAAATCCTAGCGTCTGGTCTTGATGATGGCGTCGAACTAAGCACATTGATAGTGGCCGGTGGCGAAGGCATCACATCCGTTCTCGAGCGCGAGGTGATTTCAAGCTATCTCCGCATGCTGGCCCAGAGCGGAGTGCGAATTGCAAGTGTCTGCTCTGGCGCCTATCTCTTGGCACAAGCCGGCCTATTGGAAGGCTTGCGCGCGACCACCCATTGGTCCTGTTCAGCCGATTTCGCCAGCCGTTACCCAAATGTAAAATTGGAGCCGGAAAGCATATTCGTATGTGACAGCGGCATTTGGACATCGGCCGGCATATCTGCTGGAATTGACCTTGCTCTTGCGATCATCGGTGAGGACTGCGGCGATGCCGTCGTAGCGCGCACAGCCCATCAGCTTGTCCTCTACAACTACCGTAGCGGCACCGAGCCTCAGATTTCCACGCTTCTCGAAATGAAGATGCCAGGATCTCGATTCAATGATCTTCTATTGTGGATACGTGAAAACCTGACGGCATCTCTCACTGTCGATCGCCTTGCAGAGCAGGTTGGCATGAGCCCCAGGCATTTCTCTCGCATGTTCCACTCGGAGACGGGGATGACACCGGCGAAGGCCATTGAGCGAATGCGAGTTGAAGTCGCCAGGCAGCGGGTTGAAGCGTCGGATGAAGTCATCGAACTGGTTGCTTACAACACTGGATTCGGCGACCCGGAGCGGATGCGACGTGCGTTCATGCGGGCATTCGGTCAGCCGCCTCGATCATTGCGTCGTACAGCACGGAGTCAATGAGCATGATTTAACAGTATCCATACAAAGCTGGCGGGTTACCTGGTGCAGCGGAACGGCGGGTTTCACAAAGTCCCGGACAAGCCGGTTCAAAGCCGCAGAAGCTCCATTCACGTCAGATCAAATTCGTGGCGGGTGACTTCTTCCAGTCTACCCCCGAACTGCCTCGGCGATCTCGCGAGCTCTTTGACAGCCCTGGTTGAGGAACATAACATCGGTCCCAAGGATCAGCATATCCACGCCGAGTGCAAGTAGGTTAGCTGCACTCTCGTTGCTCGATGGAATGCAGGGAGCCATGACCTTGATGCCACGGATATGGCACTTATCAATCAATTCCTTGGTCTTTTCGACAACTTCTGGGTTCGACATAGGAGCATCAGGCGGCAAGCCTTTGGAGAGAGCGTAGTCCAAAGGGCCGAAGCTTACGACGTCAACACCTGGCACATCCAGAATAGCGTCGATATTTTCGAAGAACTCAAAGCTCTCGGCCATGGGGATCACCAGCGGCTGCTTATTCGACTCCTCGATGTAACCGCGCCAGGTAAATCCACGCCCCGCATAAGATGCCGAACGGACAGACGCATCCGCGCCCCGACGCCCGTGCGGCGGAAACCGAGCGGCCTTCATTATTTCCCGCATTTGATCTGCGGTGTGCACCTGGGGGATCAGGACGCCCGCTGCTCCAAACTCAAGTACCTTGCGAATCTCCCACTCGACTGTCCCGCGGACCCGCACCAGCGGCGCGATACCACTTAGATGTGCTGCGAGAATCAGCTTTTCCATATGCTCATCGATTGCGGAACTGCTGTGCTCTGTATCAATGAACGCGAAATCCAATCCCCACAAGCCGGCAATTTCGATCGCCGCCGCTGATCCGAGATATAGTGCAATACCGAGCGACGCACGTGCGGCACGTAGATCATTTGCAACGGATGTGAGCGCGGATTTAGTCAAGTTGTTCTCCTCGGGTTTCAAGCCCGTCCAGCGCCTCATAAGGTGCGCGAGCGGGATCCTTAGTTAGCTCGTTTGGCCGGCTTGCCGCAGCAATTCCGTGGTACCTTCAAAGTCGGGTAACCGCACTCCGCGCGCCAGTGCGGCTAGTAGCGGTCCTTCAGCCTCCTGCATTTCAATTGCTTTCTGCGCGAAGGACGCCGCCAGTGCCGGGTTGAGGATGATGATCCCGTTCTCGTCGGCTATGATTGCATCGCCCGGCATAACGGGCGCGCCGCCGCAAACGACGGGGACACAGAATTCTCCGTTCTGCATTAACCGCTTCGTCGTTACCGGTGACAGTCCGCGACCCCAAACGGGCACCCCGTAGTCACGGATTTCAGAGATGTCGGTTGCAGTACCGTCGATTATGATTCCTGCCACACCAATTTCGCGGGCAGCAAAAGCGACGCTTCCCCCAATTAAAGCCGCGCGATGATCGCCGACCCTGTCGATGACAAGAACATCACCTCGACGGAGCTGGCCGAGGGCATAGCGGATGATTGTCCCGTCGAGGCCAGCGCAACGACATGTGACAGCGGTTCCCACAATCCTCGGCACCTGCCAAAGCGCGTGGACAGCCGGCTCCACAAATCCGAATTCCAAGAAATGTCCCAGCGTAGCAGGCTGCACTTTGGCAAGGAGTACGAGCAATTCTGGATCAACCTGCGGTGGCAGTGAGTTTAGCACGAACATTTTGTCTCCGTAACCCGGGTTTAAAGCCGGCGATACCCTGCTGAGGGGAGCGCTTCGTCAGTCTTCCGCCGAAGCGCTTTTTCTTTAGCGCGCTGATGCAGCTGCGCCACCTGCGCGCGGACGCGCCATAATAACACCCGCCAATCCTAGGAGAGTGCAGAAGAAGAGCAATGCGCACAAAAGCCACGGGTGGTTGCCATTCGCAGCAACGAGTGCGGTCGCTATAGCCGGTGTCAGGCCGCCGATAACCGCGGCGGTTTCACGACCCGCTGCGACGCCACTGTAGCGAACACGAGCGGGAAAGAGTGGCGGGACGAACTTGGCCTGCGGCGCGTCAATCATTCCGACCAAGGTCACGATCGCGACAACTGTCGCCAATGTGATGTAAGTCGGATTACCAGTGTTAAACAGCAGAAAATACGGGACAATCCAGACAAGCTGAAAAATCTGGCCGAGGATAAGCATCGGTTTGCTTCCGATCTTGTCAGTGAGCACCCCGACCAAGAAGCCGAAAACGACAGCCAGCAAAGCGCCCATGGTGACGGCGCTGAGGACGACCGAACGGTCGATGCCATGCGTGATACCATAGGTGAGAGCGAAGATGCTGACGACATAGTAATAAGTGTTTTCGCTGATCCGCAGCGCCATGATGGCAAAGATATTGCGCGGGGACGCAACGACTTCGCTCAGCGGGTTGTTGGAGATTTCACCGGATTTCTTGACGGCTTCGAACTCCTCGCTTTCGGGAACGCTCATCCGGATATAGACCCCGATGACGACTGTTATGATGCTGAGCAAGAACGGGATGCGCCAGCCCCAGGCCATGAAGTCGTTTTCATCCAGGACGTAGCTGAGAAGGGACAGGATTGCCGCGCCCGAGACAAAGGCAGCCTGTGTCGTGGCACTCAGAAGCCCCCCGATCATGCCACGGCGATTATCCGGAACCGCTTCTGCAACCATTACTAGAGCGCCGCTCCATTCGCCACCGGAAGCGAAACCCTGGACAACTCGCAGCGTCACCAAGATCACTGCACCCCATGCACCGATCGATCCATATGATGGTACGAGGCCCATGAGAAAGGTCGCCATACCCATGGCAATCATTGTCGCCATCAAGGTGTTCTTTCGGCCGAACCTGTCACCGAAATAGCCGCAGACATACCCGCCAATAGGCCGGGCCAAAAAGCCGCTCGCGAACGTCAGCAAGCTTAGAATGGTACCCATGAATGAATCAAACTGCGGAAAGAAGAGTTTGCTGAACACCAATGCGGACGACGCGCCATACAGATAAAAATCATACCATTCTAGATAGGTGCCGATCGTAGTAGCGGCGATCACCTTCCCGGGCTTTCTCGCCCCGACGGCGCCGCTTTTCGGCAAAGCATTGGTAGAACCGGAGTAAATCTGATCACTCATGTTAGCCCTCTGGAATCTTTTTTCGTTGAACGGTGCAAGCGAAGGATCGGTCTATCTCAACCGATTGGCGCAAATCGTGGCTTTGGTTTCTCTCCCGTGAGATTAAACCGAACCGCCCGAAAAACGTCGGGTTATTGTTTAGCAAGATCTCTAGCTATGCTGCATCCTCCTCGGGGAGGAGGCACAATGTACTGGAGCCGCGCGGTGATTGCTTGGAACAATTAGGCGGAATCGGATAAAAGAGGCACATACAGCTCAGCGAGTACCCGCCAACCCTCCGTTTCCTTTCGCAGACGCGCGAGATATTTGCCCCTTAACGATACGCCATTCCAGCACGCCTCCCAGGAACCCATCTCTGCAGCATTGGAACCGCTCACCTCAACGGAAACGAGACTTCGCTGCGCACCTTGGAATCCGGGATCTTGAAAGGAATGGGCAAAATAGTGTCTTAGGGCTGCAACACCATCCATCAATTGGCCGTCAGCCGCAAAGATACAGCCCTTGGCGTGGAAGGCGGCAACAACTTCACACACATCTCGGCGCGTGATCGCGGCGTTGGAACGAGTTCGAAGAGCCTTGATGGCAAGTTCATCGGGAGGAATTTCACGATCGTCTTCCATGATCTCAATCTTGGTATTTGGCTGTTTGTCGTCATTCATCCGGAAGCGATACATCCCGAAGGTCTATGTTAGGCTTCTGGGCAAACTTTAGAATGAGCAGGGTTTAACCACCCGAGACTGGTTTGTGATCCGCGACGGTTCACCGTTCTCTGATGGGCGATGGATTGTGACATTCAGTAACAGTATGAACGGGCGTAAATGCGAGCGCTAGTAAGTCGCTCGGGACGATTGCCTCGTCTCCGGCAATTCACTTGCTGACGTCGATGCATTCGCGATGCCGGATTTGACGGACTCAAATTTTGCCCTCACGCTGTCGGAAGTTTGCTTACTTCCGCTCAAGAGGTAGCCAATGTCGACACCGTGTGTGAAAAAGCCGAAGCCCATCCGCGCGAATTCAGGAATATTGTCAAGCGACCCCACTACCACCCCGGCGACAATTCCGTTCATACGCGCCGCCTCTGCAACTCTTTTGCAGGCGTCGAGGATCTCAGGATGCATGATGCCGGTTTCAAGGCCAAGCGAAAGTGCCAAGTCACCGGTGCCGATAAACATTACGTCAACTCCTGGCGTCGCAGCGATCGCATCAACAGCATCGACTGCTTCCCTCGTCTCTATCTGTACGATTACAACAGTGGAATCATTGGCCTCCGCCCGGTAAGCGGCATCGTTCTGATAGTAATTTGAAGCACGCCAGGCTCCGGCTCCACGTGTTCCGAACGGCGGGTATTTCGCGGCGGAAACTGCTGCAGCGGCCTCCGAAGAGGTATTGACCATCGGCACCATCACGGCTTTGGCCCCCGCGTCCAGCGCTGCCTTTATGTACTCGACCCTATTCCATGGCACGCGGTAGACGACATCTATGCCATGCTTGTCTGCACCGGGAAGAATATCGATCAGTGCAGTGGCTGGGATCGGGGCGTGCTCGCCATCTACAAGAAGAAAATCCATCCCACTTTGCGCCATCGTCTCGGCAATGATGGGATGGGGAATTTGCATCCAGGTGCCAAAGACGGCCTGACGGGCCTTGATTTTGTCGATGAAGCTTGAGTTGGAAGTCATCTGGCAATGTCCCTCTGCTGGCGTGATCGTTTGGGGCGTGTCCAAAGCGACGCGATGATCGTAGGATCAGACTCACTGATGCCGTGAATAATTCATATCCTCCTGGGGGAGGAGGTCGTCCGAAGTGTCGTCAAGCTTCGGTCCGGGGAGTGAGATTGACCGCCCGTTATGGCAGTCAACCCCGCCAGGGTTGAGAGCGTGAACCATCTCGAGCGTGTTCTAGCCGCATTCGCCGAAGTTCATGTCAACGACCTGCTGCCCAAAAAGTGACAAGACTCGTTTCCTGTTTCGACGATCTCGCAATGTTGGGTCAGACGCAGGCCGTCGCCATTCACCGAACGCTAGGTTCGTGCTCACCATGATCGACCTGCGCTAGTACAGCCCACCGAGCGATGGAGCAGGAGTTGGCCGCCCGCGCCATTCAGCGGTAACCCTCAAGCCAAAGACCTAATTCGAGTAGCCGCTGCCAGTTTCGCCGCTGCCTTTTGCGCTGCTTCTAAACGCCGTTCCATGGAAGGCGCGAAACGTTCCAGCGCTTTTGAGTACACGTCCGGAGGAGCATTGGTTGGCGATCCGGAATTGAACGGCGGAGCTGGATCATATTCCATGCGCAATTGAATTTGTTCGGCAGTTGGTCGATCGAACAGCATGGAGACAAGGGTTAAGCCAAAGTCGATACCAGCCGTGACGCCTGCGCCGGTGACACGGTTCCTGTCAACGCACACTCTTTCTGCTACGGGTATTGCGCCGAACAATGGCAGGACATCGAGTGCGCACCAGTGGGATGTAGCGTGGTAACCATCCAAAAGGCCCGCGGCTCCTAAGACTATCGATCCGGTGCAGACCGATGAAACGTACTTCGTGCCAATCGCCTGAACCCTGAGAAAATCAAGGACCTCTTGGTCGCCACTGATCTCATCTGTCCCATACCCACCCGGTACACAGAGCACATCCAATTGCGGGCAGTCCGCAAAAGTCGTCGTTGGTGTTAGGGTGATAACGGTGTCGCTCTGAACGGGCTCTATCCGTTTCCAAACCAAGTGAACCTCAGCGACGCTCGCAAAAACTTGGGCTGGTCCCATTAGGTCGAGCTGGGTAACGCCCGGAAAACATAAAAATCCCACTCGTAATGTCATGATATCCTCTGAGCCACTAGACAGACCAATGGCTTAGTTTCTCATCGCATACGAGTTTGAACAATGACATACTTCCCTCATTGTCGGACTCACCTTGAAGAGCCGGGCTAACCCAGCGGCCGGCTTCCTCCGGAGATGAAGCGGCACGCGGCGTCACCGACGCGCAGATCGCCTCGGCATCGGTCGCGTCATTTTACCCCTGCTTCATATAGGGCTTGACGTACGCCAGCAGTAACCGAACTGTGACCCGGCGATTAGAAACTGGTCCAATCGTGCCCCGTCACGCAAGCGTTGATTGACCTTATCATTGATCTCACAGAGGCGCGAAACCTGGCTCTTGGGGATGCCGCGCATGCCCATCGCCTTGACCAGATGCTCCAGCGAACTCCAGCTCCATCAACTTCTCTGCCGCAAAACCTCCGCCTCCGGCTAAGCGCCAGTTCCGTTCTTATTCAAGATGCAAGGTCGGCTCCCTCATCTTTTCTCCAAACAATCTGAACAGCTCATATAAAGTGGCAATCTCGAGCTTGGCGTAGAGATTCTTGCGATGTGTTTTGACAGTAGTAACTGAGATCCCTAATTGCAGACTAATGGACAGCGTCGAATGACCTTGAATGAGAAAGTTGACAATCTCTCGTTCGCGGGGGCTAAGGCGCTCCGTCCTGTGAGTTAGCTTTTGTTCCATCTGGTTGTCGTTTGACGGCTTACCGACGGCTTGCCAGTAGCGGCGAAACGCCGAGGTCAGAAATGGCGTCACGGTTTCGACAAGTCGAACCTCGTCAGAACTGTAGCCCTTCGCGCTTTTCTTGCGGGTGACGGCGACAAGGGCACAAGCTTTGTCTTGAAGCGGAAGAGCGATGCAAAGCTCTTCGTTTCCGCCCGGCATTCCATCGGTCAAATATCCCATCTCCTCGCTTGGCATGCGAGAAACGCGATAGCGTTTTGTATCAATTTCAGCAGTCCTAAAATGTGCGATATCCCGTATCCGGTGGACACCAGACCGGATCCCCGACCTGTAAAGCCGATAGAATGGGTTCAAGACATAGCTGTTTTCAAGATAGTTCGAGAGCCCATCTTGAAGGTCTTTTCCCTCCCGATGCACGAGAATTGGTCTGAGGTCGGATTCATGAATGAGCAAGGTGCACTCATCGAATGAGAACAGACTCGATAGAGAGCGTGACAAAATGCTTGGTAACGAGTGGTTCTCAAGTGCATCGATAATGTCAGCGCAGCTTTCTGCCCAAGTGGAAGGGAGGCAGATTTGCGAGACGGAATTTCTCTCGAATTTTTGATAATACATTGACTGATCCCAGTTCATTCAATGAAATTTCCCTCGATCATCGCAGCCAAGGGCATACGCGATGGAGAGCCTCGTAGTTGACTGTTGCGACGCTCTTTAAGCCTGATCAGGAAATCCGCAAAAAACCGCAATTCAGCGCGATGCGCGCTATACAAGACCCAGCTATTGACCGGCAGGTCTAACCGTGTCGCGACGGTGCTGCGGTAGCTTCTTCTGGCCGAACTTTTTTTGGGTTTAGCCTCATCGCTGTGTAATTTACGCATCGAGCCCGTTCCCTTATTTTCTTGGCTCAACAGATATCGCGTCCACTACAGTGGACAGGGGTACACCGCAGCGTCCAGAGTATTTTATTGTGTGCAGAAGTCAATAACATCTGGTGGCGCCTCAGCTGCATCGCTAAAGCACCTCAGTATTTGCGAGTAGTGCTCCCCCCAATCATTCGGGGACGGCGTCAGACCTGTGGGAGAAACGCGAGGCGCAGGCGTAGTGACCTGGGAAGATGAGCTTCCTCCAAATTTCGGCAGAGTCCGTTGAAACACGAGAAGGATGCGGAGACCGTCGATCCCTGCCGCAAGCACGGCATCTCGGATGTAACCGTCTACAAATGCAAGGCGAAGTAGGGTGGCATTGACGTGTCCAATGCCCGCAAGCTTAAGGCGCTAAGAATGAGAACGCGAAGCTTGAGAAACTCCTTGCCGAAGTCACGCGAACAACGCGAACCTGAAGGATGTCGCCTCAAACAAATGGTGACGTCCGATGTGAAGCGGGACGCGGTGGTCCGCGTGTGTGGGCAGCAAGGGGTGAGCCGGTGTCGGGCGTTGCGAGGTTCTCTCGTTTGATCGGTCGCGCGTGCGATATCGCAGCGTGCGGCATAACGATGCGGCCATTCGGGCGGCGACGAAGAAAGTTGGCAAGACGTCCCCTGGCCGTGCCGTTGCGCCCCAACAAGCGGTGGAGCCTGGGCCTGGTCCCCGACACATCTCTGTTGGGGACCGGGCTTACCGGTGAACTCGATAATCTCATTTCCAGGCGGGGGAAGCAGAGGACGATCGTCTCGGACAAGACTGAGATGACCAGCATGGCAATCCTAAGATGGTGTCAAGTGTAAGGTCGAATGGCACTACATCGCCGACAGCAAGGCGATGCAAAAACGGCTTTGTCGAACGTCAACGGTAGCTTCCGCGACGAGTGCCTCAACGAGACCCTGCTCGCTCGGCAACATCACCCCATCAGCGACGGGGTTTTGCATACCGACTGCACGTCAATGGCGAGTGGAGAAACAGTTTGGCGACGAAGCGGAGCGTCTTGCTGGGTTCCAATTAGCCATGGACGGCTATCGTTGCGGCAAGCGCTGCAAGCGCGATGGCGCCCGGCAGATGACCCCAATCTCTAAACCGTATTAATGTTACTACGGCACTCAACAAGATTGCGATGCTTCCGAGCGCTCCAAACCAAGCCGTGACAGGAACGATCAGAAGCAACCCCGTCACCACCTCCAGACCGCCTGTTACTCGATGAAAGCCTGCGGGATATCCCCAACGAGCAAACGACTGCCGCACCGATGACGGTCCAACGAAATTGACGACGCCGGCCCCAATCATCACTACGCCGAGTGCAATTGGAAGGAAGGTCGTGATCATCTGGCTTGCTGACATGTTCAGTCTCCGTTCTTAAAGCTCGCGGGTTAGTGCGCTTGGAAGATAATTTTCTGGAATGGGTAGCTTGTGGCGCTCATGGCGCAGCAATAATGAGAACGGCGGCGACCCCGATGATGATCAGCCCGGCGAGCCCATGGATGGCCAAGGCAGCTACCTTGCTTCCACCCGCACGGAGCACTGTCACCATATCGCCCAGGGCGATCAAGCTTGCCACCAGCAAAAATTCACCGAGCAGCACCGCCGATCCGTTGGCCATAAGCAGCAGGACAAACAAACCGGAGACTATATCGCGTGTCCCCTTCACTGCCAGCCAGCCGCTGAAGGCAGTCGATTGGGCAGGAGAGTTGGGAATACCGAAGGCGTCCGACGCTGCCAAAGGGCTCCAAAAGAAACGTGCACCCAGAAAAATGATCGCAAGGGCTATCAAACCGGACAATGCGTAAGCTGTTGTGAGTAACATGGTAATCTCCTTGTTGAGTTTCTCGCAATCTAGCACCGCTAGATTAAATGTCAACGTAATATTTTCATTGACACTAAAGCGAGCGCTGCTAGGGTGTGCCCATGTCAATTGCAGAACGAAGAGAACGTCACCGGGCGGAACGCTACGAACTTATCCTCGCAGCAGCAACGCGTCTGGCTGAAGCGGAGGGTTGGGACGCCGTTACTACGCGTCGGCTTGCCGAGTTGATCGATTACAGTCAACCGGTCCTTTATAGCCACTTCAAGGGCAAGGGTGACATCATGGCGGCCGTGGCCGACAGGGGCTTTGAAACGCTCTCCGCCATCCTAACAGACGCTGCCGCAGCGCCTAATGTATTGGAGCAGGTGTGCACCGCCTATATTGAGTTCGCTCGCTCTCGTCCGGTTCTTTACGAGACGATGTTTGTCTTACCAACCAGGATCCGCTTCGCCAGCGCAGAGGCCCCGACTGCCGTGCGGGCGGCCTTCTCAATGCTGGTAGTGGCGCTTGGATCTAATCATCAAAACCCGGAACTGGCCGCCGAGCTGCTATGGAGCACTTTGCACGGAGTGGTACTGCTGATGCAATCGGGACGTATTCCAGCTGCCGGCACCAAAGCCCGCTTAGATCTCCTTGTCCGGAAATTTCAGAGCGATCAAAGCGATCTAGGTTGCGACTATAATCAGGCCTAGCAGCGGAGCACCGGGAACCGTCCATTTGACGTTCCATTATCTGCCGCCTTTCGAACCCGAGCGGGCAGATGCGATTCCACTCCTTGGTCGAGGCTGGTTCAGACGTTCAACACCGCATCATCTATCCAGCTTCCGTGAACGCCAGCTGGTATCCATCCAGGTATGTCGATAACGGCAGTTGGCGTGGCCGTAATATCTGAGGCGTCAAGGATATAAAGTGCGCCTCTCTTGGTTGCCAAATCACCAATATAGCTAAAGAGCCAGCCGTGGTCCTCCTCCGTTCCCTCAGGATCGGCGACGAACCAGGGCTCTTCCGGCATCTGTCCCTGCGGAAATTCTCGAATATAAACATTTCCGGTTTGCCCATCGTATTTGACAAGGGCATTGTGTTTCAAACTGCCGTTGGGAAAGGCCGAGGCATAGGTATAGCGATTTTTGCGGCCAAGCAGCGCTTGATTGATTGTCGGGAAATCCGCCGAAATGTCACTGCGAATTTCTAGTTTGGCCGAGGCGGCAGCGGGATCAATATGCCAACGCGCGAACTTATCGCCTTCAACAATGTAATGGCCGTGACCTGGTACACTCATCAGCCATTTGCTGAACCGATTCCAGGCCTGCTCTTCGTAATATGTGGCCTCGAGGCGCAATGTTCCGTCGCCTTCTTCCCAGGCGTTGCTGATGTGAAAATAAAAGTACGGATCGACGGGGATCCATTGAACCGCTCCCTTGGAACGATCGCGCGGCATCACGCCAATCTTGGCTTGATAAGCGTGGTTCCATTTGTACGGAAATGGGAGCTTGCTTTTTGGGTCGAAGACCACGCTCGGATCAAGGAAGAGGATGTAGTTATCCGTTACGGCGAAGTCGTGCATGATAGACGGACCAGCGCCTGGAACGGGCTCAACATGGGTTAACTCGCCTTCCGGCGACACCCTGAAATACGTCAGGTGCGGCTCCTGCGGGCCGTATGAGATAAACAGCATCTCGCCGGTCCGAGGATCGATTTTCGGATGCGCGGTCATGGGCGCCTTCAGCTTTCCACCGAAGTCGAATACACTGATCGTCTGCAGTTCCGGCCCGACCAAAAATGGTAGGTTAACTTCCTGCAAGGCAAGGATGCGACCAGCATGGGCGTAGACGCTGGTGGCAGCTGCACTGGCCGCAAGATCGACGCTGCCGTCTTCGCGCAACAATTTCGAGCCGGAAAGTGCGGGCGTTCTAACAAAACGATTTCGATACCATTCGGCCCGCCCGCCCTTTAGCCGGACGCCGTGCAGCATCCCGTTTCCTTCGAACCAGTAGGGGGGTTCGTTTCCCGCAAGCGGGTTATGACCATTGCGGATATACCGTCCACTCAAGGAAGGAGGGATGGCACCGCGAACCCTGAGCCTGTCCACAGTAAGTTCGATCTGCGTTGGCATATAGTGATCTTGAAGGTAAACCTTCGCTTCTGCTGCCTGTTGTGCACGCGCGATTTGAGGTCGAAGAAAGAATGCCGGGGCTGTGGCCGCCGTCATTGTCATGAAGCCAGTCTTTATAAACTCTCTTCGATACATGTCTCGATCCTTTTTTAACAGCACACCCACCAGTTCGAACGCTCGCAAGCAATCCATCCGCCCAATGATGCTAGCGAATACTGGATAAGGAAAACTCACTCGATGAATTTACGGAACGCCGCCGATGCTCTCATCGCGGAAGTTATGACACGGCGATCTCCGTCCTCCCAGCCGCTCACCGAAGTATTTTGGGTGCCGGCTTCACAATCGTACCAAGCTTTCTGCTCTGCTCCAACCCTAGAGCAATCCTTCCCAGTCGTTGTGCGCCGAGGGGTGAAGAAGCCAAGGACTGTGTCAGCTTTGCCCCGTGCCCGTGGAGTCCTCTGGATCTCGCCTGGCGTGCGCGCAGTGACACCGATACCGTCATACGACACGTCGCGGGCGCATTATCGCGACCGTTGTGACCTTGGTCCGGCCTGTGTTCGTGCCTTTACCGAATTGCCGTGAGGGCAAATGGTTTTCTAATTCCGGCTCGGAGAAGGTACGGCGCAAGAAGGATTACGGCTTCGGTACCGCGTGCACTGTCAAGCGCCCCCAAATCTTCGATCCACTGCTCCTCCCATCCAAGATCAAGTAGCAAACTCCGTGTGATCGCCTTGGCAGTGGCGTCATTTCCCGATATGAAAATAGTTGCAGGGGATGACAGCAAACTTGGGTTGGCCATGACAGGGGACAAGAGCGTGTTCATCGTCTTGACGACAAAGCTGTGCGGCAGGGCTTCTTGAAGAGCTTCCGCCAGACTTGATCCTGAATATATCAGCGCGCTCGGAAGGCCGTCGTCGCCACGAACTGTAGCGTTCGCAACGTCGATCAATATTTTACCCATCATTTCCGCTTGGAGGGACGAGAAGGTCGACAAACTGCAGTCGCCAGGTGTTGCATTGATCACAATTGAGGCGGGGCGTATTGCGTCAGCCAATCCCGCAAACGGAATGTCGGGGCCCTGCCATTTTTGCCTGGCCGCGGCGGGATCTCTTACACCCAGAGTGATAAGGTGGCCCGTAGCACTCAAACCTTTTGCGAGTGCTGTCCCAACACGTCCCGCGCCTATAATTGCAATGCTATTCATCTTGAACTTCCAGTGTTTTGAGTAATCCTAGAGCAGTTAAAGCCGGTTGAAATCTGCGCTGGGTGTCCTATTGTGAATAATTACTCGCCTTTCTACAACTCGCTTCTCTTCGGGCTGGAGTCCATGTCCAAACCACCGCTTTTCCCTCGAAAAACGCCCAAACAGAGACGCGCCGAGGCCACGGTCGGCGCGGTGATCGAAGCTGCTGCCCGCATTCTGGAGACCTCTGGGCTAGAAGGCTACAACACCAATGCTATTGCAAAGTCGGCAGGTATCAGTGTGGGATCGCTTTATCAGTACTTTCCAAACAAGGACGCGATCACCCGGGCCCTGGTCGAGCGCGAAGCATCCTCTTTGATATCCGAATTCGAAATGATTGCCGCAGACAGTGAACGCATGAAGGTCATCGGGCGCGTCGTGAGCGCAGTCGTTGACCACCTAATGACTAGGCCGAACCTCGCGAGAATCCTGGATATCGAGGAACAACGTCTCGCTCTTCAGCACGACGTTGCCGAAAGCGAGAAAAGGGTGGGGGCCCTGCTTGCGACCTGCTTGTTCAGGGATGAATATGCAAGCTTGCAGGAAGTCCCCGTTGCTCTTCCGGACATAATCGCAATTATTCGAGGCATGGCAGATGGAGCGGGATCCAGGGGGGCGCTAAACAGCCCTGATCTGGCAGAGCGGGTGGAATGCGCGGTGCTTGGTTATATGGGGCGAATGGCTCGAAAGCTGAATCCGCACTCGGCCGCGGGATCTTGCGCGGTATAAGCCATTCCAGGTTACGCTGGCGCCTTTTCGGAGGATTTCTCGCCGACCTCTCGGCTGCAACAGGCCCCGATCGTGATAGTCTTTTTGTCGCCAGACCCGAGGCAAATGTAGCGATCGGAGGGAACCACAAACTCCTGATGTCGCTTCGTCGTCACGACCACGCTATTCCTTAATCAACTGGTCATTGCCAAAGCGAAATGACCCCTTCAGTGTCTGTCGCAAATGCGAGCAGGGAGCTCGTCAATTTGTTGGCACACATTCGTTAGCGCTACGACTGCAGGCAGATTTCTAGGGCCCGCTAGGTCTGGAAGCCGCCGAACGAAAGCGAGTTGCCAAACTGAATAATTGCTCGCAAAATATTGAAGTATTGCCTGGTCAATAAATGGATGGTTTCCGATCAGGGCGCTGTAACTATGTTTTTTACGTTGGCCACGTGTCGACACGGGGGCGAAGGCAAAGCTGTATGTCACGCCGCCGATTCTGTTTTTCCTGACAACCAATGAGCTGATCGTGACACTTGTGACACCAATAATCGTTGCTTTGAGTCGCTCAAATCCGACATGGACCGAGATAAGAGGCCGTCAGGTGCTCACGTCAATTGTTCGCGAGCCGATCGCCGGGCCATTAGAAATTGGATCCGAGGGACCGACCAACAATTCGACGGCCGTTCATACCGAACACACTCTGGCGTTCACCACAGGCCATTACGACTTCTGGGCCAACGAACTGGGCGTTCCGAGGACCGCATGGTCTTGGGGTTGGTGGGGTGAGAATTTTACGGTTGAAGGTATCGACGAAGAGGCTTTGCGCATCGGCGATCGCGTGAAGATCGGCACCGCCGAACTGGAAGTAACGTCTCCTCGCATTCCCTGTTTCAAGGTTGCTTGGCGCATCGGACAACCGGATACAGTTCTTCCCCGCATGATGGAAACAGGTCGCGTCGGATTTCATATGGCAGTGATCAAGCCGGGAACTGTCTCGATCGGTGATGTCATCGAGGTGTCATCTCCGCAGCCTCAAAGTATCAGCGTTGCAGATTTGTCGAGGCTCTTGCTGTCCATTTCTATCGACGACGTCGAAAGATTGAAAACTGCCGTGGCCAATCCGTCTCTCGGGAAAAAGGCCGCAGGGGCAGTGCGCCGACGTATTACCTTGATCGAAGACCGTGAGCGAATGCGCGTTGGTCGCTGGCGTGGCTGGCGACGGTTTAAGCTTGACAGGATCGAAGATGAGATTCCTCACGTACGTTCATTTTATCTTCGTCCGGACGACGAGCTTTCTCTCGCTCCTCCTGCCGCAGGCCAATTCCTGACGATCAAGACCGAGCGCGACGGCGAACCCGATCTAGTGCGCACATGGAGCATCAGCGACGTTGACCTGGAGCGCCGCAATTATCGCGTTAGCATCAAGGCGGTTGAGGGCGGCGCTGGTTCGCGCCGCATGCATGAGCATATGAGGCAGGGTGACATCGTTTGGTCACGGCCGCCCGCAGGCCAATTCGTTCTCGATCGGAGTGGTCATCGTCGTATCGCATTGTTTAGTGCAGGCATTGGCGTCACGCCGATGCTGATGATGCTAAAGGCCTATGTCGAACGAGGTGAGGGGGCCCCGCCTTTGCTTTGGCTGCAGGTCGCGAGCAACGGCCGGATGCATCCGTTCAGAGCCGAAATAGCGGCTTTGCTGGATCAGGTGCCGAACGCGCGCCGGATCATCTATTATACCCGGCCGAATCCGGAAGATCGTCTCGGGATTGACTATGACTGTAAGGGTCGACCGACGACCGAGGATCTCCACGACATCATTAGCGCGGAATATTTCATCAATCCCTTCGGCCGCGAGATACCTTTCCCTGGAAAGGAGACTGAATGCTATATCTGTGGTCCAGAGGCCTTTGAGGATCTTGTGCGAGATTCCCTTCTGGCGATTGGTGTAAGACCCGAAGCAATTCACTCGGAGGCATTCTCGATCCGCAATTCGACGGGGAAGGTCCTAACGCCGATAGTTGACAAGGCGACCATCCGCTTCACCAAATCCGGTCTGACTGCCGATTGGTATGCCGATGATGGGCAAACCTTGCTTGACCTGGCTGAAACAGCAGGTCTCACCCCGGTATTTGCGTGCCGATCGGGACTCTGCCAAAGCTGCGAGTGCGCCATCACGGTTGGGAATGTCCAATATGAACCTGTGCCATCGATATCACCGTCGGGCGGACGAGTTTTGCTATGCTGCGCACGGCCTGCTAGCAATCTTGTGGAGTTGGATCTTTGAAAGTCGGCCCCGGGGACCGGTGCGAAACGAAGTCCTACCGCGTCGTGCCGCGACCGACGGCGATGCTGGTGAGATGGTGGGAAAATACCGCCACGAGAGTCCGCTCCCTATGACGAAGGAACTTCTTTGCCGATGTTTCATAAACATTTTAAGGGATCGTATTAAGCCGCGCGGGGAACGCTCACGTGAGCATCGTACGGGAACTCGAATGGAGTGTTGGCAAACCGCATCGTCGGTCCTAGTCCTTGGCATTCTGTTTGGACCTTTTCTGCAGAACAAAACTGTCGTCGCCTGCAATGTCAGACGCCGCCGGCGCGCACCGCGGGTGTTTGAGACGACTTTAAAGGCAAGCCCGGTTATTTCGCACGAGGCACCTTCCCTCGTTCCAGCACCTAGGCATCACGTAGATGCCGACGTACCGGTCAAGCATGGGATGGTTGCAACTAAGCACTTTGTTAAGTAAGGAGATTAGCATTGAGTGACGTAAATAACATGCAAACGACCGACGATGTCGCAAATGTCGATAAGACACCAAATACATCAAAAAAGTCCCGTCCAGCTACGAGCCGAAAGGTGGCAAAGGCGGCTCCCGCCAGCCCGTCAGCTTCCGATGTCAAGGCCAAGGCTGCGAAGAAGTCTCAAGGAGGCGGTACCAGGGATACCTCAAAGGCTGCAGGGATTGTGTCTCGACTTAAAGAGCAAACTGCTCATCAACATTCGTCCCCAGCTCATAGCGACGACATAATGGATTTGATGCAACTTGAAGAAGAAAACCGGGACCTCCGTCGGGCGCTTGCCGAAAAAATACGTGCTGAGAATGCAGAGTTGCGTAGAAAGCTCGGCCTTTAAGGCTGCCGGCAACCGTGTCGTTGGTTCCACAAGTTGAGATGGGCGTCGATTTCGCCCGGTCGATGCGGGTTTGACTGCGCCGTAGAAAGCCATGTCACCTGCTGCGGAGGGTTTTCAAAATGAGATCGCCCTGGACATTCCTTTCGCGCCTAGCGCGGGGAGGTCGTGGCAACGAAACGACTATGCACTCTCTTTCCAAAGAGGCGGAGCCCCGCCCTTCTGGGGATGGCCCTGAAATTGCGATAGGCGGTGACGACTTTACGGGTCAGAATAACGAGATCGGTGAAGTTGTCGATAAACCGCCTACTCAAGGGCTCCCTTTAGAGCGAATGGAGACCGACTCCGTGGAAGATGTCGCATCGTCGAACATCGCCGCGCACACGCCAACGGCTCCTCGGCGCGCACGGGCTAAAGCACTGAAATATAATCCGAAAACAACGGGCCAAGCTGAAGGTCCAAGCGTACAGCGATCGCGGAGCGCTCGTAACGATTTGCACCTTGCGCTGTCGGATACTCGTGCAACGTTCATAGACGAAGTTACAAACCTTGACCAAGAGATAAGGGACATAAGAAAGGAACTATCCTCCAAGCTGAAGGTCCAGAACGCGCAGCTTCGAAGAATGCTCGCACGGTTCGATAAAGGTTGACGTCAGGCCGAGAAAAGACAGCAATGGCGCCTTGCTAAGGATGCACAGGACTTGGTTGCCGATTTCGACCGGCAGACCCGGTGCCCAAAAAGCCGCTAGGGAAGCGGTCCTTTGCTGAACTGCATATCCGTTTGCGCGCATCAAGGTTACAAGAGCCAGTAGGTCTGACGTGCCCCCGTTAAATTGGGCCATTTGGAACTGGAATTTTCCAATTATGATCCCTGTTGGGAAGAAGAGGAGAATTCGATGAAGGCATCGAAGTTTTCGGAAGCGCAGATCGCATTCGTGTTGAAGCAGGCAGAGGATGGCACGCCGGTCGGCGAGGTCTGCCGGAAGGCAGGAATTTCGGACGCGACGTTTTACAACTGGCGCAAAAAATACGCCGGCCTGATTCCCTCAGAGATGAAGCGTCTTCGCCAACTCGAAGAGGAGAATACCAAGCTGGAGCGGATCGTCGCGGACCTGTCATTGGACAAGGCCATGCTCCAGGACGTGCTGTCAAAAAAGCTCTGAGGCCTGCCCGCAAGCGCAAGCTTGTCGACGCGGTCAAGGCGGACTGGAAGGTCTCGATCCGGCGTGTGTGTTCGGTGCTGAAGATCGATCGGTCGCTTTACGTCTACAAGTCCAGGCGCGGCGAGCAGGCCGAATTGAAGCTCAAGATCAGGGACATCTGCCAGACACGGGTGCGCTATGGCTATCGACGTGTGCACGTGCTGCTCAAGCGTGACGGCTGGCCGGTCAATCCGAAGCGAATCTATCGCCTTTACAAGGAGATGGAGCTGCAGCTTCGCAATAAGGTGCCCAAGCGTCGGGTCAAGGCGAAGCTGCGGGCCGACCGCACGCAAGCAACCCATTCCAACCACGTCTGGGCCATGGACTTTGTCCACGACAAGTTGGCCACGGGCCGCAAGATCAGGGTTCTGACAGTCGTCGATACCTTCTCGCGCTTCTCGCCAGCCGTTGATGCACGCTTCAACTATCGCGGCGAGGACGTGGTTCAAACACTGGAACGGGTCTGCCGGCAAATCGGCTATCCGGCCGCCATTCGTGTCGACAATGGCAGCGAATTCATCTCGCGAGACCTCGATCTCTGGGCCTACCATAAGGGTGTCGTGCTCGACTTCTCCCGGCCTGGCAAGCCGACGGACAACAGCTACATCGAGTCATTCAATGGCAAGTTCCGCGCCGAGTGCCTGAACGCTCATTGGTTCATGAGCCTTGACGACGCGCGGGCGAAGATGGAGGATTGGCGTAGAGACTATAACGAGTTCCGGCCACACAGCGCGATCGGCAACAAGGTGCCGATTTCGCTCATGAACGGCTCATCGGCACCCCCGCCGAATTGAGCCTTAACCCCGGAAAATTCCAGCTCCCGCTGGCCCAAAATCGGGTAGCACTTCAAAAACCGCTGGAGCGAACTCAAAACTGGATAAAACTTGGGGGCAAGGTCAGGTCGTCCTGAGACAATCTTGTCGAGGTGGACGTGCGATCGCCTAGCACTCCGAGCAGCAGGACGCTTCCGAACGGTATAGCCATCCGTCGTCCAATAGGCGAAGTGAGAATATCTTTTTTAGCTGAGTACAACCCGCCTCACATTAAATCAGGCTTGATGGACTTGAGATCGGCGGCAGAAATGGGATGATGGAGCGTCATGGACGATCGGGTGCGAACAGCATAAATTTCCGAATCGATTGAAGCGATAGTATTCAGATTGCGCGAGGTTAGATGTTCGGCTTTTTCAGACAGAGAAAACATGCCGCTCTTTCACCCGAAGTGCAGCTACTATGGGCTGAAATACAGAAGTTCCGCATTCGATTTCGAGGTCGGGGGGCCTCCGTCGAGAAGGCCATAGATGTCGTCTCACAGAAGATTCTCCGGCAGCTGACACATGAAGTCACATTCGCAACGGAGCTGATATTGAGAAATGGTTGGCCTGTCAGCGATGCGGCAAATATGCTGGTTGCAGAGTACGTATCGGCTGAGATCCTTACTGGCCAAATGCACAGCAGCCCCGGCATTCTCGATGACAAGGGGAAGGCATACCTGCACCTGTTCAAGGTTTGCTCCGAACGATTGATCAGTTCGGGCCGCCTGCCCGCACCGCAAGCTCAGTCTGAAATTCGCGCATTTGAAGACGAGATAGCTTCTATTGGCTAGCCGCTAGCGGTCCCCGCCCAACGATGGCAGCTCGCTTCAGTCACGGGCAAATTCATCGCGCAAAGATAATGCTGTCGCGTTGATCCACTCGCAACGATTCGCCCGCTCCACCGGATCGCCACCGAAAGCAGGCAAAGCAGGCGCAAGGCCCCACGCTCCGCGAGTATAGAACCGCCTCGATAGGAAGCAACCAAGCGGGCAGACGTGAGAGAGTTTCAGTCTCGAGCTGGGATTCGATGTTTCCGCTTTAAGTCACTTTCATAAAATCGATAAATGCGCGCACCGGTGCCGGCAAATGCGTTCGCTCCGGATAGTAGAGGTAAAACCCTGGAAACATCTTGCAGCTTTGCTCGAGTATCCGGACCAGTTGATTTGCTTCGACAAACGGGTCCACCACGTCCTCTATCAGATAAGCTAGTCCCAACCCCTCAATCGCCGCTGCGAGCAGGAGATTTGTGTCATTTGCGGTGAGAACATTTTTCACATCAATGTCGATCACCTCGTCAAGATATTCGAAACGCCAGGGATAGAGGGCGCCTGTACCTTTCCATTTATAGGTAAGGCAAAGATGATCTTTCAAATCCGCTGGTGTTTGCGGTAGGTGCCGACCAACGAAATACGAGGGAGCCCCGACGACTGCCATCCGAAGATCGCCTGTAATACGTGTTGCGATCATGTCGCGGCTGATTTGACCTCCTATTCTGACCCCGGCATCAAAATCTTGGGCAACGACATCTGCAATTTCGTTATCGATCACAAGGTCCAAATAAACGTCCGGATATTCGGTACGGAACTTCTGGAGCCTGGGCATAACTGCAATCTGCGCAGCAATGCTTGGCAGATTGACGCGCACCAGTCCTTTTGGGGTTTCTTGGAATGCGCCTACGGCCAGGACTGCCTCTTCCATACCAATCACCAAAGGCTTGACGCGCTCGAAAAGGGCAGTTCCCGCTTCAGTCAAGCCCACACTGCGGGTCGTGCGATTGAGGAGACGTACGCCAAGCCGGCTTTCCAGGGCCCGAATGGTGCGGCTCAACGCCGAAGGTGAAACAGCCAATCTCTTTGCAGCACGGCTAAATGCCCGCTCCTCGCATACAGCAATGAACGCTCGCAGCTGCGCGAATTCGACACCATCCATTATGAACACCAGCTTCTATACTTCATGCCAGATAGATACCATAGTCGACCATAGCCGCCATGACTACTTATGTCGCTGATCGCAAGGGAGACGCCTAACGTACCGTTAGGGCTGCCGACTATCAAACATGGAGATAAAAATGGCGACGATGAAACGGTGGGAAATTGACGCAATTGGAAGGGAGCACCTCAAGCTTAACGACGTGGAGATTCCCACGCCCCGCTCTGACCAGATCCTCGTGAAGGTCAATGCAGTCGCGCTGAATTATCGAGACAAAATGGTTGTGGAAACTGGACGCGGCTTGCCTTTGAAATTTCCCTTCACGCCGGGTTCCGATCTTGCTGGAGAGGTTATCGCTCTTGGCGAGGGCGCATCACGTTTTGAGGTGGGGACCAAGGTGACAACCACCGCGACTCCTGACTGGATCGATGGCTTGCGTGCAGGTACCGCACGAACGCCGGCTTACCGAACCCTGGGCGGATTTTATCCGGGCGTCCTCGCCGAATACGTTGCGATGCCGGAAGATTGGTTCGTTGCTGCGCCTAGGAGCCTAGAACCCTGGCAGTCCTGCACGCTGCCGGTCGCCGGGCTTACAGCGTGGTTCGCGCTCGTTGAACGGGCCGGTGTCAAACCGGGCGACACAGTTTTGATCCCGAGCACGGGGGGCGTTGCGCTCTTTGGACTGCAGATCGCCAAGGCCAATGGCGCGGGTGTAATCGTTTGTGGCCAGGCCGAGTACGAGGAAAAAGTCAAAAACCTCGGCGCCGACCACTTCGTCAATATCAACGGCAATTGGAAGGAGCGCGTTTACGAATTGACGTCCGACCGAGGGGTGGACGTCGCCCTGGAAGTCATTGGTGGCAAGCATCTCGGAGAATCGGTTGAAGTAACGGCAGTTGGCGGGCATGTCTGTCAGATTGGTGCCCTGGATGGGTGGGACATCACGGCGCCCGCGATGCCCTTGATGCTTAAAGATATCACGATCCACGGCATTGGAACCGGCAGCAGAAGGGCACTAGAAGGTTTCGTTCGCGCAATCGAACAAAACAACATCACTCCTGTCGTCGATTCCCGCTACCCATTTGCCGACCTTCCCGAAGCCTTCAACCATCTGGATCGAGGAGCCTTCGGAAAAATCGTGGTCGAAGTCGCGCACTAATTGCCGGCCCGTAACCAAAGCGCGACCAAGTGTAGCGCCATGGCCGTTCGCGGCCTTGGGATGGCCGATGGCATCAGGCCGTGGAGTGGCGTTGAGCTGGGTCTTTGCGCCAGGACGCACGGGTGCTTGAGGGTTTTGCCACGCTGGAGCCAAAGGGCGGCTTCGCCGCCGCCCCTCTCGTCTCCCTAAGGCATGTTTCTCATCATGTCGGGACTCATACCCGGCATCATATTCGTATTCAGGTGATACATGACCCAGAGCGAGCCCGAGAGGGCGATGGCGACGATGATGATCGTGAAGATCAGCGCCATGATCGTCCAGCCGCCTTCCGACTTCGTGTTCATGTGCAGGAAGAAGATCATGTGAACGACGATCTGCACGGCGGCGAGCGCCATCACCAAAATGGCAGTTACGGTATGGTTTTCGAAGACGCCGCCCATGACCAGCCAGAAGGGAATGGCGGTCAGGATGACGGACAGAACGAAGCCCGTCATGTAGCTCTTGAAGGTGCCGTGACCAGCCTGATGTCCGTGGCTGTGGCCGTGATGAGCCTCGTGGGCATCCTCATGTACGGGTGCTTGCGAACTCATCCGAGAACTCCCATCAGGTAGACGAAGGAAAAGACGCCGATCCAGACGACGTCGAGGAAGTGCCAGAACATGGAAAGGCACATGAGGCGTCGGCGGTTGGCTTCGATCAGACCATGCATGGACACCTGCACCATCAGGGTCACCAGCCACACGAGGCCGAAGGTCACGTGCAGACCGTGTGTGCCGACCAGCGTGAAGAAGGACGACAGGAAGGCGCTGCGCTGCGGGCCGGCGCCCTCGTGGATCAGGTGCACGAACTCGTAGAGTTCGAGGCCGATGAAGGCTGCGCCGAAGAGGCCGGTGATTGCCAGCCAAAACAGCGTTTCCGCCTTTGCGTTTCTCTCCATCTGCAGCATCGCAAAGCCGTAGGTGATGGAGGAGAGCAGCAGCATCGAGGTGTTGATGGCCACCAGCGGCAGATCGAAGAGATCGGCCGGCGACGGACCGGCCGCATAGTTGCGGCCGAGCACGGCGTGAGTGGCAAACAGCACCGAGAATATCAGGCAGTCGCTCATCAGGTAGAGCCAGAAGCCCAGATTGGTGCTGTTCTCCGGATGATGATCTTCGGTGAGGTAGAATTCAGGCTTCTCGGCCGTGTCGATAGTATGATCGCTCATGGTCTCTTACACCTGCTCGGCAAGCAATTGTGTGCGCTTGCCTTCCGTTTCGGTGACTTCGTCCGAGGGGATGTAGAAGTCACGTTTGTAGTTGAACGTGTGGCCGATCGCGACGACGAACATGGCGACGGCGGAGAGCACGACCATCCACCAAATGTACCAGATCAGGCCGAAGGCGAGCGTAATGCTGAAGGCCGACAGGATCGCGCCAGTGCCGGTGTTCTTCGGCATATGGATCGGCTTGAAGCCGCCGAGCGGGCGCTCGTAGCCGCGGTTCTTCATGTCATACCAGCTGTCATGATCGTGCACGACCGGCGTGAAGGCGAAGTTGTAATCCGGCGGCGGCGAAGAGGTCGACCATTCCAGCGTGCGGCCATCCCATGGATCACCGCTGTCATCACGCAGTTCTTCGCGCTTCCTGAAGGAGACGACGATCTGGATCAGGAAGGACGCGATGCCGAGAGCGATCAGCCCGACGCCGAAGGCAGCAATGATGAACCAGATCTGCAGCGACGGATCATCGAACTGGCTCATGCGACGGGTGACGCCCATCAGGCCAAGGATATAGAGCGGCATGAAGGCGAACCAGAAGCCGATCTGCCAGAACCAGAAGCTCATCTTGCCCCAGAAGGGATCGAGCTTGAAGCCGAAGGCCTTCGGGAACCAGTAGTTCACGCCGGCGAACATGCCGAACAGGACGCCGCCGATGATCACGTTGTGGAAATGCGCGATCAGGAACAGCGAGTTGTGCAGCACGAAGTCTGCAGGGGGAACGGCAAGCATGACGCCGGTCATGCCGCCGATGACGAAGGTCACCATGAAGCCGACCGTCCAGAGCATCGGCACCTCGTAGCGGATACGGCCGCGATACATGGTGAAGAGCCAGTTGAACATCTTCGCCCCGGTGGGGATCGAAATGATCATCGTGGTGATGCCGAAGAACGAGTTGACGGAAGCGCCCGAACCCATCGTGAAGAAGTGGTGCAGCCACACGAGGTAGGACAGGATCATGATCACGCAGGTGGCGTAGA
>Ga0209564_1000567_pt1 | contig 58644 bp, 44 predicted proteins | sample AraplaCol_mMF_r2_FD_184272 | JGI IMG/M metagenome (GOLD analysis project Ga0209564, IMG submission 184272) | Arabidopsis root microbial communities from North Carolina, USA - plate scrape MF_Col_mMF_r2 (SPAdes) (version 3) | ecosystem: Host-associated > Plants > Roots > Endosphere | place: USA...
GCATCCTGATCGGGCAGTCGGGCATGGGCAAGTCGTCGCTGCTGAACCTGCTGATTCCGGGCGTGGAAGCCCAGACACGCGAGATTTCGTCGAAGCTCGACTCCGGCAAGCACACCACCACGTTCACGCGGCTCTATCACCTGCCTGCCGAATGGGCCGTCGTCGATGGCCAGCCCGGCTATCTGATCGACTCCCCGGGCTTCCAGGAATTCGGCCTGCACCACCTGAGCGAAGGCATGCTGGAGCGCGCCTTCCCGGAATTCCGGCCGCAGCTGACCGAATGCCGGTTCTACAACTGCCACCACATCAACGAGCCCGGCTGCGGCGTGCTGGGCGCCATCGACAACGGCACGATCTCTCCGCGCCGCCACCAGCTCTATACGCAGCTGCTGCACGAATCGCGACAGCAGAAGCCGTGGTAAGCCCCGGCTGGCAATTGGCAACGGCCGTGGTAAGGTAAAAGCACCCTGCCCGCCACGGCTTCATCATGAAACTGCTGCTGAGGACGCCTTCGCTGGTCCATGCCGCGCATTGCCAGAACGTACTGGATGCAGCGGGCATCCGCGCGGAAGTCCGCAATACCTGGCTTGCCGGTGCGGCAGGCGATATCCCGCTCAATGAAAGCGCCCCGCAGGTCTGGATTCTTGACGACGCCGCCGAGGCCGACGCATGGGCCGCGCTCAATGCGGCGGCCAATCCCGCGCCGGGGCCCCGCTGGCAGTGCCGCCGCTGCGGCGAATGGCACGAGGCGCAGTTCGCCGCATGCTGGCACTGCGGCGCGCACCAGGAATAAAAAAAGCGCCACAACACGTGGCGCTTCGTCTTCGTCCGTCGGCGGTCAGCCCACCCAGAGGGCCAGCGAGATCATCGCCAGCAGCAGCATCCACAGGATCACGGCACGCCAGACCAGGCCCACCGCCGACTGCAGCGTGCGGACGCCGGGGTCCGCGCCAAACTCGGGAGGCACCGGCTCGGCCTCGCTCATGCCCGGCGCGTAGTCCACCCCAGCCAGGCTCGTGCGCAGCATGACGCTTGAATCCTCTTCGGCCAGCGGCTGGCCCAGCCGCACGCCGAGCGCCCCGCCGCCGCTGGCCAGCAGGATGCCGTTGACCGCGTCGTTCCACTTGCGCGCGTGGTTGCGCCACGCGTAGACCGCGTCCTCGAAATTGCCGACGATGGCAAACCCGATTGCCGTCAGGCGCGACGGCACCCAATCCAGCACGTAGAACGCGCGGGCGGCGAAACGCCCCAGCGCCGGGCTGCGCTCGTTCGACGGCGTGTTCCACTGGCGATTCAGGAATTCGGCCGTGCGATACAGCACCACGCCACCGGGACCGATCGGCACCAGGAACCAGAAGAACACCCCGAACACGTGGCGGTGCACGGCCACGATGGCCGCCTCCAGCGTGTGGCGGACGATCTCGCTCACGGGCATTTCGACCGTGTCGAGTCCGGTCCATTCATGCAGCAGCGTGCGGGCGGTATGCAGGTCGTCCCGGTTCAGCGCCTCGTGAATGTCCGTGAAGTAATGGCTGAACTGGCGGAAACCCAGGGTCAGGTAGAGCAGCAGGACATTCCAGACCAGCGTCAGGGCCACGCTGATCGACGCCAGCAGGTAGTGGACAAACACCACGGCCAGCGTGAGGGGCAACACAACGGTAAGCCAGGCCAGCGCAGCGTCGCGCGGGCGGCCGGTGTCGAAGGCGTGCTCGGCGCGGTCACCCAGCACACGCACGATGTCGTAGATGGGATTGTTCCGGCCGAGCGCCCGGAATTGTTCGGCAATCAGCGCCAGGAGAATGGATACGAAGGTCATCGCGTGACGATTAGTCGGCGCACGGCGTGTGCCGCGGCGGTCGCATGGCGGATAGGCCAGACGATAGCATAGCGGCAAGTGTTCCAAGTACCTGTAAGCACTGGTTACGGGTAAACAAATGGCGGCCGCGCAACGCAAACGCCCGCCAGGGCGGCGGGCGTCTGCAGCGGACTTCACCGGATCACGCCGGCAGGTCGAACACCAGCACTTCGGCGTCGGCGCCCTTTTCCAGGCTCACGGCATCCTCGCCGATGAGCTTGGCGGCGTCGCCCGATTCCAGCGGCTGGCCGTTGACCGTCACCCGGCCGCGCGCCACATGCACGTAGGCCTGGCGCCCCGGCCGCAGCGCCAGCGTGGCAGTCTCGTCGCCGTCGATCAGGCCGGCAAACAGGCGAACGTCCTGATGGATCACCACCGAACCGTCGGCGCCGTCCGGGCTGCCCACCAGGCGCAGGCGGCCCCGCTTGTCGGCGGCGTCGAACGTCTTTTCCTCGTAGCCCGGCTCGATGCCCTGCTGGTTCGGCATGATCCAGATCTGCAGGAAGTGCGTGGTCTGGTCGGCGGCATGGTTGTACTCGGAGTGGCGCACGCCGGTGCCCGCGCTCATGCGCTGCACGTCGCCCGGACGGATGACGCTGCCGTTGCCCATGCTGTCCTTGTGCGCAAGTTCGCCTTCGAGCACATAGCTGATGATTTCCATGTCGCGGTGGCCATGGGTGCCAAACCCCATGCCCGGCGCCACACGATCCTCATTGATCACACGGAGCGGGCCAAACTGGATATGGCGCGGGTCGTAATAGTCGGCAAACGAGAACGTATGGTACGACTTGAGCCAGCCATGGTCCGCATAACCGCGATCTTCAGACTTACGGATTTCAATCATTTTGATGGCCCTCCTTGTGGCCTGGAATCGAACCCTTCAGCTCTTGGCTGCGGGCTCGGCGGCGTTTCGATGCTAGGCAGTTTAGGGGAGCGGGAGTATATTGGCGGGCACCGCGTTAGAAGCACTTGTTCAGAAATTCTGAATATGCCCCTGTCACTCGAATCCCTTGAAGTCCTTGACGCCATCGAGCGCAAAGGCAGTTTTGCCGCCGCCGCCCACGAAATGGGCAAGGTGCCCTCCGCGCTGACCTATGTGGTCCGCAAGCTCGAGGAAGACCTCGACGTACTGCTGTTCGACCGCCGGCGCCATCGGGCCGAACTGACGCCGGCGGGCCGCGCCCTGCTGGACGAAGGCCGCCACCTGCTGCACGCGGCGGACGACCTGGCACGGCGCGTCAAGCGCCTGGCCACCGGCTGGGAAGCCAGCCTGAACATCGCCGTGGACGATCTGGTCAATTTCCGGGCCCTGCTGCCCGTGATCCAGGACTTCTACGCCGAGAACACGGCCACCCGGCTGCGCTTTGCCAAGGAAGTGCTGGGCGGCACCTGGGATGCGCTGGTCAGCAACCGGGCCGACCTGATCATCGGCGGCGCGTACGAGATTCCAAGCACCCAGGGCTTCCAGGTGCGGCCGCTGGGCACGATTCCGTTTGTCTTCGCCGTGGCCGCGCATCATCCGCTGGCCACCGAGGAAGGCCCGCTCACCACGATCCAGATTGCCAAGCACCGCATCGTGGCCGTGGGCGATACGTCGCGCAACCTGCCCGCGCGCACCCACGGCGTGCTGGCCGGCCAGGACGTGCTGGTGGTGCCCACCATGCGCGACAAGCTCGAAGCGCAGATCCGCGGCCTGGGCTGCGGCTGGCTGCCGGCACCGATGGCGCAGCCCCATATCGAAAGCGGCGTCCTGCAGGTGCGCGAAACCGTGGAAGTGCGCGCGCCCGGCAACTTCAAGGTGGCATGGCGCACCAATACGCGCGGCAAGGCGCTGCAATGGTGGTCCAGCAAGCTCGACGATCCCCGCCTGGCGCAGGCGTTGATGCAGCAGGCGCCGCAGCAGCCGGAGTCGTTCGAGTAAGTCCGCCGCACCATGCCGCAACGCTACCGGGGGCGCTTCGCCCCCTCTCCCACCGGCCCGCTGCATCTCGGTTCGCTGGTGACCGCGCTGGCCAGCTGGCTCGACGCGCGCGCCCATGGCGGCGACTGGCTCGTGCGGATCGAGGACATCGACTATCCGCGCTGCGTGAAGGATGCCGACACTGGCATCCTGCGCACGCTCGACGCGCTGGGCCTGCGGCCCGACGAACCGCCGGTCTGGCAAAGCCGCCGCGAGTCGCGCTATGCCGATGCACTGCGGCGGCTGGACGCCGCCGGCAGCCTGTATCCATGCGGCTGCTCGCGCAAGGAAATCGCCGATTCGCTGATCCATGTCCGCGAACGGCACCAGACGCTCGGCTATCCAGGCACCTGCCGTAACGGCCTGCATGGCAAGCTGCCGCGCGCGTGGCGCGTGCGCGTGCCGGACGGCCCTGCGGCCACGATCTGCTTTGACGATCGCTGGCAGCGGCGCCAGTGCCAGAACCTGGAAACGGAGCTTGGGGATTTCGTGCTGCGCCGGGCCGACGGGCTATGGGCGTATCAGCTGGCCGTGGTCGTCGACGACGCCGAACAGGGCATTACACACATCGTGCGCGGCGCCGACCTGCTCGACTCCACGCCCCGCCAGATCCATCTGCAGCATCTGCTGGGCCTGCCCACGCCGTCATACCTGCACGTGCCCGTAGTGGTCAACGCGATGGGCGAAAAACTAAGCAAGCAAAGCGGCGCGCAGGCGCTGGACACGGCCGCGCCGCTGGATGCGCTGCGGCAAGCCGGCGCGCACCTGGGCATCGTGAACGGAGAAGCGTCGGTCACAGCCTGGCTGGCGGCGGCCACGGAGCAGTGGGCGGAACAGTGGCTGGAGCGATAGGCGGCGAGTGGGTCGTCGAACCCGATCCGCCCGTCGTCGCCCGGAATGATAACGGCCCGCCAATGCGGGCCGTTTTGCCAGTGAAGCCTTGGCGATCTTACGACTTGCGCGGCGCACCGCCCAGCAGTGCCGCCACCGGGCGCTTGGGCGCCTGACGGCCACGCGTGAGCGCGGCGGCCAGTTGATCCTCCGCCTTTGGCGCAGGCGTGTAGTTGCCCGACGGCTCGTACGGACGCGAGAAGAACGGATCGTCCGACGGACGGAACGCCGGCCGGCCATTGGGTTCGGTACGACGGCGGCGCGGGGCCGATTCGTCGCGCTCGCTGCTGCCACCGGCCGCGCCGGCCGCACTACCCGCCGCACCGCCGTTGTCGCGCGCACGGCGCACGTCCGATCGCTGGCGGCGGCGGTCGGATTCTTCCTGGCGCGCACGCTCGCCGGTCGGGTCGAAGCCTTCCAGCGTGCCGCGCGGCACGCTGCGCTTGATCAGCTTCTCGATATCGGCCAGCAGGCGGTCATCGTTGCCCGGCACGTGGATCGACAGCGCGTCGCCGCTGGCACCCGCGCGGCCCGTACGGCCGATCCGGTGGACGTAATCCTCGGCGCTGAACGGCAGGTCGAAGTTGATCACGCACGGCATGGCCGGGATGTCCAGGCCACGCGCGGCCACATCGGTGGCCACCAGCGCATCGATGGTGCCGCTCTTGAAGCCGTCGAGCGTCTGCATGCGCTCGGTCTGCGTCTTGTCGCCATGGATGGCGGCGGCGTTGATGCCTTCGCGCTCCAGGTGGCGTGCCAGCCGCGAGCAGCCGATCTTGCTGTTCACGAACACGATGCACTGCTTCGACTGCTGCTCGTTGGCACGCTGCTTGAGCAGGTGCACCACGGCGGCCTGCTTGTGGCCATCCGGCACGGAATACACCACCTGGCGCACGTTCTCGTTGGTCGAGTTGCTGCGCGCCACTTCGATCGTCACCGGCTGCTTCAGGTAGCTCGACGCCAGCTTCTTGATCTCGGGCGAGAACGTGGCCGAGAACAGCAGCGTCTGGCGTTGCGCCGGCAGCAGGTTGATGATGCGCTGCAGATCGGGCAGGAAGCCCATGTCGAGCATGCGGTCGGCCTCGTCAAGCACCAGCATCTGCACCTGCGACAGGTTCACCGACTTCTGCTGTACGTGATCGAGCAGACGGCCCGGCGTGGCCACGAGGATTTCCACGCCACGGCGCAGGGCGTCGGTCTGCGGATTCATGTCCACGCCACCGAACACAACGGTGCTGCGCAGGTCGGTGTGCTGGGCGTAGCGCGCCACGTTGTCGTAGACCTGGTCGGCCAGTTCGCGCGTGGGGGTCAGCATCAGCGCGCGCACCGGGTGGCGCGCCGGCGACGCGCTGGCGTTGGCCATCGGCAGCAGGCGCTGGATGATCGGCAGTGCAAAGCCGGCGGTCTTGCCGGTGCCGGTCTGTGCAGCGCCCATGACGTCCTTGCCCAGCAGCACCACCGGAATGGCCTGCGCCTGGATCGGCGTGGGCTTGGTGTAGCCCTGGTCGGACAAGGCACGCAGAATGCGCGCGTCCAGCCCGAAGCTTTCGAACGTCTGCTCTGCGGCTGGGGTCTGGTCTGGGGTGTTGGTCATCGTCATCAATGAGGTGTCGGTGCAGGGCGCGGAGCCGAGGCAACGGACACGCGTCTGGTACGGTTCAACGGGCGGCGCGCGGCGGAAAACGCGCGAAAAGATGAATTGCCCGGAAAATCAAAGACTTGGATTCTACCATCAGAGTCCGGGGGCGCACACCGGGGCGGAAGGGCAGTATCGGTGTTGACATGTCAATGACATGTCAACAACGCGTCACATTACCGGGCGAGGATATCGCCCCGCCATGTCCACCCATTGAGATCCGACGCCTTCCGCCATGACGACCCGCCTGCAATCGCTGCCCCCCGCGCCCCCCTCCGACGCCACCCGCCGCACTTTCCTGCGAACCTCCAGCCGCTTCTTCGGCCTGGGCGCCGGGCTCGCGGCCGGGTTGACCGTATTCGGGCCGTCGGCACTGGCGGCGCCGGCCGTGGTGACGTCTAGCCGCCCTGACGCGCCGGATGGCATTCAGCTTGGCGATCCGTCGGACGATGGCCTGGTGGTCTGGGCCCGCGCCGGACAGCCGTCGCGCATGATCGTCGAATACGCCACCGATCCCGGCTTCCGTAACGCCATGCGTATCGCCGGACCGCTGGCCAGCAGCGAGACCGATTTGACGGCGCGCACCCAGCTGACCGGTCTGTCGCCAGGTCAGTCCTACCACGTGCGGGTGGCGTTCGAGGCACCCGGCCAACGACGTGCCAAAGGCGCCTGGATGGAGGGCAGCTTCCGCACGCGGGCCATGACTGCCGACAAACCGGTCCGTTTCGTGTGGTCGGGCGACACGGTGGGCCAGGGCTGGGGCATCAACCCCGACCTGGGCGGCATGCGCATCTACGAGGCCATGCGCCAACGCAATCCGGACTTCTTCATCCACAGCGGCGACACCATCTACGCCGACAGCCCGATCGCGGCCGAGCAGAAGGCCGAGGACGGCCGTATCTGGCGCAACGTGGTGACCCAGGAAGTCAGCAAGGTGGCCGAAACGCTCAAGGAATTCCGTGGCCGCCATCGCTACAACATGATGGACGTCAATGTGCGCCGCTTCGCCAGCCAGGTGCCGCAGATCTGGCAATGGGACGACCATGAGGTGACCAACAACTGGTCCGACTCGAAGGATCTGTCAGCCGACAACCGCTACAAGGAGAAGGATGTGCGCCTGCTGGTGGCCCGTGGCAGCCGCGCCTTCCTGGAAAACGCGCCGATGCGCTGGCACCGCCAGGGCCTGGCCGAACGCGTGCATCGCAAGATTGCCTACGGCCCCCTGCTCGACGTGTTCGTGCTGGACATGCGCAGCTATCGCGGCCCGAACGGCTACAACCGCGAAACCGCCGAAAGCGCCGGCACCGCGTTCCTGGGCAACGCACAGCTGGACTGGCTGATGGCCGAAATGACCGCATCGCAGGCCACGTGGAAGGTGATCGCGGCCGATATGCCGATTGGCCTGGGCGTGCCGGACGGCAAGGATGCCGAAGGCCGCGCCAGATGGGAAGCCATCGCCAACGGCGACGGCCCGGCGCTGGGCCGCGAGCTCGAAACTGCGCGTCTTCTGACCCGCATCAAGCAGGCCGGTCTGAAGAACGTGGTCTGGCTAACGGCGGACGTGCATTACTGCGCCGCGCACCACTATTCGCCCGAGCGCGCCGTGTACAAGGATTTCGATCCGTTCTGGGAATTCGTGGCCGGTCCGCTCAACGCCGGCAGCTTCGGGCCGAATCCGCTCGATAACACGTTCGGGCCGCGCGTGGTCTACCAGAAGGCGCCCACCGCCCAGAACATGTCGCCCTTTGCCGGCTTCCAGTTCTTTGGCGAGGTCAACATCGATCCCGCATCACGCGCGCTGACCGTGGACCTTCGTGATTTGAACGGTGTGTCGCAATTTCAGCAGACGCTGCCGGTGCAGGCCTGAATTGGAAGCTGCAGTTAAAGATTCAACGATGCACGCCTGGCCCGCGCACCCCGCAGCGAGACCAGGCGTGCCTTCTTTACGCTGACATCAGTCGCTCTTGATGCTGTTGTCCTTGATGACCTTGCCCCACTTGGCAAAGTCGTTCTGCATGCGCGCGGCGAGCTGGTCGGACGGCAGGTACGACGCCACCGTGCCGGCGCCCAGCATCTTCTGCTGCACGGTCGGATCGGCCAGTGCGCCCTTGAGCGCGTCGGACAGTTTGGCCACCACGTCCTTCGGCGTGCCGGCCGGCACCAGCAGGCCACCCCACGACGACGCGTCGAACCCCGGGAAGCCCTGCTCGGCCACGGTCTTTACCTCCGGCGCAAACGTGACGCGCTTGCTTGACCCCACCGCGATCGGGCGCAGCTTGCCGGCCTTGATATGCGGCAGCGCGGCGATCATGTCCGAGAACATCATCGGCACCTGGCCGGCCAGCAAGTCTGAAATCGCCGGTGCGCTACCTTTGTACGGCACGTGCTGCACGTCGAAGTGGCCCAGGTTCTTCAGCAGTTCGGTCGACAGATGGCCAAAGCTGCCATTGCCGGCGCTGGTGTAGTTCATCTTGCCGGGGGCGGCCTTGGCCTTTGCGATGTACGACTGCAGGTCGGTCACGTCGGGCAGCGACTGCGGATTCACGACCATCACGATCGGCAGCTCGTAGGCGTTACCGACCGGCGTGAAGTCCTTGAAGATGTCGTAGCCCTTGCGCGGCAGCAGGTGCGGCGCCAGCAGCGTGGGCGTGGCCAGCATCACCAGCGTGTAGCCATCGGGGGCCGCCTTGGCCACGGTTTCGGTGCCGATGGTGCCCGAGGCACCGGGACGGTTGTCGATGACGATGGTCTGCTTCAGCGTCTCACCCATCTTCTGGCCGATGATGCGCGCGGCCGTGTCGGTCGGGCCACCCGCCGGGAACGGCACCACCAGGCGAATCGGCTTGTCCGGGTAGTTCTGCTGCGCCAGCGCGGACGCCGGTGCAAACGGCAGCACGGCTGCCAGGGCCAGCGCGGACAGCGCCAGACGACGGGATTGACGACGGTGTTGCACAGTGCTTCCTCCAATATCGGCCCGGTACAGCGGGCCTCTTTCTCGTAATCGTTCTAGTAGTTTCTTGAATCGCGCTCAGAGCCGCATCGGCCCCGGCTGGAACAGCCGCGCGTCCATCGTGCGCAGGTCGTCGGCCACCGCCACCGGCGTGGCGCACTGGTCGAGCACGTCGCGCTGCAGGTCGACCCCCGGTGCGATTTCCACCAGCGTCAGGCGCGCATCGCCGCTGGCATCGGCGCGCATCTCGAATACGGCGCGCTCGGTCACGTACAGCACCGGAATGCCCAGCGACGCGACGTACGGGCCATTGAAGCTCAGGTGCGAGACCTCGGGCACGATCTTCCTGACGCGCCCTTCCTTGACGATCTGCAGCGCGCCGTCCGCGGCGCGAACCTCCAGCCCCCCGGCCGTCAGCGTGCCCATGAAGACCACCGCGCGGGCGCTCTGCGTGATGTTGATGAAGCCGCCCACGCCGGCGATCAGCGCGCCCTCGCCTTCGCCGAACTTGCTCACGTTCACGTTGCCGTGGCCGTCGAGTTCGGCAAGACCCAGGATGGCCAGGTCGATGCCGCCGCCCTCATAGAAATCGAACTGCGCGGGCTGGTCGACCACGGCCTCGGGATAGGCCGACGCGCCAAAGCTCAGCCCATCGGCCGGCGTGCCACCGATGGGCCCGGCCTCCACGGTCAGCGTGAAGCCGTCGAGTCCGGCCTGGTGTGCCAGCGCGCCCACGGCGGCCGGCATGCCCACCCCCAGGTTCACCACGCGCGGCCGGCGCGCGGCCAGTTCCATCACGGCGCGGCGCTGCACGATGGTGCGGGCGTCCAGCGCGGCCGATGCGGCTGGCAGCGATTGCGCTTCCTTCGCCTTCTCGGCGGCATCGGCACGCTCGCCGCGCCACGGGCGCACGTAGGCGTCGTTGTACGTCTCCGCAAACGTCATCTGGTGATGCGCGGGCTGCTCGCTGACCACCACGTAATCCACCAGGATGCCGGGCACGTGAATGGCCTGCAGCGTCTCGTGACAGTCGACGATCGACTCCACCTGCGCAATCACGATGCCCCCCGAGTTGTGGGCCGCCTGCGCCATGGCCAGCAGTTCGTGGTGGAACGCTTCGCGATGCGTGCTCAGGTTGCCGCGCGGGTCCGACGCCGTGCAGCGGATCAGCGCGCAATCGATGCGGAAGCTCGGATAGAACAGGTATTCGTCGCCCCGGAAGTCAACCGCTTCGACCCAGTTCGCGGTGCCCGCCGCAATCGCGTCGCGGGCCCGCTGGTTGACGGCGCCGCCGTGGTAGCGCGGGTCCTGCGTCGTGCGCGGATCCACGAACGTGTGCAGGCCGATCTTCGTCAGCACGCCGGGCTTGCCCCCGGCGATGGCGCGATACAGGTGCGTGAGCACGCCCTGCGGCAGATTGAAGCCTTCGCAATCCTCGTTCATGGCCAGCGTGGCCAGCCGCGTGGCCGAACGCCAGTGCCCGCCGACGATGGCGCGCGTCATGCCGGCATTGCCGAAGTGATTCACCCCGCGTGCGCCACGGTCGCCCTGCCCTGCGGAATAGACCAGGGTCAGGTCGCGCGGCAGCCCATCGCGCAGAAAGCGTTGCTCCAGCGCCTCGGTCACGCCCTCGGCATGGCCGGCGCCGACAAACCCCGCACTGGCCACGGTCCAGCCGGTCTGGACGAGTTCTGCCGCCTGCGCGGTGGTGATCACCTTCATTGCCGTCTCCTGAGTCTTGTTCTGTCGTGGTTTTTACGGATCCACGTTTTGCGAACAAATGTTCGCGAAACACCTATCATACGGATCGGACGGCCGGACGCAAGTCGGGTCTGACCCGCAGACCCCTCCTATTTCGATCCGCTTGAACCCGACATGCCGCGCAGCGACACCCAGACCATCGAAGACGCCATCGAGACCCCCAGGAAGGAGGAACTGCTCGACTCCCTGACCAAGGGCCTGGCTTTGCTGCGCCTGTTCGCCAGCGGCAGCGAGCGCCTGACCATGCAGGATGTGGCCGAGCAACTGGACGTGACGCGTGCCGCCGCCCGCCGCCTGCTGCTTACGCTGGCGCACAACGGCTACGTGGCCCAGCAGGGACGCCAGTTCGTGCTGACCCCGAGGGTCATGGATCTGGGCTATGCCTACTTTGCGTCAATGAACCTGCCGCAGCTTGCGCGTCCTTATCTGCAGGCGCTGTGCGCCGAGGCCGGCGAAAGCTGTTCGGTCGGCATGCTGGACCACGAGTCGGTGGTGCTGGTGGCGCGCGAGGAGCCCAGCCAGTTGCTGCGCGTGGACATGGCGATTGGCCGCCGCATGCCGGCCTATGCGCACTCGCTGGGCCGCGTGCTGCTGGCCGGGCTCGATGACGATGCCCTGAGCGCCTACCTGGACCGTGCCGAACTGCGCAAGCTGACACCGTTTACGATCAGCTCCCGTCCGGCTCTGGCGCGCAAGCTGGCGGAAGTGCGCGCCGATGGCTATTGCGCGCTGGTCAGTGAACTGGTCGATGGATTTGCCGGGATCTCGGTGCCGCTCACCGACCAGACCGGCAAGGTGGTGGCCGGCCTGGGCCTGAGCATGGTGCTGGGCAGCCGCGACCAGGCCTATCTGGAACGGCACTACCTGCCGCCGCTGCGCCACGCGGCGGCGCAGATCGAGGCCATCCTGAAGGCGCGATAAGTGCCAGCCGGCTCCAGAAGGAAAAAGCCCCGCTGGCCGGGGAGGTCGCGGGGCAGAAGTGGTAGCGGGGCAAGGATCCTGTCGCCCCGCCGCGTATCGTGATGCAAGGCGACTGGCGCCACATCACCCGTTTGTGGGGCATTTGGTGGGGTATCGCACGGCCAGCGTACGATTCCACACGACTTGATCCATCAATGCATCACATTCGCGCTCAGGCGTGCGGCAAGGCGCGGAAAGCGGGCAACGTCTCGGCCGCCGCAGTAAATGCGGCCAGCGCCGGATGCGACGCCGGCTCGACCCTGCCCGGCAGCAAGGCCTGGGTAAACGTCCACACCACCGCCGCCGTCAGGCCGGCCTGATCGAGGTCCTGCTCGACCGCAGGCAGCGGCACCGATTTCATCTCCGCTTCGAGCAGCGCGAAGGCGCTGGCGCACTGGCTATCCACCCGCTGCACCCACGGCTGATGCACTTTCTCGCTGGGGCGGAGGTTGTGCTCGTAGACATGCTGCACCGCCTTTTCGCACGCCGCCAGCGCGAGGCCGACGATGCGCAGCGCGCGCTGGCGCGCGGCCAGGTCTGCCGGCATCAGGCTGCGGCCGGCCAGCGCCTCGGCGTAGTCGATGATCAGCGTCGAATCCATCAGCACCACGTCGTTGTCGCACACCAGGCTTGGGGCCTTGACCACGGGATTGATCTCGCGAAACTGCTCGAAGGTGCGAAACACCGACACCTGCTCCAGCGCATAAGACAAACCCAGCAGCCGCAGCGTGATCGCGGTGCGGCGCACATAGGGGGAATCGAGCATGCCGATCAGTCTCATTTGGGCTCCAGTTTCAAGACGGACGAGGGGGAAGCGGGAGCCATACGATAGCGCAACCGTGTCGCGCGCGTCGCTGTGTGATGGAATGACCATTTCAATCATTTTTATGATCAAACTGGTCAAAATCGATCATTTGGCCTACACTTCGCCCCACGTTTGATCGATTCGATCAAACGACTGCGCAAAACACACAGTGGCCGCACCCCACGCGGCAGGAGACGACGATGCAGATTCATATCAAGCGCGCCATCGAGCGCGTGCCGGGCGGCATGATGATCGTGCCATTGCTGATCGGTTCGCTGGTTGCAACGTTTGCCCCCGATGGTCCGAAGTTCTTCGGGTCGTTCACCAACGCCCTGTTCACCGGCGCGCTGCCCATCCTGGCCGTGTTCTACGTCTGCATGGGCGCCAGCATCAGCGTCAAGGCCACGCCCTACATCGTCAAGAAGGGCGGCGTGCTGTTTGCCACCAAGGTGGGCACGGCCATCGTGCTGGGCGTGATCCTGGGCCACTTCCTGGGCGAGGCGCCGATCAGCGCCGGCATGTTCGCCGGCCTGTCCACGCTGGCCGTGGTGGCGGCGATGAATGACACCAACGGCGGCCTGTACATGGCGCTGATGGGCCAGTACGGCAAGCCCGAGGACGTGGGCGCCTACACGATCATGTCGCTCGAATCGGGGCCGTTCCTGACCATGGTCACGCTGGGTGTGGCGGGCCTGTCGGCCTTCCCGTGGCCGACGCTGGTCGGCAGCATCCTGCCGCTGATGCTGGGCATGATCCTGGGCAACCTGGACCGCGAGATGCGCGAATTCCTGAGCAAGGCCGTACCCGTGATGATTCCGTTCTTCGCGCTGGCGCTGGGCGCCGGCCTGGACCTGCACAAGGTATGGCAGGCCGGCATGCTGGGCCTGGGGCTGGGTGTTGCCGTGGTCGTGGTGACGGGCTTCACGCTCTATATCGCCGACCGCCTGAGCGGTGGCACCGGCGTGGCGGGCGTTGCCGCCGCCAGCACCGCCGGCAACGCGGCCGCCGTGCCCACCCTGGTGGCGGCGGCCAACCCGGCCTACACCGAGGCCGCCAAGCACGCCACGATCCTGGTGGCCGCCTGTGTGGTGGTGACTTCCGTGCTGACCCCGCTGCTGACCGCCTTCGTGGCGCGTCGCGTGGCACGGCGGACAAACGCCACCATGGCCAGGACCGCCGCATGAGCTGGCTCATCATCGCCGACGACCTGTCCGGCGCGGCTGACTGTGCGATCGGCTTCGCCGCGCATGGCGCGCGCACGGTGGTGACGCTCGATGCAGCGGCCGCCGTGGAAGTCGGCGGTGCCGATGTGGTCGCCGCCGACGTCGACAGCCGCCGCCTGGCACCTGCCGACGCCGCCGCGCGCAACCTCGAAGCCTGGCGCTGCGGCACGGCCGCACACCGGCGGCTCTACAAGAAGATCGATTCGACCCTGCGCGGCAACTGGGCCGCCGAAACGGCCGCGCTGCAGCCGGTGGCCGGTCTGGCCATCGTCGCCCCGGCCTTTCCGGCCATGGGCCGCGTCACGCGCGATGGCCGGATGTTCGTGAACGGCCAGCCGCTTGAAAGCACCGACATCTGGCATCTGGAAGGCCTGACCGGCCCCGCCGACATGGTGGCGCTGCTCGAAGCCCAGGGCCTGCGCGCCGCGCGCATTTCGCTCTACACACTGCGCGCCGGCATGGCCGCCGTGCAGTCTCAACTGGCAGGCTGGCAGGCCGAGGGCTATCAGGCCGTGGTCTGCGATGCCGACATCGACGCCGATCTGCTTACCCTTGCCCAGGCATCGATCGACCTGGCCACGCCGGTGTTCTGGGTGGGCTCGGGCGGTCTGGCACGCGCCCTGTCGGCGGCGGCACCCGTGCGGGGCGTGGAAGCCTCGCCCCCCGCGCCCCGCCACGAAGGCCCGGTGCTGACGCTGGTGGGCAGCATGTCCGGCGTGTCGGGCAGGCAGGCCGCCTATCTTTGCGAACAGGCCGGCATCGACGCGCTGGTGGTGCCGCCGCAGGCGCTGCGCGACGGCGCGTACCACGCGGGATGGACCGCGTCGCAACAGTCGATTGCCGAATGCCTGATGGCGGGCCGCGACCTGCTGGTCAGCATCGGCCGCGACGACGCATTCGATCCGGCCGAAGGGCCGCAGCTGTCCACCGCGCTGGCGCAGCTGGTATTGCCCTATTTTGCGCACGTCGGCGGCCTGATCGCCACCGGCGGCGAAACGGCACGTGCGATGCTGGCGGCCGCCGGCATCGGCGCCCTCACGCTGAAGCGCGAGGTGGAAGCCGGCGTGCCGCTATCCGAAACCCTCACGGGCCCCACGCGCCGCATTGCCACCAAGGCGGGCGCGTTCGGCACCGACGCCGCGCTATGGCTTGCCTGGCAAGCCATGCGCCAGGACTGATTTCCCCACCAAACGGGACATGGACAAATGAGCGACTACATTCCGGTTATCGGCATCACGATGGGTGATGCGACGGGCATTGGGCCCGAAGTCATCGTCAAGAGCCTGGCGCACGAGAGCGTCTACGCCCAGTGCCGCCCGCTGGTCATCGGCGACGCGCGCCGGCTGGAGCAGGCCGGCCGCCTGGTCAACTCGACGCTCAAGGTGCGCGCCATCGCGTCGCCCGACGAAGCCCGCTTCGAGATGGGCACGATCGACTGCATCGACCTGGGGCTGATCCCGGAAGACCTGCCGTTCGGCAAGCTGTCGGCCGTGGCCGGCGACGCCGCGTTCCGCTACATCGAGCGCGCCGTGCAACTGACGCAGCAGGAAAAGATCGACGCGATCTGCACCGCGCCGCTGAACAAGGAGGCGCTGCACGCCGGCGGCCACAAGTTCCCGGGCCATACCGAGATGCTGGCGCACCTGACCGGCACGCCCGAGGTGTCGATGATGCTGGTGGCGCCGAAGCTGCGCGTGATCCACGTGACCACCCACATCGGCCTGATGGACGCCATCCGCAAGATCGAGCCGGGCCTGGTCCAGCGCACGATCGACCGCGGCAACACCACGCTCAAGCGCGCCGGCATTGCCGCGCCGCGCATCGGCGTGTGCGGCATCAACCCGCACGCCGGCGAGAACGGCCTGTTCGGCCAGGGCGAGGAAGAGCAGAAGATCATCCCCGCCGTCGAGGCGCTGCGCGCGCAGGGCGTGGATGTGGAAGGCCCGCTGCCGGCCGATACGCTGTTCTATCGCGCCGGCCGGGGCGATTTCGACCTGGTGGTGGCGATGTACCACGACCAGGGCCACGGCCCGGTGAAGGTGCTGGGCCTGGAAGCCGGCGTGAACATCACCGTCGGCCTGCCGGTCATCCGCACTTCGGTTGACCATGGCACCGCGTTCGACATCGCCGGCAAGGGCATCGCCGACGAGCGCAGCCTGCTGGAAGCCCTGCGCCAGGGCGCGGAGCTGGCCACGCGGCGCGCTTGATCGCCGATTGATCGCCGATTGATCTCGTATGGTCGCCCGGCGCGCATCTGACGGCGCCTGCACTGCTGTAAGATCGGGGATCGATTTTCGATCCCCTTTTTCTTGTCTCGCTCATGAAAGCCGCCGACCGCCGCCGCGCCATCCTCGAACTCGTGCTTGCGGGCGAAGACGCCAACGTCGACCGGCTGACCGCGAGCCTTGGCGTGTCCGAGGCAACCGTGCGCCGCGACCTGACCGCGCTGGCGCGCGAAGGCCGCATCGTGCGCACCTACGGCGGCGCCGCCGCGCTGATGCAGGTGGGCGGCCACGAACCCGAGGCATCGCTGGAGGAACGCAAGGCCCTGCAGCGCGACCAGAAGGAAGCCATCGCCCGCCTGGCGGCGAGTTTCGTGCAGGACGGCGACGCGGTGCTGCTGGACAGCGGCACCACGGCCGCCGCGCTGGCCCGCCTGCTGGCCGCGCGCGAAGACCTGCACGTCTACACCACGAACCTGCTGGCCGTGACCGCGCTGGCGGGCCTGCCCAGAATCCGCGTCACGCTGATCGGCGGCGATGTGCGCCCGTCGAGCATGGGCACGTTCGGGCCGCTGGCGCAGGTGGCGCTGTCACGCATCAGCGTCGACAAGGCATTCCTGGGCGCCGACGGCGTGGTGGCCGGCGTGGGCCTGTGCGAAGCCAGCGCGGAACAAGCCTACCTGAAGGAATGCATCATCCGCCAGGCTGCCGACATCTTCGTGCTGGTCGATTCGACCAAGCTCGGCCGCGCCCGCCAGCAGCACTGGACCCCGCTGGAACGCGCCTGGACGCTGGTCACCGATGCCGACGCCACGCCGGCGCAGCTTGAACCGTTTCACGCGCTCAAGCAGGTCGAGGTGGTGGTAGCCGAGTAGCTCCCATCTGATGCCGCAAGGGCGGCGATGGCGGGGATGGCAGCGATGGCGGCGACCGTCATGCACCGAATCGCGCACGCATGCCGGGGACATCCATCGTGTTCCCAGCGCATCGGCAACCTGCCCGAGAGCCTGGTGCTCTACGACAACCTCAACCGACTGGACACCCTGCGTTTCTGCGCGGCACACCGGCACGGTGGATCGGCGCCGCAGCGCCATGCCCGGCCACCAGATGTAGCGGTATCGGCATCCCGCACCCGGAGCAGGGCTAATACGCCCCGCGCGCGCGCGTGCTAACTTGCCCCTTCCCGCCCGTGCATCCCACGCACGCAGGCAAGCCAAGTACGTTAGACGCACGCAATCACCCGATGGAGGCCGTCATGCAAATCGCTTTCCTTGGACTCGGCACGATGGGGCTGCCGATGGCCGCAAACCTGCTCAAGGCCGGCTATTCGGTACGCGCCTGGAACCGCTCGCCTGGCCCCGTCGACAAGCTCGTCGCACAGGGCGCGCACGGCGCTACCACGGCTGCCGACGCCGCCAGGGGGGCCGAGGTGCTGGTGACGATGCTGGCCGACGACGCCGCCACGCGCGACACCATCCTCGGCGGCGGTGCGCTGGACGCCCTTGCCCGTGGCGCCATCCATATCAACATGGGCACCGTCTCGGTGACGCTGGCGCGCGAACTGGCCGCGCTCCATGCGGCGCGTGGCGTAGCCTACGTCGCGGCGCCGGTACTGGGCCGCGTCAACGTGGCCGAAGCCGGCCAACTGAACATCCTCGCCGCCGGCGACACCCAGGCATTGGCCACCGTGCAACCGCTGTTCGATGTACTGGGCCAGAAAACCTGGATCTTTGGCGACAAGCCGGAGCAGGCCAACGCGGTCAAGCTGGGCGTGAATTTCATGATTGGCGCCGCCATTGGCGCCATGAGCGAAGGCGCGGCGCTGGCACAGGGCTACGACGTCGACCCGGCCGCGTTCCTGGACCTGGTCACCGCCACGGTATTCGCCGCCCCGGTCTACAAGATCTACGGCGGTGCAATCGCCGAACAACGCTTCGAGCCCGCCGGCTTCAAGCTGGCGCTGGGCGGCAAGGACGTCAGGCTGGCCCTGGAAGCGGGCGAGCAGGCCAACGTGCCGATGACGCTGGCCAGCACGCTGCGCGACGCGCATATCGAGGCCATCGCGCATGGCGATGGACAGAAGGATTGGGCGGCACTCGCGCTGACAGCGCGGCGGCGGGCGGGACGGGACTGAACTGACGAAATCCGGCGCCGATTCGGAATTTCGCCAAAAAAAAGGGGTTACGGCATCAACCGTAACCCCTTTGTTTGCAATGGTGGGCCTCCCGTGAGTCGAACACGGCACCAACGGATTATGAGACCGGACCAGCGGATTAACAGTCCCTTGGTGCGATTCTACCCGTCACTTGCAAGACCTTGCAAAATATTGCACGACGACTCTGAAATCCCGTCTGCAGGCGGCTTTCCAGCCCTCATCGGGGTGAACCAATCTAACCCAACTTAACACGACCTTGCGGGATTTTGCAGCATATTGCAACGTGCATTTCCCAGAAATTACCCAGTGGCACAAGGCCATGGATAGAATACTGGGGCAGTCACTTCGCTCCGTCTAGCGACGACGCCCAGCCTTGGCCAACAGCAGGCTGCGCAACTGCAGTGGCGGGCAGCGATGCGGGCGCGGTCGATTTGTCGGCCGCGACGACGTCTCGTCCGTCATGGATAGCGTAGCGCTACCGGCGCCACGGTCGTCCTTGCGGTGGTCCTTGCGGTGGTCCTTGCGGTGGTCCTCCGTCGCCATCTCATCTTCCAGCGAAGTCATAGTAGCTGCCTTATCGCCGTTCAACATGTGCATAGCGACGGCGCCCAGCTTGACATCACTATCAATCAGTCCAACAGGGCCGGTCTCCTCTTCGCTCCGCATCCCCTTTTCAGACGCCGCGAATTGGGTCAAATCGTCGAGGGTGAATTGATAAAACTCCAAGTCACGGAGCATGGTGCGCATGAGCTGCGCCCCCTCCTGCAGACGAGCCTCCTCGATCTTCTGATCGAGTTCCGCTTTCGCCTTTCTCAGCATTTCCATATTCATGTGTAACTCCTGATGATTTAGTGGCTGCTCGAAGTCTGCGCGTGACACACCGACCTCGCGTCCACGCTTTTATTGAAATCGTCACGGCAGCCGGCTACAAGAGATCGCGTCTTAACATTTACACTCGATCTTGCAAGACATTGCGAGGACTTGCACAGCGTTGCAAAATTTCGAGTGGCGGTTACCATTTTGTTTCGCAATCTCCGCGCACAAGTCTCGTCACCCAGCGTCGACACGGCAAGGTCGCCCCCTTCCCAGCTAACGCGCTGGCGATACAGTGGTTGATGATCGCAGTACTTGAGACCAGCATCCGTCTTCAACAAGGAGGAAGCGCCCATGGCGGCTGATTGGAACGAGTATCAACAGGAAGCCGCCGAAGTCTCTGGGTCGCTCCGGGCTCGAAGCGTCCATGAACGTCAAAATCAGGGGCGTTCGTACAAGTCACGATGTTGATGTTTCTCGTGACTTGCGACACGCAGAGCTGGGGTTTCTGGATTGTCGAGTGCAAACCCCTGACAGTCTCGGATAGCCGGTGACCGGCCGTTTCGGGTCGCTAAGCGACCGCAAGGGTTGACGTGAAGTAGTCATCGACCAAACTGCACGCGCCAATTCGACTTTGGCTTGCGTCATAGGCGACGCCACTTCCAAGCTCAAGCACGGCGCCGAGTCCCCGACCGACCCATGCCTTCGACGCGCACGTCGGCTCAGGGCTTCCCTTACGCTTGACCTCGGCTATACTGTATATCCATACAGTATTATTGTGTCTGCAACCATGCTTCCAGAACCCGCAAATTGCCCTCTGTGCGGCACTGCCGCTGAGCGGATTCGTTCTTCCGCGCTCCGGGGATACAAGTATTCCTGCCCGAAATGCGGCTCATTCGGCATAGAGACTTCGGCCTTGCCCGACCTTGAAGCTGCCACTTCAGCCCGGCAGGCCGTGGCTCGGTTACTTTCGTATGGACACCTGCCGCTTATCCAGCGAGACAAGCAAGGCGTCCGCGTCGGACCCGGTCGTACATGATGCCGCGCAGGCGATACAGCTCGACAGGGATTGAGGGACAGCGTCATGGGAAATAGCCGCCTGGCATCGAAATGCCATCTGCCTAGCGAGGTTGGCAACCAATCATCGGCCTACGGGGCAAACGGAATTCTCGGGCGCATTCAAGGACAGTACGTCGCTACGGCGATTGGCCTACTACCGCCTGCTGCGACGTCGCCCACGAAGCATCAAGAAATAGACCTCGATGCCGGACGTGCTGGACGGGTTCGGTTCTTCGCAGAGAAGAAGCAGGCCAGGCACCATCGACACTCGCATTACTTCTGGTCGGTGTACCGGGCTGAACCCGTTGATACCGACACCCCACTCTGAGAGCGACGACGGTGCAACTTAAACCCCGCTGCTCGGTTAGAACGCTTTTCTCATTACGGTGATCGTCCCGGTAGCAATTGCATCACCGGATGTCTTACGTATGTACCGAACCGTTGCTGTCCTTGTTGGTTGTGTTTACTGGACCACCAAACATCAGCACAGCCACAGACGTCTCCAACACTGATGGCGCAGAGTAGTGCGTGCCCTGTTCGGGCGATGCGAATTCAAAGGAGTACGTTCATGATCCATGGACGGGAGTGCACCAAACCAGTTTACTCAGCACTCCACTCTAGGAGCATCCATGAACTACATTGAGCCAATCACATGCAAGTGTGGCGTCAGGGTCCAGATCCATGAATATCTGATGGACCTTGGGGATGATGAGCCGCTAGATCGGGGCTATTGTCCAATGTGCAGCCGCCTGTTGTTCGAGATGGAGCGCCCGGGAATACTGGTAACTGAGGTTATTCTCCCCGGGGACAGGACAAAATGCGCAGACGGTGATCGCCATCTCGGGCTTCCACCAGGTTACGACGACGAGGACTGGCCATTCCCCACACTGGCGGAACTACTTCGACGACAGCAAGATCGATGATGGTCCTTGGAAACGGGCGCAGACTTGGTGTCCCTTCACTTGAAAGGAGATCATCATGGAAACCACCGCATGCCACCCGACGCGTCAGGTTCCATGGAACAAGGGGCGACTGACTGGCCAGAAGCCGCCTCTTAAATTGAATGAGATATGGGCGATACGAACGCGTCTCCAACTCACCTCAAACGTTCGCGAACTGGCGCTGTTCAACTTAGCGATCGACAGTAAATTGCGCGCGTGTGACCTAACTCGACTCCGCGTTCAGGACGTTTGCGTGGGTAGCCAAGTCGGCGCCCGCGCGACCGTGATGCAGCAGAAAACGCATCACCCCGTGCAGTTTGAGATCACCGAACAAGCGCGGATGAGCGTTCAATGCTGGATCCGCGCTCGCGGGCTGGCGCTCAGCGATTACCTTTTCCCGAGTCGTTTGCATTCATCCCCGCATCTGTCGACACGACAATACGCACGAATCGTTCACCGGTGGGTTGCCTCCATCGGGCTGGACGACTCGGCATATGGAACGCATTCGATCCGTCGCACCAAGGCGTCGCTGATCTATCGGCGCACGAAGAACCTGCGCGCTGTCCAACTGCTTCTCGGCCATACCAAGCTCGAGAGCACGGTGCGTTATCTTGGCATCGAGGTAGACGATGCGCTGGAAATGGCAGAACAGACCGAGGTGTAGTTTGTCGTGCAGGCCGGCCAGCGGTCGCGTGCCGGCCTGCAGCCGTGGTCCGGTTGTTCCTAGACAGGGCGTTCGGATGTCCGTCGTGCACTACAAATCGCCGATCGAAGCTGACCATTGACCCGGCCACTATGTCGCGCTGCTTGCCCGAAGGCCGGCGCGTGGAGCTAATGCTCTCACCGAAGAAAAGCGAAGGGGACTCGAACCTCTATTCGCTACCACGTGTACTTCACTCCCACACGCAGCGCGTACTGATAGAAGCTCTGCGCACCCCAGGCCCCCGAAACATTGGTCCAGCCTGTCCAGCGTTTGTTGAACTGGGCGTTGGTGCCGATCTTCACCTCGTACCGGTTGCTCGGGTACATGCTGCCCAGCGGCAGTTCGTTGAACGAGATGTTGCTGGACACCCCGGTGTGCCACCAGTTCAGCGTCATGTAGGGCTGCCAGGTGGTCTTGCCTTCCTCGCGCACATAGGTCCGGTGAAAGCGCACACCCCACCTCGAGATCCAGCCATGCGAGTTCGCACCGTTCACATGCGTGCCGTTCGGTTCGGTGATGTCGTCCTCGTTATAGCCCACGTAGATCAACTGGCCCTGAGGCTCGATGATCCAGTGGCTGCGGGTTGGGATGGCGTAGCCGGTTTCGCCCGAGATCGCCCAGCCGGTGGCGTTGTAGCGCACCGTAGGCAGCAACTGGCCTTCCACGCGGTTGGAGAACCAGCCGTACTGGAACCACGTGTCGACGTAGGCCCCGAGCTTCTGCTCGTCGTTCTGATACCACGTGCCGTAAGCCCCGATGCTCCAGCCCTCCACCTTACCCTTGGCGCTGAATTGATTGCCGCGCGCGTTCGCATCGGTGCTGGCGTATCCGTAGCTGCCCATTACCCCCAGATGCCCACGGTCCGCACCGTCGTCGCGGAACAGCTTCCACTTGGCCAGTTCGGCGCCCCCGTGCAGCAGGAAGGAATCGGTGCTGGTCTTGAAAACGCCATCGGCGCTGCGGCTGCCCTCCCACTTGCCGACCACGCGCAGCCAGCCTGAGCGTGGCTTTTCTTCGGCACGGTCGAAGCCCTGTTCTTCGACGTATTGCGGTTCGCCGAGCCGGTCATGCAGGCTGTGGACGAACATCTGACCGGCCAGACGCTGGTTGGCCAGATAGGCGGCCACTTCGGGGCGGTACAGCGGCGCAGGGGGATCGGGCGGAGCAGGCGGCACTGGGGTTTCTTCCGAACGAAGGTACCAGACATCCGTATTGCCGCCACGCTGATCGCCCCGGAAGAGCCGGTATTCGTAAGCGCCCGCGACCGCCCGGCCGTTCAAAGCGAAGGCGTTCGGATCGCTCGCGGCTGGCGTCTTGTTCGTGACTTCTACGACAGCGATCCCCGCACCTTGGGTTAGCGTGCCGGTGCCGCCGACGTTGTTGACCGACACGCGTGTGGCCCCGTTTGGCCCGGTCGACGTCGAGTCGACCACGAGCATGTCGGACCTACTGTTCGCACCGCCTTCATTCAGCACAGTATTCAGTTTCAACGCGCCGCCGTTGGAGACGAAGATGCCGCCGCCATTAGCGCCGGCTGTCTGGCCGCCCGAGATAACGAGTACATTTCCCACCGCGCCGCCGCCGCCCGTCACGTCGATGATCCCTGCATTGTTGAAAGTGGTCACGCCGAGTAACTGCCCCTGGACGGCGCCCCCGAGGGTGGGTGCATTGGCGGCCTGGCCCAGCGGCAGATAGGCGCCGGCGGGGTTGAAGGTACCGATCGCAGCGGCCGGCGCCTTGACGGCGCTGGTTCCAGCCGGCTGCGCGGAGAGCGACAGCAACCCTGTGTTGTCGATGGTGTTGCTGCCGCTGGTCCCTAGGTTGGCGATGGCAACGTTCCAGGTGTCGCGCGTGCCCGAACCGGTGGAGTCGATGAAGCTGCGCAGGTTCCACGTGCCCGCGTTGGTGATCTGGCTTGCTGAGCTCGATGCGGTGACCACTCCCGTCATCTGTCCCAAGTTCTGCAGGTTGAGGCTGCCCGATGCACCCGAGTCAGCCTGCATGGCCACGTCGCTCAAGGCGGTCATGCTTGACGTATTGCGCACGGTTTGTGTGGCGCCGCCCACCAGAATACCCGCGCTGGTGCCCCAGCCAGCGGATATCGGTTGCGTGCTGGATACATCGACCGTGCCCTGGGTTGTGGCTTCGATGGCGGACGAGTTCGTGCCGATCGTGGTGATGGCGCCATTGTTCGTAATGATGAGCGGCGCATTGGCCGTGGCTTGCGCCAGGATGCCCTGGGAGGTTGTCGCGCCCGAAGTTCGCACCGGACCGTTGTTCGTGATCTGCTGTGCGCCGGTGGCAGAGTAGCCGCGAATGCCGCGTTGACTGTTGCCGCGAGCGAAGATGGCGCCAGCGTTGTTTATCGTCACCGCGCCTGCGCCCGTGCCGCCGCTGAACGCCGAACCGGCGACGATGCCGGCGCCGGACCCGTTGACATCGATTTTTGTGCCTCGGAAATCGACGCTGACCGGGCCGCCGCCTGACGTGGCCTGCAGGCCAAACGAACCGCTGCCTGAGCCGTCTCCGGTGCCTACATCCGAATGCGTGATAATTGTGCCCGTCGCCGTGATCGACACGCTCTGCGTCGGCGAGTTGTTCGTCGCGTAGATGCCGTTGGCATTGGCGTTGAACGTTTCTAGCTTCGAGCCGGTGTAGTTGACCGATACTTGGTTCGTGTTCGAGTGGGCTCGGATGGCACCGGCCCCGTCGCCGGATGCAGTAATGGCCCCGGAGTAGTCCACCATCGCGGCACCATCCTCCGACGTCATGATGATGCCGTAGGCTCGCCCGGTGCTCAGAGCTCCGATCACATTGATGTCGCCGGTGCCCGTTACTCGCGCGTAGCCGGTGCCACGCGAGATGACATAGATACCGCGGGATCCGTCCGCCGCCCCGACGTTCGCAGTGCTCCCAACGGTCATCGTGGCGTTGTTCTGGATGTCGATATCTCCCCCGGCGGTGCTGCCGACGGCGTAGATCCCATGTCCGATCGGTCCCGTCGTGGTGATGGTGCCGTTATTGACAACGGTGACGTCGCCGCCGTTGGTGCTTGAGACCCGGATTGCACTGCCTGCTTTCCCGTCCGTAACGATGGCTCCGTAGTTGCGGATGGTGGCCGATCCTGAGGCGGACTCGCTGAAGATACCGAAAGCGTTCTCCGCGATCGACCGTATGTTCGCGGCACTGTCTATTGTGATGGCGCCAGTGCCGGTGTTCTTGGCGTGGACCCCAGCATGATTCGCCGGTCCGGCTTCCACCCCCGGGTCGCTCGGGTCTTCCACGCCATTGGTGTTGTCGACGGTGATGGCAACACCACTGCCAACTTGGATGCTAGCGTTGCCGGCGCCAATAGTGCGTGCACGGACACCGTCGCCTCCCACTGCGAGGATCCGCCCGGCGCCATTGTGAACGACGCTTGCATCGCCACCGCCGGTGCCGTTGGCGTCCATCCCGTCATGGTCGTTGCCGGACACCGAGTTCGTGATGTTTACGGTGGTGCCGGTCGTGACCGTGATCGTCGCGCTACCCAGCGTATTGTTGGTGGCAGACGCGCCGTCCAGGGCGAGTGTCCCGTTTAAATTGATGTTGGTCGTGCCGCCAGCGAACGTGACACTGGAGTTCGCCAGCCCGCCAAGCACCTGGGTCTGCACGCCATTCGCGTTGGCTGTGGTGGAACTGTTCGTGATCGACGAACTGTTCACCGTGACAGTGGCATCCGCCGATCGTGCCGTGGCGCGAATGCTCGATCCGGAGGTCGATGCAAATTCTGACCCGGCAGATACATCGATGACAGCCGTGCCGGAGGCCGGCGCACAAACGATGCCGGTCGGGAAGCTGCCCGAGATACCCGTGCCGCATCGACTGACTGCCTGAGCAAGCACGGAAGTGGGCTGAGCGGCCACGCCAGCGAGCGCAGCGACGCCTAGCCAGATTGCGTGTAGGGATGTGTGAGGAACTGGCGTGGCCCGATGCGTGGTCTTACGGTTCGCAGCCGTAGATTCTGCAGCCATTGTCCCCGCTCCTCATTAGGATCCTCGTTAATCATTCTGGTGCAGGATGAAATGGGGCGGAAATGAAAGTTATCTCAGTGACCGTTAGAAATTGCCGACTAAACCGGGTTACAGAGTGATCAGTATCTGCAAAGCAGTATTTCCAATACCTACGCATCACATGTCACCCCCTATGCGATAAATGGTAGATACGATTGGCGGGTGCAAACTGGAACGCGACGGGACACCGATCTTGCGCCAAGCCCGGGTCAGGCAGGCCACTGCAGGTATCCTGGCCAAAGCTTCTTTCCTTCGATCGTCTTGGTCCGCGTAAGGTCGGCCCGCAGCTTAGCGGAGCGATTTGGCGCATGCCGACTACCAACCGAGTCGGACAGGGACAGCCGAACCCACAATGAGTCAGCCGGCCAGGAACGGCCAGGATCCGACGATCGACGCGATGAGCTAGATCGTTGAAAATGAGCGTTCAAAGACCCTCAGGTACACACGCACACACGTGGGCGATGACCTCACACATCCGCGCACCTGCTGCCGTCCTGAACGCACAACAACACAACATAAAGATCTATGCCAAATTTTTTATGGGAACCGATGGATTTCCTGGAGGCTCTCGATGTCGTGCCAATCGAGGAAGAGTATGGTATTTCGTATCGGTACCTAGTTTCGAGAGAGCCGCTATTCCTGAGTCTAACAATATGGCCACTCAACTGCGATGTGGAACTGTTGCTCAAGAGCGAAGGGACAACGGAGCCGCTAGTACGGCTTAACTTGTTGAACTGTCCGGGGGCTCGTGTCGTTCGAGATAGTCAGGGGACATATATCGAATTTTCTGCGGCAAAGCTGTTCTTCGGTCGTTACGATCATACAGATGCGCCGCCCTATGGATTCCGATTACAAGTGCAGCCTTTCATCCAGGTCACGACGTTCTCGTACCCCGTCTAGAAGAATCTAAACACCTAGAACGAAACGGAAACCGGCGTTCACGGCTACCGCGCGGTGCGATGAAGGACGCTAGCCGGCCAGGAGCCGTCGGTAGAGGTCGCCGTGGAATTCGACCCAGGACAAGAAGACCCCCTGGTAGTTCCGTTGCAGCCCTGAACTGGCCGCCGGCTTTCCCGAGCGGTCCAGTTGTTGACGGCCATGTTCGTCGATCTAGCTAGCGGGCGTACAACGCAATAAATGACCCGCCGGGCGATCCTCCTGGAGTCGTCATGTCCGTCCGCGAAAGCAGTGAACCGGTTGCCTCATCGTAAGTAATAGCGGAGACCATCGCATAGTTTGAGTAGTAGCTCACGTAGAGGCGGTTGGAAGCCGGATCGGCAACGAGTCCAAACGGATACGCCGATTCAACCGCAAGTTGACCCAACGCCGTCAATTGCCCTGTGTTGTCGTCAATTCCGTAGGCGTACAGCGTGGCGGAATCAGACCCAATCACGAATAGGAATCTTCCATTTGGCGAGACAACCGCCATCCGCGGTCCCGAACCCAGACCCGTCGAAATAGCCCCGATATTAGTTAGTGCGCCAGTAACCGAGTCCACGGCGAACATCGAGATGGAATCTCCGTACCAGTTCGTGACGTAGGCAAATCGCCCAGACGGCGTAAACTCGATGTACGCCGACGCGGCGCCAGCCGCAAACGGGGACCCGACAATCGGCGTCAGCGTCGCAGCGGTTGGATTCAGAGCGAATACGGTGATATTGTTATCTCGGCTTCCTGCCACATAGAGATACTTACCCTGCGAATCGAAGGCCAACTGGTAGGGCGCGGCGCTGGTTGCGAAAGGTGAGCCAGAAACCTGCGTAAGCGCTCCTGTCGAAGGGTTGACCGCATACATCGATATCGAGCTTTCGTAGAAGTTCGAGACCACTACATATCGCCCCGATGGGTCAACTGCAACCCATGCTGGATAGTTACCCGTGGGCTGTGCTATCCCAGTTTGCAAAAGCTGCCCTGTGGATGCGTCCACCGCGAATGCCTCGATGGTATTCAAGCTGTACATCGTCGTGTAGACGAACTTCCCGGAGGGGTGCACAGCAACGTTGTAGTTCTTGTCCAGAGTCTGGACTGGCGAGCCAGGTACTGCAGACAAACCAGGGGTAACCAAATCGACATTCAACGCGCTGAGAGAGTCGGTTGTGCTCCCCACCATGTAAAACGTCCGCAGCGTGATCGGAACACACTTGATTGCGACATTTTGAACATCCGTGCTAACGATTTGCCCCGAGCCCGTGCTGACAGTACAGTTCTGTAGCGGCGCCCTGGGAGGCGTCTTGATCGTAACGCTGAAGGATGCGCCGGAAGCCACCTTCGTAGGGAAGGAGAACGAACCGTTCGCGTTCAATAGCAGGTCGTCGGTACCATTGTTCTGCAATACCAAGGCGGTACCGGTTAGGCCAGTAACGGTTCCGCCAACGGCATAGGCATTGACGGAACACGCAACTGCAACGTTAGCCACCTTCGATCCCGCCACTACGCCGCTTCCGCTGCTTACGCTGCATGTTTGGCTTGGGGATACTGGCTGATTCTTGACAGCGACTGCGTAAGACGCCCCGTCCGTAACAGACGCGGGAAACTCGAACTGGCCATCGGCGTTGATTGCCAAATCATCGCCATTGTTGCTTTGCAGTACCAGCCCGGCGCCAACCAGGCCGGAGACGGTTCCTCCAACGCCGTAGCTTGCCGTCACGGCAGGACCAGCGGGCGGACTTGTGGGACCAGCGCTCGGAACAGCGGATGGCTCATCTGAACTACAACCTGCTATGAAAGCGCAGACGAGCAATGACAGTAGCGCAGCCGATAACCGCACGCGATGGCCGGCAAAACGTGAGGACATATTATTTTTCTCTTCCCAAATGGACTTCTGGCTCTTTCATTGCCCACCGCCTTATGGCGATTTCGGGTGCCTGGCGAGAAGCGGCCCGGTAAGGTCGATGGCCACCCCCTGTCGACCGTGCGCCGTCTTTGATGTGTTTTGTTGCTGCGGCGCTTCGCGCGCGGCATCAGAGCGCTAAGCCTAAGGCGTTTCCCGTCAGTTTGGTGTCTGAACACAAGAGGCACGCCTACCTTGGATCAGCTCCCTGCACCGTTCGGCCGCCACAACTGCGCAATTTTTCGATTGGCGTTGACATCCGAGCCAGGCCGTTTCCGTACAGGCCGGCCTGGGCGCGAACTATACCCTACCAGGCCGCACGACGAAAATACGGCAACTGTCGTATCTCCTGCTATTACGTGCGGCTCGCAGGAGGCAGTGCTGTCCGGGTTGCGGAGTTGTGCGGCCTTCGCAGCGACGTCCAGAGTCGTGTGCGGGTTGGGGGGAATGAACCGGGGTGGCCAGCAGCCACCCGACTGCCAGTCCCAGATGACCATGAAATACGGCACTTGCCGTATTTCACTTCGAAGCGGCCGTCGTGCTAACGCCGGCGCGTATGAGCCGAGGGGGGCGACTGCCGCCTGATATGGCTGTGCTGACCAACGACCGCTTTGCGCACCCGCGACTGACTCCTCAGGGGTCGCGAGCCGCCGATGGAGCCGGGCCAGCCTGCGAAACATGGGCCGAAGTCCGAGACCGGCCAGAAGCGGTCTTTCGGAATCCGCTCCACATTGTGTGCAATCTCCGTAGTAATGCACTCTAGCGCAATACTGGCCGCGGGCCGGGTGCTCTATTGGGCTCCGAGCAAGTTTGAGAAAAGGATGCGGAAACCCTGATCCTGACTGCTACTTATGGAAACTAATGTAAGGGCGTATCGCGTCTCAAGCTGCATCCATGGCATAGCCCGCTGCGAGAAAGTCATGGATTTGCGCGACGACGGCGGCACCCTCCCCGATCGCGCCGCCCACACGCTTGACCGATCCTGAGCGCACGTCGCCAACGGCAAAAACGCCCGGCACACTTGTCTCCAGCGCTGCGGGCTGGCGTCCATCGCGCTCTGAGCTGGCCTGCGAGCCCGTGAGCACAAATCCAGACGGGTCAGTGGTCACGCCGCAATCCCCTAGCCACGCTGCTTCCGGATCAGCGCCTACGAACAAAAACACATTCCTCAACTGCTTCCTCACGTCGCAATTTAACTGGCGATCATGCCACGTAATACCGATCAGACTGTTGCACTCGCCCTTTTGCAGTTGCACGATCTCTGAGAATGGATGAACCTCAATATTTCGCGAAGCTGCGATCCGATCTATCAAATAACGGGACATGCTTGCAGCGAGCCCCGCCCCGCGCACCAATACATGGACTTTTGACGCGTGCTGAGACAGAAATACGGCTGCTTGGCCAGCCGAGTTTCCTCCTCCCACAAGCGCGACTTCTGCTTGTTCGCACATTCGTGCCTCGATCGCGGAAGCCCAATACCAGACGCCGCGTCCTTCGTAGTCAGACAGCGACGGCACGGCTGGCCGCCTATATCGCGCACCGCTTGCGACCACCACGGAACGCGCGCGCAGACAACGGCCGTCAGCAAGCTGCAACCGCAGTTCCTTGTCGGGACCCGCCCTTGTGCAGTCGAGCGACCGCACCTCCGCTGGGATCAGGATCTCCGCGCCAAATTTCTCCGCCTGTACGAAAGCCCGTCCGGTGAGTGCAGCGCCGGATATGCCTGTGGGGAACCCTAAGTAGTTCTCGATTCTGGCACTTGCACCAGCCTGGCCCCCATACGCGCGTCGGTCAAGAACCACCACGTGTAGACCTTCTGAAGCCGCATATACGGCAGCCGCAAGTCCGGCTGGACCCGCCCCTACAATGGCCACATCAAAGACCTCATTCCGCTCAGCCGTGTCTACCATGCCCATACAACGTGCAAGGGCAGCTTCGCTAGGATTTACGAGCACTGAGCCATCGGGACAGACGGCGACCGGCTCTTCGGGCCCTGCACCGTACTCTTCGATCAGATCCGCAGCGCTGGCGTCGTCGCGCGCATCCAATACTCGGTAGGGCTCGCCGTTGCTACGAAGAAAACTCTCGAGGCGCACCAGTTCCGCCGAACCGGGCCTTCCAATTAGGACGGGACCACTGGAAGCCCACTCGATTAGCGAGACGCGTCGCAAGATCAATGCACGGATCAAGCGCTCGCCAAGATCGGCCTCAGCCACAATCAGCGCTCGTAGTTGCCGGGGATGAATAAGTAACGCGACCACTTGACCTACAGCCACGGCATCCACCAGCGACGGCTTGCCAGACATCGATCCAAGTTCGGCCGCGAAATCACCGCGTCCAAACTGGACGATGGGCTGAGTATTGCCCAACCCGTCTCGCTGAATAATGGCGACAGTGCCATTAAGAATCAAAAACATCCCTGGGCTACGCACGCCGGTCGTCTGCAGGTGCGCGCCAGATTCGTAGGTCTGCTGCGAGCCAAAGCGCAACATGCGCTCAATCTCGGCTTCCGTGATCTGTGGATACATCTGATGGCGCCGCGACGTCATTGTGCTGGGGACATCGCTTATCATCTTCCGCTCCAGTGAGGCTTAGTGTTTACGCCTGGGATCGCTCCTCTCCCGCTGACTTAGCGCCATAGGCGCCCCGCGCGTACACTCAAGCCATCAGCTTCTCCTTGACGATCGGCAGATCGCGGATACGCTTGCCAGTGGCGTGGTAGACCGCGTTTGCCACCGCTGCGGCAAAGCCCGTGATGCCGATTTCGCCGATGCCACGCGCGCCGAACTCATTGAACTCGAGATCGGGATAATCGAGCAGCAACACATCGATCTGCGGCTGGTCGGCATGCACTGGAACCGCGTACTCGGCGTAGTTGTTGTTGCCGGGCATGCCGTTGCGCTCGTCATACTCGGTAGCCTCGAATAGCGCCATGCCGATACCCATCACGATCGCACCTTCGACTTGGTTGCGCGCCGTTGCCGGGTTGATGACACGGCCCACGTCTATGGCACTGACCACCCTTGACACCCATAGCCGCGAGATGCCAGGGTCCCAACGCACTTCCACAAAATGCGCACCGAATGACATGAACGAGAGCTTGTCGAGATTCGGTGCGCCGCCCGTGCGGCCAAAGCCTTCCGCGGCAGCAAAGCGTTGCTTGTTCAAGATCGCCGCGTACTCGACACGACGCTTCCCATCCGTTAGCTGGCCGTTTTCCAGTCGAAGTGTCTCAGGTCTGGCGCCTGCGAATTCGCCTCCTTCGGCGGTGGCGAACGTGCGCAGTTCGCCAATGGCATGGCGGGTGGCCTCGGCCACGGCGGGCAGCACGCTGGCCGTGGCCCAGGAGCCGCCTGCCACTGGCGCCGACGGGAACGACGAATCCCCAAGCCGGACTTCGATTTTCTCGAACGGCAAGCCAGTCAGCTCGCTGACCGTCTGTGCGACGATGGTGTACATGCCTGTCCCAATATCCTGGATTGCGCAGATAACCGATGCCGTGCCATCGGCGCGCAAGAGCACGCGGGCCTCGGAAGGCGTGCGCCACGCGTCCCAGTTGCACACAGCCATACCGTAGCCGATGACCTCCGTGCCGTCGGTCATCGAACCAGGGCGTGGATTACGCTTATCCCAACCGAACTTGCGTGCTCCCGATTCGATGGCTTCGCGCAGGTGGTTGCTGGACCACGGCAGGTTCGTACTTTCGTCTCGCGTGGAGATATTGTCGAGCCTGAACTGCAGCGGGTCCTTTTGGCACGCAAGGGCCAATTCGTCGATTGCGGACTCCAGCGCGAACAACCCGGGGGCCGCCCCGGGGGCGCGCATCGAGGTCGGGGCGCCCCGGTGAACGTTAGTGGTATGGTGCGTCACACCAACGTTCGGGCACGCATACAGGCTCTGCGTCATGCCGCCGCAGTTTTCCACGTACTGCTCGATGAACGACGTAGTGTTGACTGATTCGTGGCGGATCGAGGTGATCCGGCCATCGGCATTGGCCGACAGGCGTAGCCGCTGCCGCGTTTCGGGCCGCTGACCGGTGGTTGTAAACATGAAAGACCGCGGCACGACAAGCTTCACGGGCCGTCCCGTCATCTTGGCCGCTGCGCTGGCGGCCACCGAATGCGGCCACAGAAAGAGCTTGGAACCGAAGCCGGAGCCGATGAAAGGACAATCGACCGTCACGCGTTCCGGCGTCAGCCCAAAAATCTGCGCGATGGTGTTGCGATGCACAGTAGCCCCTTGGGTGGCTTCGTAGAGGTGCAGGTCTTCGCCTTCCCACCACGCCACCGTGGCGTGCATCTCCATAGGGTTGTGCGTTTCGACGGGGGTCCGGTAGACAGCATCCACGCGCATCGGCGATTGCTCGAATACGGCCTCCGGCGTACCGCGTGCATGGCCACGTCCGGCATCGCGCAGGCCGTTGGCGCGGATACCGTGCTCCAGGTCCGTCACGGCCTTGCCGACGTCGTATGACACCTTGACGCGATATGCGGCCTCGCGCGCATGCTCGAAAGTGTCGGCGATCACCAGCGCCACCATCTGGCCGCCGTAGTGGACGGTATTGTCCTCGAACGGTAGACGGTGCTCGTCAGTGATCGACGCGGTCAGGATCGTGGCACCGGAAATCGGGCTCTTCGGCGTCTTGTACAAGCGCGGGAAGTTGCCGTTGTGGAGCACGTCGACCACACCGGGCACGCGCTTCGCCTCGGCATGATCGATGCCAGTGATGCGTCCGCTGGCTACGGTACTGTACACCCCATAGGCATGTAGCATGCCGGGCATGGAGCGGTCGGCAGTATATAGGGCGGCGCCGGTCACTTTGAGTCGGCCGTCGATGCGGCGCGGCGATGCGCCGATGGCAGTACGGTTCACGCGAGTCTCCCCTGGGGGTCAGCGGGTCATGCCTGCTTTACGCCGTCAGGCGCGACAGGTTTCGAATCACGGCCTGTTGGCCGAGAGGAATTTTGAAAGCGTTCTGGCCATACGACACGGCGCCGGCCATCGCTGCGGCGGCGGCCTCGCGGACCAGCACTTCACTGAGTGACTTCCCCCGCAACACGGCCTCTGCATTGGTCGCGCGCCACGGCTTCGTCGTCACGCCGCCCAGCGCAACGCGGATATCACGGACAGTCTTCCCATCAAGTGCCAGAATCACGGCGCTCGAAGCAAGCGCGAACTGGTATGACGTCCGGTCGCGCAGCTTCAGATAGGCCGACTTGCTTCCCGGCATCGGTGCATCAAGTGTGATGTGCGTGATCATTTCATCGGGCTCCAGGGCGTGCTCCTTCCACGGTGTTTCGCCCGGCAGCAGATGGAAGTCCGCGAAGGGAATGTCACGTTTGCCATTCGGCCCTTGCACATGGACCGTTGCGCCGATGGCCACCATGGCCACGCACATGTCAGACGGGTGGGCAGCAATGCACTGCGGGCTGCCGCCAAGAACCGCATGCACGTTGCGGTTCAGACCGTCGATGGCCGCGCATCCGGAACCCGGAACGCGCTTGTTGCACGGCGACACGCCATCGCGGAAGTAGCCGCAACGTACACGCTGCATGATGTTGCCAGCCGTCGTGGCCTTATTGCGCAACTGCGTACTGGCGCCCGACAGAATCGCTTCCGACAGCAGCGGATAAGCCTTCATGATGTGCGCATGGCGGGCCAGGTCGGTATTGCTGACCATCGCGCCTATCCGAACCCTGCCGTCGGGCAACGGTTCGATCTTGTCGAGATGAAGTTTGTGAATGTCCACCACCTTGGCCGGCCGCATCACATCAAGCTTCATCAGGTCGAGCAGCGTGGTGCCGCCCGCCAGGTAGACGGTGTTGTCCTCTCGACCATGGAGCACGATGGCCTGCTCGACATCGGTGGCGCGCGTGTATTCGAAGTTGCGCATTACCGCCTCCCGACCTTGCCGCGGGCGTCCTGGATGGCAGCCACGATGTTCTTGTACGCGCCGCAACGGCAGATGTTACCGCTCATCGCCTCGCGTACTGCAGCGTCGTCGCTCGGCACACGCTTGTCCTGTAGGATGCCCACCGCGCTCATCATCTGCCCAGCGGTGCAGTAACCGCACTGATATGCGTCGTGGCTCCAGAACGCCTCCTGCACTGGGTGTAGTGCACCGTCGCGTGATAGACCCTCGACCGTGGTGATTTCGTCGCCATCATGCATGACCGTGACCGACAGGCATGAGTTGACCGTGACACCGTTGACGATCAGCGTGCATGCGCCGCACTGGCCATGATCGCACCCCTTCTTGGTGCCAGTGAGATGCAACTTGTCGCGCAGCGTATCGAGCAGGATCGCGTTGGCCGGCACTGTCACGCGATGCATGATGCCGTTGACCTTAAGCGTGACCGGATAGGTTGCGGCTTCCTGTGCGGCGCCCGAGGCGGTGGAGTTGGCCTGTTGCGTTGCTTGAGCCGTCGCGTTAGATGTCAGCGCCACGCTGGCGACCCCGGCGCCGGATGTACCGACGCATTGTAGGAAGCGTCGCCTTGAAAGCTTGGGGTCGAGACAAGCTGGCGCTGGGCCCGATCTCCCAGTTGGCCCGGTGGTGGGGTCTTCCATTGTTTCTCCTTGGCTGGACGCATGCCATGGGCAGCCGCCAACATTGCATGACTGTCATGTACGCGGGCGCAACAGCGGGACGTGCGCTATCACTTTATGCGCGCGTGCAGTTTTTTCAAGGACACTTTGAGGCGCACTGCCATGATGCAAATGTCTTCGCATTTGTCTTATGGCAGGCCTTCGAACTGTCACCGTGCGATGCTTGGCGGAAGTTGCGTCACTGGCTTCTCGATTGAGTAATTCTCAAGCACGTGCCAGAATCCGTGCCATGGATCGCCTTCCTCCACTCAATGCCATCCGCGCCTTCGAAGTCGCGGCACGTCGCCTGAGCATCACGATTGCCGCCAAAGAGTTGCACGTAACGCCGGGCGCTATCAGCCGCCAAATCCGAACGCTTGAAGATGCGCTCGGGTTGCCGCTGTTCGTGCGGGGCCACCGCGAGATATCGCTCACGCGAGCGGGAGAGGAATACTTCCGCGCCGTCACCAGTTCGATGGACATCCTGCGCGAAGCGACGGGCCGCCTTAAACGTCGCACACGCCGCACGCAACTGAAGGTTCGGGCGTACACCACTTTTGCCATGCGCTGGCTTATTCCACGTCTGTCGAGCTTTCATGCGGCGAACAAGGGCATCGAGGTTTTGCTCACTGCCTCGCTCGATCCGGTCGACTTCAGGCGCGAGGACATCGACGGGGCAATCCGCCTGGGCGATGGGAAATGGAATGGCGCGAATGCCTATCGGCTGGTCGCAAATATCCTGGTGCCGGTGTGCAGCCCGGCCTTAGCGAGGAAGGTTCGCAGTCCCGGGGACCTGCAACGGCAGGTGCTGCTGCACTCGATTGCGCGGCCCGACGACTGGGCGTGCTGGCTGGCCGCGGCCAAGGTTGATGCGCAAGTGGATGCGCGCAGTGGCATGACCTACCAGAGTTCGGCCATGGCCTATGCCGCCGCGCTGGAAGGCCAAGGCTTCGCCATCGCCCAACGCTTCCTGGTGGAGGACGACCTGGCGTCGGGCAAGCTTGTGGCACCGTTCCGCAAGGTCGTGGACATGGGTGAGTTCACCTATTACCTCGTAACACCTGCCGATCGCACTGAGAGCTCCAGCATGGCTACGTTCCGCAAGTGGCTGCTCGCGCAGTTCAAGGGGGCTGCGGCAACGTAGGCGAAGGAACACCCTTCGGGTCGCTACTGCGTTGCGGCGCAGTGGATTGCCCCGCTCGCGGCCAATGCGGCAATCTGACCTTCGTCATAGCCGACGGACCGCAGCACCGAGGCCGTGTGCTCTCCGCATGCCGGCGCCGGCCGCACCGGCCCGGCGTTGATATCCCGGCTGCATACCGGAAAGCCTGGCATGCGGATGGCTCCCAATGCGGGATGCAAGGCTGTTGCGATCATGCCGTTGGCCGCCACCTGCGGATGGTCGGCCACATCGGCATAGGTGGCCACTCTCGCGCAGAGTATGTCCGCGTCGCGCAGCACCGACAGCCACTGCGCGGTGGTCCGCGTGACGAAGACGTGCGTCAGCGCGTCAACCATGGCATCGCGATTGGCCACGCGCAGCGGCGACGTCGTGAAGCGGGGATCGTCGATCAGCGCGGGCAGGCCCAGCGTCTGGCATAGCCGGCGCCAGCGGTCCGGCATGTATGCAGCCACCATGATCCAGCCGTCGGCGGTGCGGAATGCCTGGTTCGGCGCCGAATAGGGCGCCGCGCTGCCCGAGCGCACGGGTAGTTGGCCATCGGATAGGTATCCGGTCAGCGCCGACTGCTGCAGTGCCAGCGCGGCGTTGAGCAGGTTCACGTCGAGATGACCGCCCCGGCCATCGCGCTGCCGCTGTGCCAGCCTGGCAAGGATGCCCATGACCGCCACGTATCCAGTCATCACATCCACCACAGGCGACTGCACCTTGCAGGGCTCGCCATCGGCCGTGCCGATCAGGCTCATCAGGCCGGAATCGGCTTGCAGAATGCCATCGACACCCGCGCGGTCGGCATAGGGGCCGCTCTGCCCGTAGGCCGAGATCGAGCAGTAGATCAGTGCCGGACGGTCGGCCAGCAACTGCGCATGGCCAAGCCCTAGCCGGTCCATCACACCCGGCCGCATGCTTTCCACCACGATATCGGCGCCGGCAATCAGCCGGCGTGCTACTGCCACACCCTCCGGCGCTTTCAAGTCCAGCGCGATGCCGTCCTTGTTGCGGTTGAAAGCGTGGAACAGCGCGCTGTCGCCGCCGATCCAGCCCGGCCCCAGACCGCGCCCCAGCTCGCCGCCCGGCGGCTCCACCTTGATCACACGCGCTCCCATGTCGGCCAGCAGCATGGTCGAGATCGGCCCGGCGGCGATCTGCGTGAAGTCGATGACGGTCAGGCCGTCCAGTGCGTGGTTCAGCATGATGGGTTCTCCTGCGCGCGCTGAAACGTGCCCTGCGCGGTGGCGATGCACTCGCCTGTATCGCTGACCAGTTCGGCCGACGAGAAGTAGATGCGGCGCCCCGCGCGCGTGAGCGTGGCCGTGGCCCGCACGCGGCCGGCGCTGACTTTGCCCAGGTAGCAGATCGACAGCATCAGCGTCACCGCGTTGCCGAGCGTGCCGTCGTCCTGCTGCAGGCCGGCATAGCCGCACGCGGCGTCCAGCAGCGTCGCGCTGACCCCGCCTTGAAGCGTGCGCTGCCGGTTCAGGTGGCGCGGCTCGACATCTAGCTCGACGGTGCAGGTGCCGAAGCCGACATGAGTTAGCCGGACGCCCAGCGACTCAAGCAGCGGGTTGTCGAGAGACGTCGTCACATCGCCACCTTGATGTTGTTCTCCGTGATGACGCGCTGCCAGCGCGCCAGCTCCCGTCCGATATAGGCCTTCAGTTCATCGGGCGTGGACCCCTTGACCTCAAAACCCTGCTTTGTGAACTGGTCCGCCAAGTCGGGCGATTTCAGTGCGGCAAGCAGCGCGGCGTTGAGCTTATCGACCACCGCTCGCGGCGTCTTGGCCGGCGCCAGCAGGCTGTACCAGAGTTCGACGTCATAGGACTTGAGCCCGACCTCGGCGAACGACGGCAGGTCCGGCATCAGCGTGGTGCGACGCTGGCCTGCGATGCCGAGCGCGCGCAGCTTGCCTGCTCGCACGTACTGGATGGCCGACGCGAACGTGGCGAAAGACACCTGAACCTGGTTGCCCATCAGGTCGGAAATCGACGGACCCGTGCCGCGATAGGGCACGTGGAGCAGTTCGGTCTTGTTGAGCTTGGCGAACACTTCCCCGGCCAGGTGCTGCGGCGTGCCTGGGCCGGGACTGCTGTAGCTGACCTTGCCGGGATTGGCCCGCGTGTAGTCGACGAATTCCTTCAGAGTCATGTACGGCTGCTCGGTATTCGACACCAGCATCAGCGGCACCGAGCCGATACGGCCCACCGGCTCGAAGTCGCGCTCGATGTTGAACGGCACCTTCATGCCCAGGTAGGGATTCATGGTGATCTGGCTGGAAGCGATCACCAGCGTGTAGCCATCTGGCGCGGCGTGGGCGACGTAGTCGGCCCCGAGGTTGCCTCCTGCGCCGGGCTTGTTCTCGATCACGATGGGCTGGCCAAGCTGCGCACTCATCTTCGGCGCGATCAACCGTGCCAGGATGTCGTTGCCGCCGCCGGGCGCGAACGGGACGACCAACGTGATCGGTTTCGACGGAAAGAGCGCCTGCGCGGCGGCAGGCACTGCGGCAACGGCCGCGCACGCGGCGATGGCAGTGCAGGCCACAGTGTGAGCCAGGCGGGGAAGGTTGGTCATGGTTGTCTCCTGATTATCGGTATGTGGTGTAGGGTGACCTATTGGCCCGTGAACCGTGGCGGCCGCTTCTCGCCGAATGCCGCGCGGCCCTCGAAGCGGTCGGCCGTGTCGCGCAGCACGCCCCAATAGAGCTCGGTCATGGCCTGGGCATCGGGCTCGCTCAGGTGGGCAGTCTGACGCGACAGCTTCTTGACGGCCTGTACGGCCAAAGGCGCATTGCTGCCGATCTTGTGCGCCAGCCCAAGCGCCCGATCCCGCAGGGCGGACGGCGCTACCGCTTCGGAAACCAGGCCGATGCGCGCGGCTTCGGCCGCGTCGATGCGCTCGCCCGTGAGCACCATCTGCATGGCCAGCGCGGACGGCACGGCCTTGAGCAGCCTGTGCAGACCGGACACCGCGGGAATCGATCCGACCCGCACTTCGGGCAATCCGAAACTGGCCTCGGTCGACGCCACGCGCATGTCGCACTGCAGCGCGATCTCCAACCCGGCGCCCAGGCAATGACCGTTGATGGCCGCGATCAGCGGCTTGTGGCATTGCAGGTCGGTCAAGTCCATCAGGCGGATATACAGTCCCAGGTTGGCGGCGGCGTCGGGCGCGCGGAACAGGGCTTCGGCATAGCTGGCCGGAGACGTCCGAGTGCCCTTCAGGTCGGCGCCGGCGCAGAACGCGCGGGAGCCGCTGCCCGTCAGCACGCCCACGCGGACGTCGGGCCGGTCGCGAACTTCCACCAGGTGCGCCCGCAGGTCGCGCAGCGCCTCGACGTCGAGGGCGTTGAGCGCCTCGGGCCGGTCGATCGTGATCAACGCCACGCCTGCATCGATTTCGAAATGCACAGTCATGGCGGGCCTCACACGCTGGGCGACGACAGGCTGCGCCCGCCGCATACATAGAGCGTCTGTCCGGTCACGTACGAGGCTTCCGGGCTGACGAAGAAGCTGACCGCGCTGGCGATGTCGTCGGCGGTGCCAATGCGCTGCGCGGGCACGGATTTCTGCAGCCGCGCCTGCAGCTCGGGCGCGAAATTGCGGAACAGCGGCGTATCGACGATCCCCGGCGCCACGGCGTTCACCGTGATTCCCTGGGCCGCGAACTCGATCGCCAGCGAACGGGTCAGGCTGACCACACCACCCTTGGCCGCCGAATAGTTCGCCTGTCCGAAGCCGCCCAGCCACGCCCGCGACGAGATATTAACGATGCGGCCATGGCGCCGTTCCACCATGCCCGGCAGGGCCGCCCGGCAGCACAGGAACTGCGAGCGCAGGTTGGTATCGACGACCAAGTCCCAATCTTCGTCGCCCATCTTCAGGAAGCGCATGTCGCGCACCACGCCGGCGTTGTTCACCAGGCAGTCGACCCGGCCCATGGTGGCGGCCACGTGATCGAAAGCCGCGTTGACGGCCGTGGAATCGGTCAGATCGACGGTCACGCCCATGGCGCGGTGGTCGGCCTGGATCAGGCCAGCCACGGCCTCGGACAGCGCCGTGGCGTCGCGGTCGAGCAGCGCCACGGCCATGCCTTGCCGTGCCAACCGCGTTGCGATGCCAAGGCCGATGCCGCGCGCGGCGCCAGTGATGACGGCCACCTGCCGTTCGTCGAGGGAAGGGGCGCTCATCTCAGACTCCGAGGATATGGACCGATGACGCGGCGTGATCCACCCCGGCGATGCCGCCGCCCGTGCATTGGGTCAGGCCGATGCGGGCGCCGGGCACTTGGCGGGCGCCGGCACGGTCCTGCAGGTGCCACATGATTTCGACCATCTGAGCGATGCCGGTGGCCCCGAGCGGATGCCCCTTGGCCAGCAGGCCCCCGCTGGGATTGACCGGCACACGGCCACCAAGCCGCGTGGCGCCCGAGCGCAGCAGCGGCACGGCGTCGCCGTACGCGGCAAGGCCCAGCGCCTCGTAGTAGAGCAGTTCGGCAATCGTGAAAGCATCATGCAGTTCCACCACGTTGACGTCCTGCGGGCCAAGTCCGGCCTGCTCGTACGCTTGGCGCGCCGCGCGGGCCGTAATCTCGGCGTCGAGAATGTCGTCGTCGGCCTGCTCGCAGATGCCCGAGACCACGACCGAGGACAGCACGTGGACCGGCTTCGGCTGCGTGGGACGGCGCGACGTCATGACCACGGCGGCGGCGCCATCGACCTGCGACGGGCAGCACTGCAGCAGGGTCAGCGGGTCGGCGATCATGCGCGAGGCCAGCACTTCTTCCACCGACGTCTCGGTGCGCTGCTGTGCGTACTCGTTGAGCGACCCGTTGTGGCGATTCTTGACCGCCACCGCCGCCAGATCCTCGGGCCTGGCATCGCGCTCGTGCAGGAAGCGGGTGCCGCGCATGGCATAGACGGCCGGCAGCACCATGCCGGCCGCGGCGTAGAGGTCGGTCTTGAGATCGTTGCGCTGCATCGGGATGGTGCCACCGCCCAGCGCGGTGAGCTGCTCGATGCCGAACACGAGCACGGTCGAATACTGCCCGGCCAACAGCGCATGGCGTGCCAGATGGACGCCGGTGGCGCCGCTGGCGCAGGCGTTCTCGACGTTGTAGACCGGGATGCCGCGCAGCCCCAAGTCGCGCACGATCAGTTGCCCCAGTATCATTCCGCCCAGTACGTTGGCGCAGTAGACCGCCTCGATGTCGTCCAGCGCCACGCCGGCATCGTCCACGGCCTTGAGGATGGCCTGCTGGGCCAATTCCGGCGCCATTACGCCCGTGTGCCGGCCAAAGGGCGTCATCGCGCCGCCGGAGATGTAGGTTTGTTGCATGATCGTGTTGCCTCAGTCCTGGAGCGCGTGGAAGACGTAGCCAAAGGTGTTGTCGGGCCGCGCCACATAGCGGTCACCGATGGCCGGGCGATCCTTGCCTTCGAGCCGGCCGAACAGCCGCACTGGGCCATCAAAATCGACATAGCCCAGCGCATAGGGCGCCTGGCCAGTCTTCGGTGCCGGATGGATGACCGTGAAGCTGTAGACGGTGCCCGCGCCTTGCACCGGGACGGTGGCGTGGCGCGATGCCAGTGGCGAGTGTTCGGGCAGCGCCGGGAACAGCCACTCGCCGGTGTTGTGGTGACGCGATGCCAGCAGCGTCGGCGGCGTTTCAGCGCTCCACAGGCTGGATGGATCGATGGGCACGAAAGTCTCCTTTGTCGGTATTGGTCAATGGCATGCACGGTGCTCGTGCGTTGACTCGATATTGGTCGCCAGACAGCAAGCCGACAAACGAGTTTTTCGGAGTCTTCGATTGCGATTTTCTCAAAGCAGGGCGAGAACCCTGTCGATGAAATACGTGTATGGCAGTGTCCGCTCCACGGAGCGATCCGGGGAGGCGCCAGAATGGGGTTGAGTCAGCGGCAAAAGGGGAACGGCAGCAGGCAGAACGTTATGAACATCGGAAAGTCCACCGCCACGCCCCGATGCCGCAGGATTCCGCACCGCATCAAGAAGCGCATTTTTGCTGGCCCCCTCGAATTTGAGGGAGAGAACGGACTTTGCTAGGCATCAGAGACGTCCGCGCCACTTTAGCGATGCGGCGGCCTCCCAATCTTCAGCGCGTCGCGCTCGACAAGTTCCACACGCCAAATCGGGGCAGATCTAAGCTCTTTGGAAACGCCAGTGAACCCGGTGGGCGCTTTGACACCCCATGTCCCGTCGGTGACACCTATACGGTCAGGTCACTCCGCGGAACAACTCCTTCACCCTATCCTGGTTTGACTTGACGCGACGTATCAAGCGGCCGCTTCTAGCGAGAGCGACGGACCGCAATGGGTCGGTCAGAGCCGGCGGGCCATGACTGCCGTCATCCGGCAGGAAGAGTTCGGCCGGAAGCTGTCACCAAGCAGCAGTTGCGGCTATGACGGCTTCGGACCAAGATGCCGTCGGTCGCAGCAGTCTTCCTCGAGTTCGCCATGACCTTCTGTTGCTACTAGCCACACACCACTCGATGCAGGAAACGGTCCAGATCGGCGGGATCACCCTGCGGCTGCTTGTATTGCGGATCGTGGTCCGCCTCTGCCAGCATGGCCTCTATAAAAGCATGAATGGCAGGGCGCCGTGGTCCATACTCTGCCTCCCCCGCGCGCATTTTTATTGCCAGCAGTTCGTCGATCTCGGAAAGCAAGGCATGATCGTCGACGGTTCCGGCCACAAGTTCCGCGAAGCGCATCGGCGGCATGCCCTTGCCGGCATCTATCCAGCGCACCGCTAGTAGAGGGCGCAGCACATACAGGTATTTTTTGTAGCGCACCGTTTCATCCTGCAGGTATCCGCGGAAATTCTTCTTCGCCATCGACAAATAGTGATGCCGACCCTTGATTGGATAGAAGAATGACGGGGCGAGTCCACGCAGGTCGCTCATGATATGAGCATCCTGTCGATAAACAACAGGCGAGTTCAGCCACTCCAACAGTGTAGGGTTCGACCGATGTAGCAACTGCAAGGCCTTACGCAGTTCCCAGCCGCTGACATCGAGTTCGTCGTCGATGGGTTTCTCGATAACATCGCGCTGAGGCTCTACTCGAAGATACCAGTCCAACGGATGCACATACAGGAAGCGCACATCGTAGTCGCTGTCTGGTGATGCGAAGCCCCAGCCGCGACTACCTGATTCGCATGCGTAGAGGACCTGCACGCCGTGGGCACGCTCGATCGCATCGATCTCCGCGATGATTCGCTCACGGACTGTCGGGTCGATTGGATGTTCACTGCGCACCATGGGCGTGGTCTTGGTCGTTGGCATCATGTGCGGGTTGGAGTTATGGTTGCGGGCGTACGCCGAGTGGTTGTTGGCCCAAGCCGGTCTCTCTTTTAGCACTAACGGCGCAGGTTAGCCAATCTTGACACGCCGAAACGGTGGATGGTCGCAACCCGTGAAGGCCGTGTGGGCTCCGGAAGCTGCCATAAGAACTCGGGTGAGTGGTTGACTGCGTTGCGTCGCGAGCTGCCGAGCGAGCCTGGCCGGCCCTATGATCGTGAGTGCGGGCCGGATTCGTCCAGTTTGGTCACTCATCAGGCCAACATGGCTGTCCCTGGTTGGGCTACATCAGACGGCGAACCGTTCGTCGAAACGCTCCTTGGACGATGCCTCTTACCGAGGAATCAATTGCGACTGTCCGGGAGTTTTAGAAGAAAGCGTCCTTAGCCCCTCTGATCCGTACATCTGCAGCGCGGTGCCATAGCCGAAGTAGACGCCGCAGACATATTGCTTCTTAGACGGGTCAACCCTCTTCAGCTTTGAGCCGAGTTCGATGTCACGCACGCTTCCGAGACTTGCTTCGACTTGGCCTGACTCAACAAGCTGCTGGACCTCGGCGACGTACTGGTCAGGCACAATTGTCCGCAATGCACCGACAGCCGCATCGTAGCGTTCCCCTTTACCCTGATCCTGCGTACAAGCTCCATTTGATGCGAGTTCCTTCAAGTACGAGCCGGCCAGGTAGTTGGTGACGTGAGCGGTCAGACGCGCTTTCTCGTCGGAATGGGAGCTTTGAGCATTGGCTGTAAGAGATAGGGCGATGACGGTGGCCGCTACTGTCCTTAAGATACTCGCTCCTCTTGCCATTCCTATGCCCATGCCCATCGCAGCCATAATGTTATCCAGAGTTGTCGATACCGAGCAGTTGACGGCTCTTTGCTCCGAAAATTGAGCAATACACGGGTTACGGTAAAAGCTGGCGACTGATGAACGGTGCCTACCAGCGACTGGTCCCTGGACACAAACAGCCGGTTGTACGAATGGACCGCGATGGCCGCTTAGGGTCGATTATCGCCCCCCTGTTTCATGGCGCGTTCTGACCTCGAATCAGCCCGTTTAAACGCGCTCGATCCGCGATGCAAAGGACGGATACTGCCGAACAGCATCTTCTAGGCAATTGGCCATTGTCTTCGCGTCGCTCGGAAAGCGCCGTTCAAATTCCATCCAACTCTTCAATCGAAGTACAAGGGGCATTTCGACAAGGGCAGTGATTGCATCCCAGAATGCGTCCCAGTTCTTTCCGTACCAATCTGGAAACTGCAACTGCACCATCAATCTCGCGTGCAACTGCGCCACGGATTCAATGTCACCTAGTTCAATCTCTACAAGTTCGTGACGTGCCATGTTCTGCCCAAGGTTAGGATCTGAAGTGTACGCCGGGAGTTCAGACCCGTTACGCTTCCCTTCCAGGTGAGTGGCCTTTGTCGAGAGTCCTCAAGGTCCGCTTAGGGTTGCGGAAGTCGCCTGTGGCACCGGCGAGCCCCGTCCCATGTTGCCAGAGGGCCGAGACCGGCCAGGAGCGGACGGTCGGCATACCTGGCGATTTGAATATGGGATCGCACCGAATTGGCCATGGGTACGCATCATTTCCATTGGTACGATGCAGCCCGCACGAACTGCCTACGGGTGTCCTCAGGCAACCACGAGAACTGTATCTTGAGTCCACAGTCGACTGCATCGCAGGCCTTCGATATGTCCGCCTGCTGCCAGTGGTCGGCACGGCATGCCTCGGCCCAGATTTGCGAGAGCGTGTCTGGGTCCTCGGAATCACGAGATAACTGACTCAAAACAGTCGAATAGAACGTCCATGGATTTTCCCAATCCTGGAACGCGTTTACAACTTCAGTAAGGTCGGATCTGGGCATGATGCGAAAGCTCGAACAATGAGGGGTTACGATATTACGTCGGACGTCTGCTTTCGAGATATCCGTCCGCTTCGGGTCGCGATCCGCCGATGGAGCTGGGCCTGGCCTGTGAATGAGGTCGACGACCTAGTCTGGCCAATAGCGGACCGTTACAGTCTTCTCGAATCTAAGCACTCCGCGTCGCCGGGAACTCGTTCGTTGTCGCACAGAGGACAGTCCCACGGTCCAAGTAGCATTGCCCCTGAGAGGGGGTAGTCTAGACTAGGTTTCACCAGTGCTGATTAGGGAGCGCAAATGCCTCGTTACGATTTCGCCGTTTCGCTCAGACTTTTCCACCCCACTATTGATCCTGAGGAAATCACGCAGGTCTTGTCGCTTACGCCTGCGCGGATGTGTCAAGCCGGCACGCCGCGCCAGACGCGGAAAGGAAAACCACTGGAGGGGGTGTATCGTGAGACGTTCTGGTACACGAAGCTAGTTCCCGAGGGCGAGCGATCATCAACTGACGAGCTGCTCGAAGAGTTTCTCTCCGATCTTGCTGAGAAATTGCAGCCCTATTCAGATTTCTTCGCTCGTGTTCGAGCTGAGGGAGGGCGCGTTGAGCTATTTATCGGCACGTTCGGGGATAGAAACTACGGCTTTGAGTTCCCGCCCCAGTTGCTCGGAGCGCTTGGTACGCTTGGCATCTCACTCACCTTTGATGTGTACCCCGGTGCTTAACCAAGCAACTCCTAACCTCGTGGCATACCGCTTGTCCGGCGTGATGAGCGTGCCGGTATCCCCTGGTTTGCGCCCCCGGTCGTAGGTTTACCTCAAACGTTGAACGGCCGCTTTCGGCGACGCGGAGTGTCCGAGATGGGTCGCGAGTTGCCATGAAGCCAGGCTGGCCCGTCGGTGCCGGGCGACGGCCGAGGCCGGCCAGAAACGGACGTCGACAACGAGCCACCGCAAACGGCCACTTGCCCTCTTTGGGGGGTAGCGTTGGCGTGGCCGATTTGGCACCCCTCGATCACGCGGATCCTTCTGGATGCACCAACTCGCGGAAAATTTGCGCTACGCGATCCGGCGAAATGCCACTGCCTTGCTCCAATGCGAGCGGGTGGTCGGTGCGCTCAAGTTCGACATATGGGCGAATGCCGTTGTCGCGCAAATGCACCATTGTCTTCAGATTGAGGGTGTCAGGATAGCCATGTAGCCGGGTGTTCAGCCACCCGAAGAAAGGGCCAACATGCGATCGCTGTGCAGCGCCGAAAGTCCTTGCCCATTCACGATAGCTAGACTCGCTCAGCGAGAGCCATACGCCCCAAGAAAACGGCTCTTCGTAGCCATGCACCGGTATTTCGAGGCACGCCCGAACAAAGAACTGACGCTCGTCGATGACACAGTCGTCGCTCCCCAGCGAACAACGGCGCTCCAAATCCTCCGGCGGTATCTGGTAGTAGCTGAACGGTGCCTCGGCACCGAAACTCGGCATCCCATAGTGAAGTTCGTTGCAGGTAGCGCACAGGAAAGAGAATGTCATCGCGTCGCCGGGGGAGCTCTGGAAATACGTGCACTGTCGCACGGAACCGTGCAATTCACCACCGTAGCGTCGAGGGGCACTCCGACGCGCGTATTGTTCCGGGCGAAGGAGAATGTTAGGCGCCTGAGATCGGCCAGGAAGCGACATAGGGTGATCCGACCCGGCTGACCGCTACCGACGTTGTCGCCCGCTCACCGAATCGCCCGCGAATTGGCGCGTGCTTTAGTATTTGCAAATAGACCCAACCGGCGACTTTCATATGCAAGCTAGCGTCATCCGTGATCACTCGATCGTCCAAGCTAGGCGACTAGGCTACTCTCGTACGCCGCCGCTTCCCCTGATCGACTGCGACTTTTTGCAGCCCCGGCCTCAGCAAGAGATAGAAAAGAGAGCCCTCGCGCTGAGCGTAGTCGTTGCTATCTCTTACGGACTTGATCGTGCATCCGGCCGGGCTTGGCTGGAAAGAGAAGGACTGTACGGTGCGCTGTCGGCCGCCGAAGGGTCCTTTGTCGAGGATGCTCCATCTGCGGGCGGTTCGCCCATTCCAGCGCAAGTTGAAGCGCTGGGGATATTTGCTTGGGCGCTAGGACATGCGCCGACGCTTCTATTCGACCAAGCGCTTCCGTCCAACTTGGTAAAGATTTATCCCGACCTCCGCAACGGGGAGTCGTCTCAGCGGTTCATCACTGGCTGTAGCTTACAGTCTCGGAACGAATTAATCTCGATGCTTGACCTCGCGTATTGCCTCCATTGGTGCATCGTAGACGCCCCCGCAAGATCGTCGAAAGTTCATTTGCACGTGGTCGCTGAACGCCGCCGGGCTCTTGAGTGGATGCTCTCGAAGGACGATTGGGAGGCTATCTCTCTGGACACGTGAAAAAGGGCCCATACGACATCGAGAGTCCGAAGTTGGACTCTGTGTCGTCGCTCAACTTGGCGAATCGATGGATCAGCTAAGGCTTGCGGAAGTCGCCTCTGGCACTGGCGAACCATGCCCCAGGTAGCCAGAGGGCCGAGACCGGCCATGAACCGCCGTTGCTCGCAAATTCCGGACTGGCGGCAATCCTGCGTATTGCTGTCAGCCGGCAAGCGTCTGGCGTACTGCCGTTCCCGCCCAGCTACATCGTTTCTCGACACCCGATCTCTCGTCCCAACAGCAGGCTCCCTTCAGTTGCCACCGGCAGCGTGCCGACAAAATCGGCGATTCGCTACGAGGACGAACGAATTGGTCTAGCTCCGATCGTTCTCTAGTGTTCACTCTCGCTTGACCATCTAATACAGGTTAAGCTAGCAATACATGCACGCCGACGATGCCCAAGAAAATATTCCCCTCAGATACTGCCAATGGAAAGCGGTTCTACTGTCCAACTCAAGGTCTACCGTGAAAGAAGCCAATAGCCAAGAATCTGCAGCACGAATGATTTTTCGAGAGATTTTCAAGAACTATAATCAACCTCTATATTTATACTTAAAGCAGTTCCCGCATCTCATTAAAACTGTTAGTGGATTCCTTGTGGCGCCAGATAAAATCATAATTTATTTAGGCAGAACGCATGTGGGAATTGAGTACCTTGGGTCCGAGGTTGCAAAAGAAATCCCCAAATCAATCGAGATGAATATCGAATATTTCGATTACTCGATGACCGATGACAATCTATTAGAGAAAATCATCGGATTTTCATATGACTCTAGCTCACGCATTAAATTTCCGTTGGCAGGTATAAATGAGGACTTGCTCCTTCCGACCAATCGAGGATGGGATGAGCTTGATGCGCTTGGGTGGAACCTGCAAGCCCAAAATAGCATGATGGGCATGAATATTTCGTGTCCAATACCCGTCGAGCATGAATTTTCGCGAATAGTCAACGGCAGGTTTTTTGATGCGGATGAGGCAGGGCTTAAAAGTAGGCACATAAAATGGCTGGATCTTATTCCAATCCGGTTCGACGATAGCCCCAGCGATGTCGATGTATTTTCATTCGATTTCAGGCCATTGCAGAAATTTGTCGAGCATGATGCTCAATATGCCTACCCGTTGCCAGACGATTATAAATATACGCAGCTTCCCAAGATAAACAGATTCATCGAGGTCTGGGGAAACAAAAATAGCAGAGAGACGGACATTACTGCTCACCTGGCGAAACCTGAGAACGAATTCATTCTCACCATGAGGTTCGGGGCGCTTGCAGCGAAGGCCGAGCTCCTGTGCGAATGGCAAAGTGAAGAGAGAAAAGCAATAAAGCCGGATTTCTTTATTGTTAATTCAAACGGATATGCAGATATCCTGGAGTTTAAGCTACCAAACATTGACAAGAATGCAGTTGTCGGAACGGAAAATCGTGAAGCGTTCGGGGCATGGTTGACTTCATACATAGCGCAGACGCGCGCTTATTCAACCTATTTCGACGATCCAAACAATCGACGCTGGTTCGAGGAAAAATATGGCTTTAAGGTGCACAAGCCTCGTCGATGGCTGGTGGTGGGGCGTCGAGCTGATTTCCGCTCGGAAGTTTGGCGTGAAATCATAGCTGATTTTCGGGATTTGGACATATTAAGCTTCGATGACTTAATAGACGGAGTAGTTGTGCAATTCTATAAATGACTTGCAATGTTCGGAGTCGTCTGTCAAATCCTTCGCAAGCGAGCGCGAGTGAGACCGTCGCCTAATAGTGGAGTTGTGGATATTGCGCACTGCAAAGGGGGATCTGATTCCTCCGGTGTTGTGATCGCTTTGGCAAGTGCGGATGGAAGCGTGCGGGCGAAAAAGCGGGATGGGCAGAAGAATCACGTGCCGGAATCGGCTGGCATTCCGATCAAGTGGTACGTATCGAAGGACGTCGATTCGAGTCAAGGAGCAGAAGCCAGAAATGAAGATCCAAACCGTTCTCATCCGCAACTTTCGCACGTTAAAAGAGGTAACGATTCCGTTCGATTCCGTCACGACCTTCATCGGACCGAACGGTGCTGGCAAATCAACGGTGCTTCGTGCGCTCGACTGGTTCTTCAACGGCAAGCCCGGCTCGCTGACAGAGAAGGATTGCTCTTTTGGGGCGACAGACGAAGACATCGAGGTTCAGATCACCTTCGCAGACCTCACCGAGAAGGATCGCGAGGAACTTGGCAAGTACGCCCCAGAGGGAGTTGGCACGTTTACCGCGTGGAAGCGCCGATCTCCTGATGGCACTGATGTGCTCTCCGCCAATGCAAAGGGATTTCCGGATTTCAATGCAATCAAGGCGGCAGGCGGCGCGACTGCGAAGAGAGAGCTGTACGCCAGTCTCCGGCGCGATCGCCCGGAGCTTGATCTTCCCGTGGCGAATACTGGTCCTGCCGTCGAGCAGGCGATGACGACTTGGGAGGCGGCTCACACCGATCAACTTCTCGATGCGCCGGAGGCTCTGCAAACCAACTTCTTCGGTTTCAACAGCGGCGGCAAGATGAGCGGCCTCTTCGACTTCGTCCTCGTTACGGCGGACCTTCGGGCGAGTGAAGAGTCCATCGACGGCAAGGCAAGCATCATTGGACGAATCCTGGAGCGCTCGATTGACCGAACTGCCGCTGATGAGGCGATCGCAGAAATCGTTGCGGAATCACGGGCAAGGCAGCAACAGGTCTATGAAGAGAAGTTTAAGGAGCAGCTTGGGGCCATCACCACGCAGCTCAACGAGGTCGTCACAACCTATGCGCCTGGCAGGGCAATCACAGTTTCGCCGGCTGAAGTGGAACTCAAGGCCCCTCGCACGACGTTCGACGTGGCGGTGCTTGACGGCACCACCGAGACTGCGGTGGAGCGACAAGGACACGGCTTTCAGCGCACGCTGCTTATCTCCGCGCTACAACTCTTGGCGCAGTCAGGGGCAGCCTCGACCGAGGGAGTAATTTGCCTCGCGATCGAGGAGCCAGAACTTTTCCAACATCCGATTCAGGCGCAGGCCTTTGCGAAGGTGCTGAGATCGCTCGCCGAAGATGCTAGCAAGCGCATTCAGGTGACCTATGCCACGCATAGCCCTTACTTCCTCGAGGCCCGACATTTCCATCAAGTCAGACGGCTTACGAGATCGGCTGACGAAGTGCCAGTAGTTACGGTCCACTGCGCCACGGTTGAGGATGTGAAGGCTCGGCTGAATGGAACGGTGGATGCCGATGTGGTGGATCGCAGGCTCGACCATAATGTTGCTGACCAGCTTGCCATAGCACTCTTCGCGAATCGCGCATTTCTCGTGGAGGGCACAACCGAGTCTGCTGTGTTCTACGGTATTGGAGATAGAACTTCACCCGGCGCCCTTGAAGCGGCAGGAATTTCGATCGTTCCTGTTGGCAGCAAGACATCGATACCCCTTGCGCATGCGATTCTGAAATCTATTGGCGTGCCAGTCTATGCGCTGTTTGATGCGGACGGTGGATTTGAAACGCGAGCCAAAGCCAAAAACAAAAAACAAGAGGAAATAGATCGAGAGCGCAACAATCATGCGGTAGAGAACCGCAGATTAATGCGTTACTTCGGCTTACCTGAAGAGGATTTTCCACCTAATACAATTTCGGAGGTCGCGGCCATATTGGATGACAACCTTGAAGCGTTTCTCTCTGCGAACTGGGGTGAGTGGATAACCGCCTGCAATAGCGTCGAGGACGATGCTGGAATAAAACTCTCGAAGAACCAACTAGCGTACCGGACTGCAACACTCCGGTCGGGAGGAGTGGTGCCACAAGTACTTACGCAGATTCTTGTCAAGGTGGAGGGGAAGTAATTGGCGGTAGCTGCCCGTGGTCATCTTGCACACTGGGATTTGCAACCGGGGCGGATCGATGTCCCAGTCCGGCCACGAGCGGTCGATGATCGCTGGCCCGCTCGTGCCATTCGAGCGACTGCTTCGCATCAGACACCCGCCGCCCAGGGCCTGTCGTCGTAGTCGGGATCGCCCGTCCCACTCATCCAGTGTGAGAATTCATCGCACTCGTTAGCTGCCAACCGCCACCGCAGGTACGTTGAAGCAAGCTCGGTCAATCGAGCTTTCACAGTCGCACCCAGCGCGAGGCCAGACTCCTCCAGTTTGGCCAGATGTAGCCAGATGGAACGGTCTACCAAGTCAGCCCATCGGCCGGATTCAAGGTCGTCTCGAAACATTTGGCGCGGCGGTCCCACCAAGATGGCCACTTCCAGACGGGCCTGAATCGTTCCCGCCAACTGGCGCCCCTGTAAGACGAGCAGCCTAAACACTTCCCGGCCCGTATCGGTGGACCACAACCACCAGGCTTCATCGGTCTCCAGCCACTCGACTCACTGTTCAGGTGCGATGCAGTTGCCCTGGCTTGCGGCGTACAGAGCCAGTCGTCTAAAGCTGGGATAGGGCACATCGAACCACGCCAGCGCGACCCTCGTGGCGCGAGCGCTATCGATTTCGCGAATCGCCAGCCAGGCATCGCGCAGCAACTCGATCAGCGTTACCCAGTCGCGAAAGCCACGATTCTGCCAATGGGGGCTGTTGGATGGCAGATCCAAATGCGACCGGTCACGGCGATCGTCTGCCTCTCCCAACTCACGCAACAGATCTAGAGCGCATCCCGCACCAGTTGTTGAAATCGTCCAAGAGCACGGCATCGCGGATGTCCAGTGCTCGTCCGAAAGGTCGCGTAGCGCCGAATGGACGTGATCGGCGGCCAGAACCAGTTCCCAATCCACCAGATCCCGCTAGCGCGTGGGCACGTCCGTTCTTTCCGATTCGTCTACCCTCCAGCGAATGGCTTCTTCAGGGTCACCTGTGGAGCGAGCAGATCTCGGAGTTCCAGGCGCAAGGGTGCCGTCAGTTCTTCTCGTTTCATCCGGCCCTGCCAGCGGTAAAGATTGCATTCGTGCCAAGACGATTTCACCCGGCCATTGAGCAAGAGTCGCCACAGCGTATGCATGAATGGGCCGGGAATGGCCTTGGGCGCATGCGAGCGGATCTCCTCCAACTCGGCGGTCTTGCCTTTGTCTGGGAAATTACCGAAGTAGCATAGTACAAACTGCCGACGAAAAAATAAGTTCTTTAGAGTCTATGGCAGTTTCGTGAGCGCGAGAGATTTAAATATGAATTAAATCTGAAGAAAATATTAATCATTTGATTTCATGCTTATGGATGATGGAACGGAGCGTCGTGAAACCTATTATACATGTCGTAAAAACCCCACCCTATGGTGGGTATTTTGCTTTGAAGGCAAGGCGAGCAATCTCTGCAGTTGCGTAGCAAAATAAGTATCCAAAGTGGCGGTATGAAAGGTCTCTTGGTGGGAGTCGCAACAATCATCGGTTTGGTGCCTATGGTTGCGAATGCTGACGGTCATCTGGACATGACGTCGGACAAGTCGTAGCAGAATTTCGGATGCCCAGAAGGGTTCGATATTTGATGGGGCATCTGTCCCGCAACGAGGCCTGATCAACTAACAGCGGACCATTCGAAGGAAAGTATCGGGACGTCTCGGCAATCCACGGCGTTGCCTGCGTAGAAAAAATCCCGTCCGTGGCAGGATGTTTACTACGCCTTCTATTACGCCGATGCTCGCCTCCGGCGTCAGCGAAACCAAGGCCGAGGTAATGTATGCGGCCGTTTACCTGGTGGTCCGTGATGGTCGGTCAAGAAGCCATCCTGATGATCGTCAACAACTCAATCGCTATCTCATTGCTGTCCGCGCGCCGACTTCGGTTCGATTCACAAACTTGTGGCGCATTGTGCCTTCAGCCTTTGCCAAATCTTTAGGAGCACTGTCCGCTGCCCTTGTGGTTATCGCCGTTGGGAGAACGACGACGCGTGCCACCGACAAGGACGGCGGAATTCTGAGTCTCAGCAAAGAATCCACTCGCGATGTGATTTCGACAAAGGAGGTCGTCGTGAATCGACAGCAATTACGGTAGACCGCCGTGGCGGTACTACTGGCCTGTGGTCCGCTGCTGTATGGGCGGCCGTAGATACTAATTGTCGGATCCCCGAGAGCCCACTATGCCCGCCTTGCCCGGCCCCACGCACCTGAGCATTTTCGTTCATGACCCCGCAACCGGTCACCCGATAGTTCGGCTGCCGCTCTTTGCTGAGATTTCGGTCCCCCGGATCCCCCTCAAGCCGCCGGTGGATGAGCGTTGGCGCGAACCTATTCGGGCGGCGCTGCTCGCCATAGACCCCGGTGCCGTTGCTGCCGTTTCAGTGCGCGACCATGTGGAGACTGCGTTAATGGCTGCCCTCAGTCGGGTGCTCGACAATGCGAGTCGCGAGACTCTTCTTACCGATTTCCAGCGCGCGAAAGATTTGGCCTATGCGACCTTCAAGGAGGCGCTAGCGACTGCACGGCGGGACAGCTTCTCGCTAGTCCCTCCGAGCACGCTGGAACAGTTGTTTTCAGACACATTGCGTCATGTGGCGCCGCGCGGCGACCTAGCTGTCACGCCCGAGATCGAGGAAATTGGCGAAGTATGGTCGGAGCCGCTGGGCGTACTTGCGACGGATCATGTTGGCTATGCTTCATTTGACCTTCGGCGCCTGCGACCCGATGTACAGACAATGCTCGGGGAAGCCATAGAGAAGCGTCGCAATGATCCCGATACCGACTTGAAACTGGCAATCTGGGTCTATCCCTACGGGTATCCCGGTCGATTCGATGCGTTGACTCAGGCGCGCTTTGCCTTCGACGCCATCGTGGCGCGGTTCGCAATGAGCTGGAACACGCTGCCGGCCGCTCTCATGAACATGGGACCGAGGGCAATTCAGAACCCCAGCTTGACGGACTGGAGACTCTCACCGGCATCGTTCGCCGCCAACCCGAATACTTTGGCTGGACAAGATGGCTGCGAGGAACTGCTTCCCGCCAGTCTAGCGTTGCAGGAGTTTGTGCTGCGTCAGGTCGTCCGCCTAACGGATGTACCCGACGACTTCGACTTGCCGGACGGCTTCAAAGCAGCGTATGTCGACGACTACAGAGTCTCCTGGTTTTCACTCGGCCACTCATTGGGCGAGATTCTCTACAGCCTGCCACTCGCACCGGGCGAGAGCGTCAGGTTGGCAGTGATTGACTGGTCCTGGAACAGCCTGACGCAGCGCGATGAAAACACTAAGCTTACAGAGGACGTGCTACACCAGACACATCGCGACCGCACGATCACAGAGACTGTAAAAGCAGGACTCAAGGAACTGCAGCACGGCAGCTCATTCATGGCTGGTACGGCTAGCGCGGCCGGTGGTTCAGGGGGGGCTAACCTCGGGGTTGTTGGCTTGGGGGCCGCTGTCGGCAACACATGGAGCGTCGGCGGGTCAACCGCCACGAGCGACGGCAGTCGAAATCTCGCCGCCGAAAACGTGCAACGACTGAATGACAGCTTTTCGCAAGCAAGCTCGGCGCAACGCGAGATCAACTCCACGGTCGTCATTCAGGCCCGTCAGGAAGAAAAGGAGAGCGTTCAGACTCGCACTTTTTCCAACTACAACCACAGCCACACGCTCACGGTTCTCTACTACGAGGTTCTTCGGCACTACCGGGTAACAGTAGAGTGGGTTAGGCGCCGCCCAGCAGTTTTGGTCCAGATCCCGGAACGAGTCACCAACTTCGACGCGGCCGCCTTGATTGGTAATCGTGCCCTGCTGGTACCCAACCTTCTCGACGCCAGTCTTCAACCGGCATTCGATCTGCTGGAGAAGCAAGAGACAATCAGAGAGAATCAGGCGCTTAATAACATCAATCCCAGCGACGATCCCGTCGCGCAGTTCTGGGAGGGGGATATTAAATTTTCGTTGTTCAATCTTGTCGTCATGTCGCCGGACGACGAAATGCTGACCGGCGACAAGGTAGTTTTCTGGGCCATTAAGCGCGACGGCACAGCAATTGAACTGGATTACCTCTACTTCGGCCCCCATGCTAATGGCGAACATGAAGGCTATCAAAACGGCCCACAAAACATCAACAGCGGAGGGCGATTTGATGACGGGAGTCGGGAGCAACACATCTTCGTCCGACCGAAGCAAGCACCGGGAGCGGAGCCATTGACGATTCGTTGGGCAGACCTTGCTGGGTTTCAGTTCGAAAAATGGGGGGACAAATCCTGGCGCATCATACGGCTTGGAATCACTGGGTTCGATACCGGCCTTGCCGCCGTTCCGCTGCTAGAGGCGCCTCCGCCCGGCGGACCGCTTGAGGTATACCACGAGCTCATAGGCAAGGAACCATCCTCACAGACCGTCACATTCATTCGGCGCCCTGGTCCATTTCCCGCGCCAATCTGGAATCGTTCACCGGAGAAGAGTCTCAGTCCAGAGGAGCGACACCAAGTCAACAAACTCGTCGACCATTTCAACCGTAATAAGGATTACTACAACCGCATTCTGCTGATGGGCACTGATCCTACCTCAATCGCGATCGCCATGGAGGGTGTCGCCTGGGGTGTTGGGAAACTCATGTCCGATCATGTCGATCCCACACCGCTGGAAGTTTTCGGTAGTTATGTCGCCTATCCCTTGGCCAAGAAGACCGCAGGGGCTGACGATACGGTCTTGGTGGACATCGCCGCCGCGTTGAACGGAAATGATCCCGCGCGTCGGCAGTGGGCAGTAGCTCGAATTGCTGAGATGAGCGATCAGGATCGCCAAACCGTGTCGGAGGTTGCGTCAGCGAAGTCTGAACGACTGATCACCCTCCCTACGCGTGGCGTGTTCGCCGAGGGCAAGCTTGGCCACTGCAACATCTCAGAGGAGATCGACAACACGAGATTCTGGAAGTGGGAAGAGCATCCGATTCCGATCGAAGCATCCGGTATCAATCCCATCACTCCGATCACGCCGCAACCGCAAGCTGTGAACATCGCGCCGACGCCGTTTCCGCAGTCGCTGGTGAACATCGTGAATCCGTCGCCGGCACCGGATCCGACCGGCCTTGCAGCCGCGCTCAACGTGCTCGGCACGCCGAATATTTTCCGCGACATGTCCGGGCGCTCAGAAGTCGCAGACTTGCTCAAGAAGTTGTCGGATAACTCTATATCTATCGCCGAGGCGGCGAATCAGGCACGCGAAATCCAGCAGAAATACGGCTCGACTAGCGGAGCTGTCGCGCCGACTGGCAAAGGTGCGAGCGGCGGAGGTGCCGTCGAAGACGGTGGCGCGAACGCTCCCGGAACCGGTACGACGCGCACGCCTACGGCTGCAACGCGGTCTGCATCGACGCCTGAACAGCGGACGAGTCAGCAAATCGACAATCAACAGAAAGTGCTGGAGGCAGCGAGGGATTACCTCGCACCGGATCAGCAGGCCCAGGTACGCGACAGTGTCACCAAAGAGCTGATCAACGCCAGCGCGGCTTCCGGGCAAGGCGGCATTCCCTTCTACATCAATCCGGATGTCTTCGACTTCAAGCCCGGTCCACCCGGGTCCAATTGGCAAGAAACAAGCTGCGTGAGTATCGTTTTCGGCTACGGCTCCTCAATTCTGCCCATGATGAGGCTGGAGGTTGGCGTTGTCGTAACCGCCCCGCTCGAGTTGAGAGACGGGCACAAGCTCAGCGTGCGGGAGGCACAACTAGACTCGGCCAACGCAGCGCAAGCTGCAGCGGAAATCATCAAAGTAATGCTCGATAGCGACACCATAAGCCCATCCGCCGTCCAGCCCCGGTTCGTGGGTTTCATGGGCGGGGCGATTATGAGTACCGGCATCGGCTACCGAGTGAAGGGATGTTATCCGAAGAAGAATCCTCCCAAAACGGAGACTGGCGGACCTGTCGTGGACGTCTGACAACAGAGCGCAAGAATTGGGGTCACTACCGACTATACGAGGCGGTCAACAGTTTTTTGGGAGCTAGGCTTTACCATCTGAGGGACCGGGCGAGTGCTCAGTACATTGTCGAGCACGTGCTCTTGTCGAGGCCCGAAGCGGAGGCCCGTCGGGTGTGCCCGGCCTTACCGGGCGGCAACGGTCTGACGCGCTACCTCGACGAGAGACGGGGGTTATTGATGACGTCCTTCTAGGCTTCACGCCGTGGGCTGCGGAAGCGGCCCCTGGAGAGCGCGTGCCCTCTAGCCCCTTTGTTTTCTAAGTCCACGCTAACGAAGCGTTAGTAAGCGCCGACCAAGGGCTGCGAAGACGACGATGGCTTGCCTCCCCACTGTTGACCGGGGGCTCGGCCAGGAAGCAACGTGCGAATCGACCGTGCCATTCAGACGACCGCTTCGCAGAGGAAACTGTCGTTGGCGAAGCGCATGGTCCAGTGACCGCAGTGGGTCGAGGCCGTGTGGAAACGCCGCTGGAACTGCATAGCACCTCCTTGTAGGTGTCCATATTCGTTCAAACGGCGATATCAGACGATGGGGCTGGGGAGCGTGACGGATCGCGCAATTTTGGCGAGCGGC
>Ga0209564_1000574_pt1 | contig 58286 bp, 58 predicted proteins | sample AraplaCol_mMF_r2_FD_184272 | JGI IMG/M metagenome (GOLD analysis project Ga0209564, IMG submission 184272) | Arabidopsis root microbial communities from North Carolina, USA - plate scrape MF_Col_mMF_r2 (SPAdes) (version 3) | ecosystem: Host-associated > Plants > Roots > Endosphere | place: USA...
CAACGAGCCATGGAAACCTGTGGTCCGCAGTATCGAAAACAACGAAGACGATCAGCCAAACGCTGAGTACACCCAGACAGAAAACCAGAAACCTCCGGAAAAGGCGCGTCAGCAATCTCAAGACACGGGCTCCTCGTCTGGCGTCTGATGGTGCGACCCGTCTGCGTGAGCCGCTCGCGCTGGGACTGTACGCTGGAGCCAAGTGAAGGGTCAGACCGGCTCGCCGTTCGGCTTGGCATGCGCATGGTCCGGGGCCTTGCCCAGACCGACGCTGCCCGCATCATCGCCGCTCGCGCTGACGAACCGTTTGAAAATGTCGATGATATGTGGCGGCGGTCTGGCGTACCTGCGGCGTCGCTCGTCGAACTGGCCGAAGCGGACGCTTTCCTGCCGTCGCTGCACCTGGAACGCCGCGATGCACTCTGGGCGATCAAGGCTTTGCGTGACGAGCCGCTGCCTCTCTTTGCGGCGGCAGCCGAGCGCGAAGTCAAGGCGATCGGCGAGCAGCAGGAGCCTGAGGTGGCGCTTCGGCAGATGACGCGCGGGCATAACGTCGTAGAAGACTACGGCCACACCGGCCTGACACTACGTGAACATCCGGTCGCCTTCCTGCGCCGGGAATTGAGGGAACGGAGCATCATCACCTGTGCCGAAGCGATGGCGGCCCGTGACGGTCGCTGGGTACTGGCCGCTGGGCTTGTGCTCGTTCGCCAGCGACCTGGTTCGGCAAAGGGCGTCATGTTCATTACCTTGGAGGATGAAACAGGAATTGCGAACGCCGTCGTCTGGCCAAAGCTGTTCGAGCGCTCACGCCGCGTCGTACTGGGGGCTTCGATGATGGCGATCAATGGCCGGATTCAGCGGGAAGGGGATGTCGTTCATCTGGTTGCCCAGCAACTCTTCGACCTGTCCGCAGATCTTTTAAGTCTCGCCGAGCGCGACGCGGAATTCTGGCCACCGACCGGCAGGGGCGACGAGTTCGGGCATGGATCACCGGGAAGTCCTGACTCAAGAGAGCGAGCCCAGGGCGTTAGGTCGCGCGATATCTTCATTCCTGACCTACACATCGACACACTCACGGTAAAGAGCCGGAATTTTCATTAGGGATGAGCAAGCAATCGATTGCTGCGGAGAGGGGCGAGTCTGATGGTTCGTCGCTGTCGGAAGAGAGGCTCGGGGGCGTTGCCTCTGGAGAGTCCCGAGCCTCCCTTCCTCTGGCGTTCGAGCTTGCCGCAATAGCTGCTCGGTCCTTCGCGGCCCGCCATCTCGGGTCAGGTCATTTCGACGGCGATTGACAGATTCGGACCAACCCGGGGACCCGCGCGGGTCCGCTAGATCACGTGGGGAACGGCTTCCACCGCAGTCGGATGGTTCGCGATATCGATCGGCTTCGCGCTTCCCTGAACCCCTTCGCCAACTACAGTCCCACGCTTGGCACGCTGGGACATGAGTCAGGCTAGCAGGCTTCGGCATGCTTCTTACAAGGGATTTCGAGAAGTCCAAGACAACGCGGTCTGGGCCGAGATTAGGACGCGCGATGGGGCCGCTCGTAGTCGATCATCTGGGCGGCGCGATGACTACTGTCGAAGGACCGTCGGCAGCTGTTTCGTTTTGCCGACATAAACCTCTGAATGACCGGGCCTTCCCTCGGGCAGTTTCATTCCGTCGGGAAACTGGAAAGTAACCGAGTGGGCACCTGCAAGACCAGCAGGATAGCGTGCAAAAGCCCGCGTCGCCGCATAAGCTTCCCGGCCCCGCTCAACGAGAGACCCGTTCTGCAAGAGCTGCAGCAATCCCGCTTGTTGCGGAAGGACCTGGTACGGCTCGGCGACGCGAGTGGCGATAACGTCTTTGGAGTCGATATTCACGACGCCACCAGGGCTGAAACTCCTAAGATTGGCAAGAGTTTGCTTGAATTGCATGATGCCGTCTTGTGACAGAAGCCCATCGAGGCTGAAGTCAGGTTTTTTCACAGACCCATCGTCGTCGACTACATCGGTGACCGCGCGGAAATCAGAAGGAAGGGCCATATTGAACGAAGTATAGCGTGAAATTATGCCATCGATATCGTGATCGATCAAAGACGTTAGCGCCTGTAGAAATTGGCGTGTTGTTGCGCTTCCGCTCTTGCCATCAAAGCGACGACTGCATTCTCGATCCGAGACGAGCGTGACGACATCCTTGGAGATGCCCGTGACACCAACCCCAGTCAATCCTGTACCATAGAAGGTTGTTACTCGTTCGACGTGCCCGGTCAAACTCCAGATCATCGGGGTAACGGACGATACTGCTAAATAGATCGGCTCGGAACCAGCCGCGATCTCGATGGTTGCGGTCTCGGTTACTTCATCCTGGCCAACAATGGAGACGTTCGAGAGAGTGCCTCCTTCATAGGCAGTGATCAGGTAAACTTTCTGTCGTGCTGTAGCTTTCGGCAACCGACACTGCCGCTCCAAACTATCTGCACGGGTGATCATCTCGCTCCGCGCTAGAAGTTCGCGTTTTTCTGTTGGGGATAGGAGACCGTCACCGTCTTTGTCGAAATAGGCGAAAGCCGCTGTTGCGAGTTCCTGAAGCTCGTCGGCTGTTAACTTCCCATCTTTATTGGGATCTAATTCCAGATACTTCTCAAGTTGAATAGACGAGCGGTCGCCTGAGAGATCATCACTCTGGTTCTGTGGATATGTCAAAGCCTCATCTAAAGAGACCTTGCCATCTGCATTTGCGTCGGCACGAAGTAAGCCTGCTCTGGACCAAATCTCTTCTCGAAGATTGCTGAACTCTTGGGCGTCGACCACCCTGTCGGCGTTGACATCTCGCCCGAAGAACTCTGCCATTACTGCAGAAGTTCGGCCTGCCTTGTCGATCGCCTTTTTACGTTCAATATCGGTGGTCGTCAGCGTCCTATGGTCTTGAGCGCCCTGCCTTAGGACAGACATTACCATCGAGATGTACGCTTCTCGATAGTGGGCGATCAATGAAGATCGCACGAGAACGTCGGGGGGACGCCTGGGCAGAGGCGTTTCCTGTGCCAGCCCATTTCCCGCAATCGATGCCATCGCAGCGCCCCAAATGAATGCCTTTCTCACGCGACACCTCTCCCTTAAAGCAGTCAAATACATATCGCGTGAGTTGCAATACATTGCAAACTTGTCGTATAAAATGTGAATCAATGTTCGCGAAAGAGACCACGACCAGAGCTACCTTAGCGAAGGACTCGAGAAAGGCGCCCGCGAGGAGAGGCAATCAAACACCTACCGCAGGTTACTGCCAGGCTATCATTGATCTCGGGACTGCCGGTTGGAATTATCCGGCCGCGTGGCTGCCGCAGACAGCCGACGACAAGCCACTGGAGTTTAGTTCCATGGTAATTGTGAGATTGCTTTCACGATTTATCGCAAAGCTCTTCCCGCCGGTACTCGTTATAGCGCTGGCATATTTCTCGGCAGTTTTGGCTTCGGCAGCGACGTACATAATCTTTGTTGGAACTTTGAGACACGCGGGAAGCCTGAATATCGAGACCTTTTGTTATGGACTTTTATTATATTCTGCTGGTTTTGCTGTGCTCTTCGCGATACCTGCAGCGTGCGCGGCTTTGGTGGCCTGGGAAAAAGGATATAGGAACGTCTTTTACTACGCGGCTACATGGGGAGCCGGAGGGCTTGTTTTAAGTGCCATCCCGCCAATGTTTCCCGACATACATCACGACGCTTTCTCGCATTTCAAGTGGCTAGTTTGGACCCTGACTGGTGCAGCGGGCGGGACCATTTATTGGATCGTCGCGGGGCGTATCACTCGGGTCGTCAAGGCCAAACGTCACGTCGGATATAAGCTACCTGATGATCATTATTCTGAACGATGATACCGGCGGAAGTCGGCCGACTGCGGTGGAAAATCCCGTGCCGTCCGCTCCGCTGCGTGTTCGACCTTATTTTGCATGACGTTAAAAGTTTGGGCTGAAGTAGCGGGCCGAAAGGGAATTCGGCCCGCGGCCCATAGATCTGGCTGGTCGCAGCCGCTTTCTCTCCAAGACGTCCCGCAAAACCTGGGGAGACGTTCTGAGCACGATGGCCGACGATCGGCCGATCCGTTCGCGTCGACGCCATTCGACCAAATTTCCCTACCGCATCGAGTCACATTTCGGCGGACATCTTGGTGATGAAATTTTCGCCAGGGATTATACAATTCGACAATCGCAGAAGGCGTTTTTGCGAACTGAGCCGTCAGGAAGCACATGATGAGTGGAGGAGATTGAGTGGTAAGGGCGAATTTCATCACACGAGCTCGAGAGCTCGCACGAAATCGTTTGCCAGCGCCGCCACCACAATGGCAGCGCTGAGTGATATGGTGTTAAATAGGGTCAGGCCGGTAACGCGAGCGTTTTGGCAGCGGAAATAGCAACGAGTACCTCCCCCGTATTGATGATAGCGTTCGCGTAGTTGGGCATGTTGATTTCGAGCGCCGCGCGCATCATCTCCTGCGAGTAGTCGGCAACCGCGTCATTGACGACCGTTACGTCATATCCCAGTTCGGCTGCAAACCGGACCGTCGCCTCGATGCATGTGTGTGCGATGAGACCGATCACGATCACGCGCTGTATCCCGCGGCGCTTGAGCAGGTTGTCCAAGTCCGTGTTGGCGAAGCCGCTAGAGCACCAATGTTCCTGCGCAACGCTCTCGCCAGCGACTGGAACGAATTCCGCTCTGAACTCGCCGCCCCAGGTGCCGTATGAGAAGCTCTTGCGGTGCCAGGCAGCACGTTGGATCGGCGCGATGTATTTCCAGTTCTCGTAGTCACCCTCGCGGAAGCGATGATGCATGGCGAAGAAGACAGGCATCCTCACATCACGCGCCGCCTGGAGGATCTGCGCCATATGCTCGACGCAGTGGTTTGCTTCTGCGACGGCCTGAATGCGGGGCCAGATCTTGCCGCCCTCGGAGATGAAGTCGTTATAGGGGTCGACAACCAGCAGGCCAGTGTTCGCGATATCGTACGGAACGGTCAGATGGGTCATGACAATCTCCCGGCTAGGCTGCCTTGGCGGGATTCTGGCGGAGCGCGAAGCGCTCGATGCTCGCGGCGAAGAGTGGTGTCTCGCCCTTGTTGTGGGCAATCGACATTGGCTGCCGCTGGGTCTTGAACACTTCGAACGGAATGCCCTGACGGTCCAGCCCCGCCATCATCTCGTCGGTCGCGAAGGACTGAACCCGGTTGGTGAATTCGCAACGGTTCTTGTCCAGCGCCTTCACGCTTAGCTCCCACGTCACGTGAATGACCACGCGCCCCGTCGGCGTGAAGACGTCGGAGTCGGAGTCGAGGATGAGATGAGTCTTCTCGCCGAGCGTCTCGTGATAGTGCTGCACCATCAGGCTGCCACCGATCGTCTCGACGTTGATCGACATCCGAGTGCCGTCTGGCGCAGTCGTGAACCCGGCCGCAATATGAGCGGGCGAACAACCCTGGTATTCCTTTTCCGGCAGCGAAAAGCACCATGCCGGGATGTCGATCTTCTCTATCGGGGCGTTGATGATGGCGGTGAAGCTGGAGTCCACAATCTGATTTTCACGCACAGTCATTCTCCTTGTTGAGTTGGCGAGGCTAAGAGGGACGGGCGCGGACGTCCGCGCCTCTTGGTCAGATCTGGTCGCGAAGCGACTTGAACGAGGCACGCACTTCCGAAGTGAACAGCTCGGGCTGCTCCCACGCCGCGAAGTGGCCGCCTTTCGGCAGGCGGTTGTAGTGGATGAGCTTCGGATATGCCTTCTCGGCCCAGCTCTGGGGCGCCTGGTAGATTTCGTCCGGAAAGGCACTGACTGCGACCGGAATCTTAATGCCGCGCGGATCAAAGAAGCCGCCACTTGGGTGATGTGCGTTGTCCCAGTAAAGACGCGCCGACGAGATCGCCGTGTTGGTCAGCCAGTAAAGGGTTACGTTGTCGAGAACGTCGTCGGGGGAGAGACCTTCCTTCTCTCCGTCGATCGACCGCGCGATCATGCGATAGCTCCGGATGTCATGGTCAAGCATCCAGGCTGCCAGACCGATCGGCGAATCCACGATGCCATAGAGCGTCTGCGGCCTGTTGTTCATCTCGATCGCGTAGCCGAGGCCATTCTTGTTAAAATCGTCGAGCTGATCCCACGCCCGCCTTTCGTCGGCAGACAAGCCTTCCGGGGGTGTCCCTGCAGCCAGGGACTTCGAAATCTCGGCGGGAACGGTGGCGGCCATGTTGGTGTGTATGCCAAGGAGGCCTGGGGGCTGCTGGACGGCCATGAGTTCAGTCACCGCGTTACCCCAGTCACCGCCTTGGGCGACGTACTTGGTATATCCCAGACGCTCCATGAGCACGGCCCGAGCCTTCGCGATACGCGGCGGGTTCCATCCCGTTTCCCGCGGCTTTCCGGAGAAGCCATAACCGGGGAGGGATGGAATGACGACGTGAAAGGCGTCTGCTTCGGTGCCCCCGTAGGCTGTCGGATCGGTCAAGGGCTTGACGATCTTCAGCTGCTCGATCACGGAGCCCGGCCACCCATGGGTGATGATGATCGGTAGCGCGTTTTCATGCTTCGACTTTACATGGATGAAGTGAATGTCGAGACCATCAATCTCCGTGGTGAACTGCGGAAAAGCGTTAAGGCGGGCCTCGACGTTGCGCCAGTCATGATGTTTCCAGTGCTTCGCGAGCTTCTTTATCGTTTCGAGACGGACCCCTTGGGAATCGTCTGCTACGTTTTCCTCGTCAGGCCAACGGGTGGCTGCCACCCTGCGATGGAGATCAATTAGCTGTTCATCGGGAGCCCTGAACTTGAACGGCTTGATCGCCGGAGCCTCGCTGGTGGCAAAAGCTTGGGGAATCATCCCCACTGCGCCTGCGGTCGCAGCCGCAGCAAGAAGAGTTCGACGGGTAACCTGTGCCTGTATCTGCGACATGGCATCCTCCTGGATGTTGCTCTTTTAGCCCGGAGGAGCGTCACATCTTTGGAGCGTTGCCACTATTGCACGATGGTATGGACGACACTTTGGTATCGGTAGCGGTGTCTATTCGGAGGCAGATGACACTTCGCCCTTAACCGCAGATGTTGGGACCGAGAGGTGGACTGTCACACCGGGTCCAGTGTTGGCTTCCATCCACAACTTGCCGCCGTGGCTCTCGACGATCGACCGACAAATTGTAAGTCCGATGCCCATTCCATCTGCTTTCGTCGTGTAGAATGGTTCGTATATCCGTGAGGCAAAATCGGTATCGATACCAACGCCATTATCGGCAACGACTAGGCTCACGAATCCCTCTTGGTCCACTCGCGTCGAGATCTCAATCATTTTAAGCCGATCTCGAACCTCTTTGACCGCGTCGATGGCGTTGCGGATGAGGTTGCTGACGACTTGTTGCAATTGCACTCGGTCTCCGTTCACCAACGGAAGATCTGGCGCGAAAGCGGTGCGAATGACGACGCCATTTCTTCTCTGCTCGCTGGCTAGCAGCGTCGTGACCTCTCTGACTGCATCATGGAGATCGAGCTCTTTGAAGCTAATGGCTCGGTTGCCGAACAGGGCGCGAAGCCGTGTTATGACTTCTGTCGCCCTGTTGGCATCGCGGATGGTCCGTCGGACAGTTTCCAATGCCGTTGCCACGTCAGGAGGATCCGTCGAGAGCATTCGCAGGCAGGTGCTCGCGTTGGTGAGGATCCCCGATATCGGTTGGTTGACTTCGTGAGCGATCGCCGCAGACATCTGCCCAAGGCTGAGAAAACCTGTCAGCCGTGCCAGTTCCGCTCGAAGCTGGTCGGTCGCCTCCTCGATCTGACGCTTTTGCGTAACGTCCTGAATGGCGCCAAGCGACTCCCTGTGTCCGTCCTGATGGTCGATCGCTTGGCTGATCACCCGGATGTGCTTGATCGTGCGATCGCGATTCAACAATCGGAGCTCATAGTCGAGAGTGCCCCCGACCTCCCGAACCGAACTCATCTTTTCTGCCAGAAACGCCAGGTCATCGGGATGAACCCGCTGCCTGATCCTATCAAGTGTTACCTCTTCATCCTCCAGCTCGAAGATTTTCAACCATTCATCGGAAAGGCGAAGTTCGTCTGTCTGCACGTTCCAGGAAAATGTTCCGGTGCTGCTCACTGTTTGGCCCGCAGCCAGAAAGGCCTGGCTACGCTTCAGCTCCTCTTCAACATTCTTGCGATCATCTATATCCGTCAGCAGGCCGTACCAGCGCACGATGCTGCCTTCGGCATCCCGAAGAGGCTGGCCACGAACCTGAAACCAGCGGAAAACGCCGTCGTGGCGCCGATAGCGGCTTTCGTAGTCATAGGGCTCACCGCTCTTCAGCGAACCTATAAAGGTGTCGATATTGACCTGCACGTCGTCGGGATGGGTGATGCCATTCGTTGCCCAGTCCTGGACTTCGTTCAGCGTTATGCCGAAATAATCGAGGAGTTGCTGATTGCTTCCGTCCAGAGTGCCATCCGGTCTCGAGAGTATGATCATCCCCGGCACCATGTTGACGATGTGACGAAACTCACGTTCGCTTTCAGCCAGGGCCTTCTCAGCGCGCACGCGGTCATCGATGTCGTTGAGAAAGAAGTACCATCGCACGATCGTACCATCGTCTTCCGCAACAGGGTTTCCGCGGACTTGGAACCAACGATAGACGCCGTCATAGCGGCGCAACCTTTCGATCACCTCGTAAGACTGGCCGATGGCGACAGCTTCGGCAAACTTCGCGACACCTCGCGCCCGATCGTCCGGATGGATAATGTCGTTCGTCTGCCATCGCTGGTGCTCAGCAAAATCGTAGCCGAAGAAACGCAAGGACTGGTCATTTACGGTCTCGACTGATCCGTCAGATCTGAGGACGATTATCAAGCCGGGAAGGGAGTTGACGATCAGCTGAAGCTTCGTTTGGCTCTCAAACAGCGCTTCGGCCGCTGTTCGTTGATCCTGGATGTCGGTGGCTATCGCGCACCACTTCGGGCTGTTGGCAGCTGGCGTCCTGAGTGGCCTGAAGTCGATCACAAACCATCTGAAGTTGCCGTCCGAGCCACGCAAACGAACTTCACGACGGCTCGAGCCCTCGCTGCTTGCACGCAATAGAACTGGGAGGTCATCAGGTTCGACGACCTCCTCCCATCGCCAACCGTCTCTCGCCGACCATCGCAGGCCCGTATATTCCTCCCAACGCCCATTAACGAAATCAACGCGTCCGTCTGCGCCGACGGTGAAGACGATGCTTGGAATTGCATTTAAGATTTCGCCGAAATCCGGTTCCATGATCGATCCGCGCCCATCTCGATACCTGAAATTACATCATTTTGAAGCAGGAGGCTTATCGCTGCGCCTTTTGCGGATCACCCCACTCTGTGAACGTGACCAACCTAGTCTATCGCTGCCAGTGCCACTTGAAGTTCCTCATCGCCGAAAGGTTTGAACAGGCACTCTACAGCGCCGTCCTTCATTAGTCGGGTCCGCAGGACCTCATCCTTGAGCGCAGTGATGAATATTGTCGGAACCTGGTTTCCCCGCCTCGTAAGCTCCTTGAATAGCTCGGGTCCGGTCATGCCTGGCATGGCAATGTCGAGTATCATGCCATCGCTGAATGCGAAGGCGTCAGCACGCAGGAAGGCTTCGGCCGAGTCGAAGGTATGGACATCAAATCCGAATGAACGGAGAAGGTCTGGCAGTGCCTCTCGAACGGACTCGTCGTCATCAACCACGGAGATTTGTTTCCGCTTCGTCATCGCTCCCCCTTTTCCGGATTCTCTCGTGGAGCATCCGGACCATCTGGCTCAGGACCTTCAACTTCGTGCCCGGGTAAGTGGATTGGCACTGAGAAACCGACTGTCGCTCCGTGCAAGGCATTGCTCTGTGCCCACAGGCGACCACTGTGACTTTCAATAATCGAGCGGCTGACGGATAGTCCGATGCCCATTCCATCGGGCTTGGTTGTGTAGAAGGCATCAAAGATCCGCTTTGTACCATCCATCCCGAAGCCGATGCCGGTATCTTCGATGATCAATCGGACCTCTACGTCTCTGGCTTCCGTTCTGATGACGATACGGGCCGGGCGGCCCTCGACGGCTGAAGTTGCCTCGATAGCGTTGCGAAGCAGGTTCATGATCACCTGTTGCAGCTGTACTCGCGCGCCTGCGACGGTGGGGAGTGCCATGCCAAATTCTGTTATGACCGAAACGCGAGCTCGCTGGATCTCACTGAACGCGAGGGCTATCACCTCTGTGGCGACCTCGTTCATGTCTACGGGTTCGATCAACGGCGGCTTACGACTGAAGAGCGCTCGCAACCGGACGATGACATCCGCAGCGCGGTTGGCGTCGCGGATCATGCGCCGAGCCGTGTCCTTGGCCACTTCGAGGTTGGGGGGCTCGGTGTTGAGGACACGAAGGCACGTACTCGCATTAGTCACGATTCCAGCCAAGGGCTGGTTTACTTCGTGGGCAATGGAGGCGGTTAGCACTCCAAGGCTGGTTATCCGGGTCACGTATGAAAGTTCCGAACGGACCTCGTTTATTGCTTCCTCCGCCTTGCGGCTCTCTGTGACATCCTGGACCGCTCCAGTTAACTCCTGCTCGCCGTCCTTGTTCTTTTCACTGTGTGCGAGCACACGAACATGCTTGATGGACTGATCCGCCATTACAAGCCGGATATCGTAGTCAAAGTCGCCATTTCCAGCGCGAGCAGTTTCGATCACGCTACAAACTTTGAGCACGCTCTCAGGATCCAACCGCGACAGCACAGTTTCAAGGGTGACGGGGTTGGTCGGATCAACGCCAAATATCCTATAAGTCTCTGCCGACCAAACAATCTCGCTGGTCTCCAGTCGCAGTGAGAAGCTGCCAGTCTTGCTTAAACGCTGTGCGTCCGCCAGGAATGCTTCGCTGCGTCTAAGTTGCTCCTCCGTTCGCTTCCGATCATCGATATCAGTCAACAGCCCGTACCAGCGGATAATCTCACCGTCGGTGTTGCGGAGCGGAAGACCCCTGAGTTGGAACCATCGCCAAACCCCATCGTGGCGCAAGAACCGGGTTTCGTAGTCATACGGCTCCCCAGTCTCAATGGAACCCATGAAGCTGTCAATGCACAGCTGTAGGTCATCTGGATGAGTGATCCCGTTAGTGGCCCAGTTGTCGAGCTCATCAATTGGGCGCTGGAAGTAGTCGATTATCTGTTGGTTGCCGCCGATGAGTTTCGCATCAGGCGAGAAAATGGCGATCATCCCGGCAATGCCGTCGACTATGAACCTTGATTCCCGTTCGCGCTCGGCAAGTGCCTCTTCGGCTCGCTTGCGATCGTCGATGTCGACGTGCAAGGCGTACCAGCGAACGATCCGTCCCCCATCGTCGATCAGTGGGGAACCTGTAACCTGGAACCAGCGATGGATCCCGTCTGCCCTTCGGAGCCGAACCTCGAGATCGTAGGGCTGACCGAGTGTAACGGCACGATCGACTGCATCGATCATCCTAGGCATATCATCGGAATGAACGACGTCCGTGTTAGCCCAATCCCGAAGCTCTTCGATCGTGCGTCCGTAGTAGCGCAGAAGCGGACCGTTTATCGTCTCAACCTCGCCACTGATGCCGATAACGCCTATGCCCGCGGGAATACTCTCGAGGACCAATCGCGCCTCGCGTTCGCGCGCGGCTAGTTCCAGTTCCGCGCGCTTGCGGTCATCGACGTCGACTAGGAGATGAAACCATCTCAGTATTGTGCCGTCGACGTCTCTAAGTGGGAGACCGAGAACGTTGTGCCAGCGATAGATTCCATCGTGGCGCAGGTGTCGACTTTCGACGTTGTAAAATGTCCCAGTGAGATGCGCATTTAGTTGGTCCTCAATGGTCGCTTGGAGGTCCTCCGGATGAACGACCTCCGTCGCCTTCCAGTTCTTCAACTCCTCCAGTGTCATGCCAAAGTAGTCGAGAGCCGGATTGTTGAGAGCCTCCACATCGCCTGTGGTCGTCGTCACCGCCACCGGTACCGGAATGCTGTCCACGATACGTTGGAAGTCGTTTTTGTCACGGAGACGGCTATCCACGGTACACTCAGTAGCGATGCCGTACCATCGCCGTTCGGCCGCGCCATCATTCATGGGGTTGCAGCGCAGAAGAAGCGAGCGGCTAACCCCATCTGGAAAGGTGAGGGGAACCTCCATCTGGAATGGTTGGCTCTGTTCCAACATCGATCGGAGTTTCGAGTGGAATGTCGAGCCATCGGGATGCTCGATGGCGATCGGCCAATTCCAGTCCTTTTCGCTTTGAAATTGAATGCCAACGTAATCCGCGAGGGCCCGATTTACAAAGTCGATGACGCCACCGGGGTTGATGCTGAACACCATACCCGGCAAAGTGTCGAGAACTCCAACGAGTCCCGCTTCCATGACTGTCCTTTCGAGCTCGGCTTGCTTGGACAGCGTACGTTTTCGACAACCTTTCGTATATTGTCCTAAGGTGTTGGATGTGGCGGGGGCGCAGAGTAAGGAGGCATCAGCGCAATGCTCGATCGAGTGCGTCTTGCAATACAACGTCGCTGAATGGTTTAAACAGGCAATCTACGGCGCCGCTCTGAAGCAGCGGAATTCGCTCGCTCTCATCTTTGTGCGCGGTGATGAAGACGATGGGAATCTTCTCGCCTCGCCGGGCAAGTTCTTCCTGCAATTCCGGGCCGGACATACCAGGCATGGCAACGTCTAGAACGAGGCAGTCGGTCTTCTTCAACCATTCGGACGCAAGGAACTCGCCAGCTGACGAGAACGCCCGGACGTCGAAGCCAAATATGCGGATCAAGTCGGGCAAGGCTTCTCGGACCGACTCGTCATCATCCACGATTGAAACGAGCGGCTCTTGCGTCTTCATGATGTCTTCATTCCCGGGGGCGATGGTCTGTCGACCGAGTACTTATCGAACGGTAAAGCGAAGCCGAATATCGCGCCACCAGAAGGTATGGACTCGGCCCACATCTTCCCTTTGTGTGCCTCGATGATCGAGCGGCTCACAGACAGCCCTATTCCCATACCGTTTGGTTTGGTCGTGTGGAATGCGTCGAACAGCCGCTCCACGTCAGTTCCTTCGAGACCGACCCCATAGTCCTCGACCACAACCCTGACCTCGTCCGGGCCCACGCCCGTGCGAACGAATATCTTCTTCTGCGTTTGGGCAGTATCGGTCATTGCGTCGATCGAGTTACGAAGGAGGTTCATTACTACTTGCTGTAGTTGAACCCTGTCTCCGAGAATAAAGGGCGGTGGATCGGAAAGTTCCTCGATCAGTAGAATTCTTCCCTGCTGCAGGTCACTGGACAGCAGCCCGATCACCTCGCGGATGGCTTCGTTGAGATCCAACTGCTCGACCGTCGCCACTCCTCTCCTGAATAGGTTTCTCAGGCGCATAATCACGTCCGATGCCCGATTGCCATCGCGAATTGTCCGTTTCGCCGTCTCGACCGCCCCGTCAATGTTCGGCGGGGTCGCGGAAAGCATGCGGAGGGATGCGCTCGCATTCATGATGATGCCCGACAAAGGCTGATTGACCTCATGGGCAATAGATGCCGCCATGGTACTAAGGCTCGTGACCCTGGCAAGCTGGGCGAGTTCGGTACGAAGTTTGTCGCGGGCCATTTCCGCTATTCGCTGAGCCGAGACGTCTTGAACTGCGCCGATGCATTCCATGGTGCCGTCGAGGTGCCGCACTATTCGTCCAACCACCCGGACATGTTTTACTTCGCCATCGACGAAAAGGCGGATTTCGTAGTCCGGATTGTCACCTCCCTGCCTGACATCAGCCATCTTGGTCGCAAGCAGCGGAAGATCTTCTTCATAGACCCTCTGACCTATGCCGTCGAAGTCGATCACACGACCGCTCTCGAAGCCGAAGATTCGGTTGAGCTCGTCCGAGAAAGTGATCTCGTCAGTGTCAACTTTCCAAGAGAACGTTCCGGTTCGGCTAATTCGTTGTCCCTCGCTCAGCAGAACGTCACTTCGTCGCAGATTTTCCTCGGCGATTTTCCGTTCTGTGATGTCGGCGACGGCACCGATGAACTCCGGATCCGCGGGGTCGGCACCGATATTTTGCAGGACCACATGGACATATTTTGTGGCGCCGTCTGGCATGACGAGCCGATGCTCGATGTCGACGTTCTCGCCGCGGCTTATCGCGTTTGAGATTGATTCCCGGACGATCGGAAAGTCTTCGGGATGGCAGCGGTCAAACATCATTTCCATGGTGGGCAAGATCCCCGACACTTGCCCAGCCACCCGGTATGCCTCGTCGGACCAGTATATTTCTTCGGTTGCGGGTCTCCACCACACGCTCCCCGTCACGGTCAGACGCTGCGCCTGTGTCATCAATACCGCGCTGCGGCGCAACTCTTCCTCAACCCGTCGCCGATCATCAATGTCGGTGTTGGTGCCGTACCACCGAACGACTGATCCATCGTCGCCGTATACCGGATTGGCGCGGAACAGGAACCATCGATACTGTCCATCCCAGCGACGGAGCCGAGCCTCGGTTTCCCCCGGCGCTCCAGAAGCGAGCAGTTGCATCCATACGGTCTGCAATGCCCCGGAGTCGTCAGGGTGGAGCGATGCCGTCCATCCCCATCCTGCCGCCTGTTCGCTCGTTATTCCGAGATAGGTTAGGAAGTGCTCGTTGAAGAAATCCGCCTTGCCATCGGGCAGGGTCGACCAAGCCATCACCGGAATAGCATCCACGACCTTGCTTAGCTCGCGCGCGGCCAAGGCGCGGGTGTCGTCGCGAAACCGCAATGCTTCTGCGATGGCGACGGCAGCCTGACTGGCGGCAACGTGAAGAACGATGCGATCCTCCTCGGTGGGGAAGGATGCTGCAGTCGATCCGGCTACAAGAACTCCCGCCCTGCCATTCATGCCTATCTTTTCAATCAGCACCCTCGATGTAGAACCATCTCGCTCTACCTCGGCCTCACGGGGCCAGTTAGCTACGCTCGTCCCTAGACTCCTCAACAAGTCACTGAACGCTGCGAATGCTTCGCCAACCGATCCCCTATCGGGACGCCGCATCAGCACTGTATCTTGCCCCTCGTGTCTGCCGACCTTGAGAACCAAGAAATCAACATCCAGGATCGCCCTCAACCCATCAAGCAGGGCAGTACAAATCTCATTGACGCTCCCCCCAGTCCATACCGCCGGGAGCGCCGTAATACTCAGGATATTGTTCATGCAACGCCGTAGTCTTTCGTTCTCCAACGCGACCATGACCATGTCTGGCATATCGTTATTCAGCAGCTGCCGACTGCCCCCTTTTTCCGAGCGCCTCTCGCTCAGTTCCGCGAGGAACTGCGTCGGCGGGATGTAGAATGGATTCACTCGGAGAATTCCGCCGATCAAAACAAGTGGATGCGTTCGCATGATGTCAACGACCGTCCCGCCGTCAAATCTGGCGAGGTCATACACGCAGACAACAATGTCGTCGTGTTGCTCCCATAGTTCATTGACCCGGGATTCGAACTCGATGAGGTCCTGAAGATGCTTTGGACTGTCGGCCGCCCAATCCATGTCGCATACGATACGGCTCAATGGAAACGCACCGCTTGCGTTACCGCTCGCCATTGCGGAGAATTCTTCCACCATTCGATCTTGGTCGAATAGTCCATCCTTGAGATAAGCGTCGACTGTAGTCCGAATTTCGAGTTGCCCGGTGAGCTGCGACGCGTCGGTGTCGATCCCTTCGCACCGCAGGCGAGTGATATGGTCTTCACGTTTGTCCGCGCTCACAAGATGGACAGCTTTGTGTTCGCAACGAAGGCCATCAAGGATGAACGGGCCGAGAATCTCAAAGGCCTCCTTTGAATTGTGGAAAAATGCGCAAATGTGCCGATGGCGACCAAGGCTCGCGCCAGCCAAGCGGATGTGGCCATGGTGCGTCGCCCTCACGGGACGCCTCGTCGTATCGAAAATTCCGATATTATCTGGCTGCAATCGTTGTCCATCCGCGCGCCATTCCAAGCCTATGCGCCCAACGCATGCATCTTGGGGTTTCTGCTGTCTATTGTCTAATGGTATCGGATGAATGGTGGTTGTTGACGCTGGTTTTGCTTCGGCATCTGTTGCAAGGATGAAAGGGTAATCATCTGCCGGAGCCAAGTAATGGATCGCATTGATGCGATGAAGGTTTTTGTCACCGCTGTAGAGGAGGGGAGCCTAGCTGCGGCCGCCAGGAAGTTGAAGCGTTCGCCTACCGCGATCAGCCGAGCTCTGGGTCTGCTCGAAGAGCACGTGGGCGTGGAACTTCTTCACCGCACTACGCGAAGTCTCAAGCTTAGCGATGCTGGACAGCGTTATGTAGAGGCTTGCCGCAGGGTTCTGGTCGACCTTGAAGAGGCCGACATCATTGCAGGCGGCGAGCGGTCGTCGCCACGCGGCGTGTTGACAATCTCGGCGCCTCCCATCCTCGGGGAGGAAGTCCTTCGACCGATATTGGACAAATTCTTGCAGCAGCATCCGAGCGTGTCCGTCCGGCTGTTGATGCTCGACCGTTTCGTCAATCTGGTCGATGAAGGGGTCGATATTGCGCTCCGCATAGGCAACCTCACGGACTCAACGCACATTACGACCCGTATCGGAGGAGACGTCCGGCGCGTCGTCGTGGCGTCACCGGGCTATCTTGCAAATCATAAGGCAATTCGAGAGCCTGCCGACCTCTTGGGGCACGACATCATTGCATTCTCGAATTTTGGGATCGATTCCTGGAGCTTCAGCCCCGTCGGCGAAGCGACGATCCCCAGAACCGTACATTTCTCGCCGCGGTATGTCGTGAACAGTGTGCGTGCGGCCGCGGCGTCGGCCGCCGAAGGCATGGGGATAACACGGCTCTATTCATATCACGTAGCGGAACTGGTCCGAGATGGAGCCCTCCAGATAATACTCCCCGCGTTTGAGCCATTGGCGCTGCCGGTCCATCTCCTAACCCCGCAGGGAAGAATTTCCGTACCGAAGGTTCGGGCTTTCGTCGATTTCGCAGGTCCAAAACTAAAGGCAGCTCTCTCGAAGATCGCCGCAGACTCCGGAGCCATGGCGCAAATTATGCCGAAAATCGGTTGATTGTCGTCCTTGCGACGGCAATTCTCCCGAATGCCAATTGCATCTAAATCAAATGCACCGACGCCGAGAGCGTAGGCACGGCCAGAAAAATGGCCGAGCACTTGGAAAGGATGCAAATCATGAGCAGTCAACAGAAGGTTGTCATCATCACCGGTGCCTCACAGGGCGTTGGCGAAGGCTTGGTAAAGGCGTATCGCGAGCGCGGCTATAACGTCGTCGCTACATCCCGCTCGATCAAACCAAGCACCGACTCTGGTATCCATGCGGTCCCGGGAGATATTGCGAAGGCTGAAACCGCGGAGCGCGCGGTACGTGAGGCGATCGATCGGTTCGGTCGGATCGACACCCTGGTCAACAATGCAGGCGTGTTTACGGCGAAGCCGTTCGTTGATTTCACCCAGGAAGACTTCGACTACAACTTCGGGGTCAATATTTCCGGCTTCTTTCACATCACTCAGCGCGCAGCGCGGGTGATGCTCGAGCAGGGTTCCGGCCATATCGTCAACATCACGACCAGCCTTGTGAACCAGCCTATCGCTGGCGTGCCAGCGGCGCTCGCCTCGCTCACCAAGGGTGGTCTGAATTCGGTGACGCAAGAGCTCGCAATCGAGTTCGCCAAAACGGGCGTTCGAGTCAATGCCGTTTCACCCGGCATCATCAAGACTCCGATGCACGCGCCTGAAACTCATGCCGCTATGTCATCTCTCCATCCGGTCGGTCGCATGGGCGAAATCAGCGATATCGTCGATGCGGTGATCTATCTCGAGAACGCCACCTTCGTTACCGGAGAGATCCTCCATGTCGATGGCGGGCAGAACGCGGGTCGCTGGTAACAGGTGAGTGGTGCCGATCATATTCGATCGGCACCACTCATTCGCCGACAATCGATGGAAGGAAAGACCAATGCCTATCGTCACTGTTCAGGTTACCCGGGAAGGCACGACGCCCGGCCGCACGTCGGTAACCGCCGAGGAAAAAGCCCGGATAATCGCAGGGGTGAGCCAGGTCATGCTTGATGTCCTGAACAAGCCCCTGGAGTCTACGTCGTTATCGAGGAGGTTGATCTCGACAACTGGGGTTGGGGTGGCCTCCCGACGGCCGAATACCGAAAGCGCTTAGCGGAGTCCGCAAACGTGCGAGATCGCTCCGCGAAGTAGGTATCAGGTCGGCAGCTCGGAGCCGGATTGCTCTGCGATCATGTACTGCGAGTACCAGTCAGACCAGTGCTCGTCGTGCTTCCCGCCAGTTCGCTTCTCATGTTCGCCATGAGCGGCGGCGGCACGGCGAAGTGCGCTCGCGAGATCAGCGGACGAGACGTAGGCAGCCCCCTTTGCATCGATACGGCCGGGAAGACGGTTTGTGACTTCCTGGAATATCCAACCGTTCCCGTCCGGATCGCTGAATGAGGCAAAGGAGCCATAGCTGGCACGTGACGGGTGCGGGCCGGGGAGGCGGTTTTCCGTTCCGCGGCGGTGAAACACACCGCCAGCATCATGGAAGACGCCGCTCATTTCGGCGCCGCGGGAGGCGAGAGCCGCATGCGCCAACTCGATGTCGGATACGATCAGGTGAAGTCCCTGAGCCGAGCCAGGCTGTGCGGACGTGATCCTGGATCCGAAGATGACGGAGCAGGGCGATCCGGGTGGCGTCACCTGAACCACTCTGAAGTCGTCGCTACCGGAAACGTCCGCATCCAGCCGCCAGCCGAGATGCGTATAGAAGGACTTGGCGCGGTCGACGTCTGAGACTGGAATGACGACTACCTCGAGCTTCATGTCGAGATCACTCGCTGCGTCGATCGTTGGCATGATGCTTTCTTGAACGGTCATATCGATCTCCCTCGGTTGCATTCGTGGCGCGGGAGACGATGAGCCAGCGGTTGAAGCATGTCCATTATCCGATGGTGTCGGCTTCGGGGCGGGCTCGGCTGATCCAAAGGTATCGCCGATACCATGGTGCAATAGCGCGGGAGCGGCGACCGACGAACCCTAGACGCAGCTGATCGCTGCCACATCAACGGAGAAGGTCATGTCACAAAATGTAGACGCCAAGTTCATTTCTCTCGCGCCGACCCGGCGGGAGCTTCTCGCTGCCACGGCGGCGACAGCTACGCTCAGCCTTCTGCCCGGCCACCTTCGCGCTGCTGTTCCTGAAGACGCGATCCGGCCCTTCAAGGCGAACATTCCGCAGAAAGACGTCGATGAGTTGCGTCGTCGCGTTCGCGCAGCTCGCTGGCCCGGGATGGAAACCGTCAGGGATCGTTCCCAAGGCGCCCAGCTGAAGAAGTTCAAGCCGCTCGTAGAATACTGGGGCACGGACTACGATTGGCGCAAAGGCGAGAAAAAGCTCAATTCGTTTCCGCAGTTCATGACGAGGATCGAGGGGCTCGACATTCATTTCATCCATGTGAAGTCGAAGCACGAGAACGCGCTGCCGCTGATTATGACGCACGGTTGGCCGGGCTCGGTCCTTGAACTGATCAAGACGATCGGACCGCTGACGGATCCGACCGCACACGGCGGCGCACCGGAGGACGCCTTCCACGTCGTCATGCCCTCGATGCCAGGATACGGCTTCTCGGAGGTTCCGTCGGAGACGGGATGGGGCCCCGATCGTATCGGTCGGGCATGGCATGTGCTGATGACGCGGCTCGGCTATGACCGCTACGTTTCTCAGGGTGGTGACTGGGGCGCCGTCATTTCCGATGCGATGGCCCGCCAAGCGCCGGAAGGGCTGCTCGGCATCCACACCAACATGCCTGCGACTGTGCCTCCCGATATTGCCAAGGCGCTGACCAATGGCGAACCCGCTCCGGCGGGGCTGTCTCCCGAGGAGAAGATCGCCTACGAACAGATGAACGCGCTCTACACGAAGGGTGCGGGATACGCCTGGATGATGGTCACCCGACCCCAGACCCTCGGCTATGCCTTGACGGACTCTCCGGTCGGCCTGGCCGCGTGGTACTACGACAAGTTCGCCGACTGGACCTACAGTGGCGGCGATCCCGAGAAGTCGCTCACGCGCGACGAGATGCTGGACGACATCTCCCTGTATTGGTTCACCGGAACCGCCACATCGGGCGCGCGGCTCTACTGGGAGAACAATGCCAACAACTTCAACGCGGTTGATATCAAGATCCCGGCTGCCATCACCGTCTTTCCGGGCGAGATCTATCAGGCGCCGAAGAGCTGGGCCGAGAAGGCGTACCACAACCTCATCTACTACAATAAAGTCGACAAGGGCGGGCATTTCGCCGCGTGGGAAGAGCCGGACCTTTTCAGCTCCGAACTGCGGGCCGCGTTCAAGTCACTCCGCTCGGTCTAGCAGCATGGCCTGACGAGCCTCGGAGCGGGATCCGGCCAGCCCGGATCCCGTCGTGGGGCCAGATCAAAATATCCCTCAAACATCAGGAGACCTGAAATGACCATTATTGGGAAAGGAACCGCGCTCATCACAGGTGCGTCATCTGGCCTCGGAGCAATTTACGCAGACCGCCTCGCTCGCCGGGGCTATGACCTTGTGCTCGTGGCCAGGAACCAGGATGCTCTCAGCAGGGTCGCGAAGGAACTTTCGAGCTCGACCGGACGGAAGGTGACCACAATCCGCGCCGACCTCGCGCAGCGGGATGACTTGCTGAAGATCGAAGGGATTCTGCGGAGCGATCCTACGATAACGATGCTCGTCAACAATGCAGGTGTCGGCGCCGTCGAACCTCTCCTGATGTCCGACGTCGAAGCAATGGAACGGATGATCAAGGTCAATGTCACGGCACTGACGCGCCTCGTATACGCGGCGGCACCATCGTTTGCCGCTCGCGACAACGGCACCATCATCAACATGGCATCGGCGCTCGGAATCGCGCCCGAAATTCTCAACGGGGTCTACGGGGCAACCAAGGCGTTCGTGATCGCCTTGACATTCTCCCTGCAGAAGGAGTTCGCGGATAAGAACATCAGGATCCAGGCTGTGCTTCCCGGCGCCGTGGAGACGCCTTTCTGGGATGCCTCGGGCGGGTCGTTGGATAGGCTTCCGACTGAAATCGTCATGAAACCCGAGGATACCGTCGATGCAGCACTGGCCGGGCTGGACATGGGTGAGCTTATTACGTTGCCCTCGGTGCCCGATGAAAATGACTGGAATGCTTACGAGGCAGCCCGGCAGAAACTGATGCCGAACCTGTCGCGAAGTGTTCCCGCTTCGCGCTATCACATCTCTGCGGCGACGCACTAGCAGTGGTCGGCAAATCGCTGCTGCGTTACGGGGCCACCCAAAACGGGGCAGCTGCAATAGCGACAACATTTGAGGGTGACGATTATGAACGACCGAGATCCTTTGCAGAGTTTTCCCCGTGAGCGACTGATGAAAGGTCCAACGCCAATCCAGCGCTTAACGCGACTTGAGGAAGATCTGGGTGAACGGAGTAGGGGCGTATCGATTTGGTCGAAGAGAGACGATCTCATGGAACTCGGCGGCGGCGGCAACAAGCTCCGCAAGCTTGAATTCCTCCTGGGGCAGGCGAAGGCGGAGGGCTGCGACACCCTCGTCGTAACGGGAGGCGTTCAATCTAACTTCGCGCGATTGGCCGCCGCGGCGTGCGCCAGGACAGGACTCGCCTGCGAGCTCGTTCTTGCTCAGATGGTCCCTCGGACGACCGAAATTTATCAGGCCAACGGCAATGTCCTTCTCGACCGTCTGTTCGGCGCCACGGTTCATATACTGGACCCGGGTGATGATGCTGGCGCCTATGCGAAGCGCCGCGTCGACGAAGTAGCCGAAACTGGCAGGAAAGCGCTTCTGGCGCCCCTCGGCGGCTCAACGACGATCGGTTGTCTCGGGTACACGGATTGCGCGTTCGAACTCGCCCGGCAATCAGACGAAATGGGCGTCGCGTTCGATCAAATCGTGATCCCAAACGGCAGCGGCGGCATGCACGCCGGGTTGGCTGCAGGCCTGGTCATCGCGGGGTCTCACCCTTCGCGGATCACCGCGTATACGGTGCTTTCGCCTGCAGACAAGTGCCTCCCCGCAACCGCCGACAAAGTTAACGCGGTCCTTGAACGCCTGGCAAGCGATGCTCGCGTGAGCGCGGACGACCTCCGGATAAGCGGCGCTCAACTGGGCGAAGGCTACGGCATGCCGACTTCCGGAATGATCGGCGCCGTCGAACTTCTCGCGAGATCAGAAGGGCTTCTCACCGACCCGGTTTATGGCGGCAAGGCCTTGGCAGGGTTGCTCTCCGATATCGAAAGCGGGGCAATCGCACCGAAGTCTAACGTGCTCTTCATCATGTCTGGAGGTTCTCCCGGTCTTTACGCATATGCTGATGTTCTCACCGCGAAGTAATTCCCACTGATCCCAAATCCAAACCAAGAGGTTACAATGTCAAACAAGCCCAAGATCGCCCTGATAATCGGCTCCACCCGTCCGACGCGGTTCGCCGACAAGCCTGCGCAGTGGATGCTGAAGCAGGCCCAGCAGCGCAGCGACATCGATGTCGAAGTCGTCGATCTGCGCGATCATCCGCTGCCGTTCTTCGATGAAGTGGCGTCGAACGCATGGGCGCCCAGCAAGAGCGCCGAGGCTGTCCGGTGGCAGGAAACCGTGGGTCGCTATGACGGCTACATCTTCGTGGTTTCCGAGTATAATCACTCGATCACTGGCGTTCTCAAGAACGCGCTTGACCAGGCATACGTCGAGTGGGGCCGCAAGCCCTTCACCGCAATCGCCTACGGAAGCATGGGCGGAGCACGCGCGCTCGAGCATCTGCGCGGGATCGGCGTAGAACTTCAGATGGTTTCAACCCACGCCGCGGTTCACATCGGCGCCGGCGATTTCTTCGCCACTTCACCACTCGGTGGCAACAAGCCGATAGAAGAAATCGAGGCCAACCTCCTGCCGTCGGCCAAGACCGCGCTCGATGAGCTGGTGTGGTGGGTGAAGGCCACGATGGCGGCAAGGTCTACACAGGATTGAACCTGGAAAAGTAGATGTCGTCACACAAAGTGAGGCGACATCTACAGCATTTTCTATCCCTACAAAGAGGCTTGGCCTTAATTAGCTGAGGAACTCAACGGTATTGAGGTTCGCAGGCGGATCCTTTCGGGAAGGGTAACCTCGGCATTGAATCCACAACCTACGCTATTGCAGTGAAGGAAAAAGACATTGGCGGCCTGCTTTCGGGGCTTCTCGGAGGATCGCTGCTGACCTTGCAGCTTACCAAGACGATGCGCGCTGACCGTCATGGGAACAGCGTTGATCAATCCGGAGCAAAGGCTCGCGGAGACATCGTAGGCCGCGACAAGCGGTAATTTGCGCGAAGCACGCTGTCTTGCCCATGAGCATTGCGACCAGCCACGGAAACATCTCAAACCAGCAGAATGTACGCGCCGGCGGCCCAGTGGTCGGGCGCGACTACTATAACGTCGAAGCCAAGAAGAGCTTGATCGAGAGGCTGCTCCAAAAGCTGAAAGAGCAGTACGACTGCAACGAGCAGACGCAGACAACGATAGACGAGCTTGCTCGTTATCACACTCGACGTGCCCCCGACGGTATTGATGGTCTCGAAGCCAAGCTCGCAGTCAGCGGGCGTTCCGCCTACTATGACGATGCTATCGAAAAGAAGGAGATGTTCGCGAAACTTCTCGAAACTTGGTCGCTTTACTCATCCGCTCAGGAGATCTTCGTCCATATCTTGGCCAAGGCCGAGAATGAGTTCACCCAGGTGATCTACGGCCAGATCCCCAAAAAGGAACCCGAGGAAATTAACGCGATGGTTATCGACCGGATCGTGAATCCTATCGTTGAAGAATGCGGTGGCGACCTAATGGCCGTGAACCACAACCTGGTCCAAGGCATGGCATACTGGCTTGCCGAGCAATGTTTCATCAAGTGGCATCATGGCGTGGTTGCAAGATGACGCAGCTCACTTACAACGAGGCCTTTGATCCATATCATGCCGCATTCCGGTTTCTTAGGCTTCACTTAGCTTGCGACATGATCACGAGGGTGCCATTCGACACGATCCGAATCCTTGATTTCTACCTGCTCTTCCCGTTCCGGCTTCAAAAAATGAAGTTCTTCGACCAGGATACGGGTTGGAGAAGGGTAAGCAAGTCATACGTCGAACAAGCACCATACGGCGCCATGCCGGATGATCCCGTCATCTTCTCTCGCATGGAACCGTTTCAGCGGGCGGCCGCGACCAGCCTGGTCCTCAGTGGCTATCTCAGCCCAGAGGCATGGGATCGTAACGAGGTTCACTTTACAAAACAGGCAATTCCGGATCCGCTCAAATATCGGTGCTTCGAACTGAACACCCGAATGAACGACATACTGGAGATCCTTTGTCAGATTCGCGCTAGGTATCCGCTCGGGGGCAAAGACGGGCTCAAGGACCGCACAAATCTTCTGGAGTATCGGTATGATACGCTATGAGCCTTCCCTCGTGGTCAAGCGCCTCGTTGTGAAGCGCGGTAGCCACACGATGTACAGCGAAGCTTTTCATACGGGCGTGAACGTAGTCAGAAGCGACAACTCCTCGGGCAAGTCCACAATAATGAACTTCATTTTCTTCGGTCTAGGGGGCAACCTTGACCGCTCCGCTTGGAGTGAGCACGCGCTGAAATGCGATCACGTATGGCTCGAGGTCGAATTCAACGGCGACCCTGCGGTGCTCCGCCGGGAAATCGATGTTTCCTCGCAATCCGCCATGGAGATTTTTGGCGGACGCTATGGGCAAGCACTGGAGGCGCCGATAGAAGCTTGGCACCGATACCCGTATTCTCGGTCAACGAGCCAGGAAAGCTTCTCTCAGGCGATCTTCCGGCTCCTGGAAATGCCCGATGTTGCAGTCGAGGGCACGTCGAACATAACCATCCACCAAATCCTACGCTTGCTCTATGCAGATCAGCTCTCTCCCACGGAAAGCCTCTTCCGCTTCGAAGGGTTCGACTCTGAAAACCTTCGCGAGGCGGTGGGCAACCTTCTTTGCGGCGCGTTCGACACCGAGATTTACGAACTTCAGCAACGCAGGCGGACAAAGGAGAAAGAATTCACCGAGGCAAACGCGGAGCTGCGGAGCATCTTCAAGGTCCTGGGAGGCGGCGACGAGAGTATGACACTTGACTGGATCGAGCAGCGTCGCAAGAGTTTGGTCGAAGAGCGCGACGATACTTCGGCGCGGCTTCTTGAGGCGGAGGAAGCTTTCTATTCAACCCAATCCTCGGAAAAGATAACGCTTCAGGTTCAGAACGATCTCTACAAGCAGGTTCAGAAACTGCAGGCAGACATCCGGGTGAAGCAAGTCGAGGTAGATTCCGTTGAATTCGAGATATCGGATTCAGCGTCTTACATCCGGACCTTGTCATCCCGGCTCGAAGCACTGCGAGACGCAGATCTGACCGCAAGCGTAGTGGGCAACGTGCGATTTGGAACGTGCCCCGCCTGCTACGCGGAAGTTATCAAGCACGATCATGGCGTGGACGCTTGTCACCTGTGCAAGACGCCACTGGACGCAGAACGTGCGCGCGAACGAGTTGTCGGCATTATCAACGAGGTATCGATACAGATAAAGCAATCGCAGCGCCTTCAGACAATCCGGGCGGAGCGCCTCGATAAGCATCAGGCCGCTCTGAAAGCCTTGACAGCAAGCTGGCGACAAAAATCAAAGGAACTTGCCGATCTTAGCTCTGTACCAACATCCAAGGCTCGCGAACAGCTTCGCGAACTGCAGCGGAAGCTCGGCTATATCGACAAGTCCATTGAGGACATCGAGGCTCAGGTCAAGCTGGCCAATAAGATCGGCCACCTATCCGCGCGTAAGGCGCAGCTCGACCAAGAGATGCAGTCGTTGGGTTCCCGTATTGCCTCGCTTCAGCTCAGTCAAACCGATCGGCTCCGGACAGCCAGGACGAGCATTGAGAAGAACATTATCGAAATCCTGCAAGGAGATCTCAAACGCCAGGACACTTTCGAGAATCCTGAGCATGTGCACTTCTCTTTTGCGAAAAACTCCATCACCATTGACGAGCACACTTATTTTTCCGCAAGCTCTCGCGTCATTTTGAAGGCCGCCTTCCTCGTCGGCTTCTTAAAGGCCGCTCTTTATGATCGGAAATTCCGTCACCCTCGCTTTCTCATGATCGACATCACCGAAGACAAAGGTATCGAGCAAGCCCGGAGTCATAATTTCCAAAAGCAGGTGATAGAAATTTCGGATCAGTCGCCCGTCGAGCATCAGATCATCATCGCGACAGCCATGCCTTGGCCGGAGATAAGACAGGAGCTTTTTGTCGGGCGGCATTCGACACGTCTTCAGGGTACTCTCGCCTTCCTCCCGACCAACTTAAATTGATGGAAGTGCTTTCATGGCGAAACCTCAACCCGTTTATATTGCTGGTCATCAGTTTCCTCGCAAGACAGATGCATTGGTTTTCCTCAAAGTCATGCTCAACCGCTATAAACCTGGGCAAGCAGTATCGGATGTCGACTACGGAGCGCTTCTTTTCGAGGCACTGAAACGTCATCCTGAAGCAGCCACTAAGATCGGATCCGGTTGAAGGGTTTCGAGGTGAGGTCAGCCGACTACGGTACCCAATGCTTTTGGATATTGCGGGCGGACGGTTCTGAGGAACGTTTTTCCTACAGGAGTTGCATCTGATTGCTGCAGGGTGGGCGCGCTAATGGTGATCAAAAACGCGGGAGAGGTGAAAGTTAGCGTACCGGTTGTTCCCGCACGCTCGCAGCTGATCGCTCCGGGTAGGACGAAAGAAGACTGGCATAACTTTGCGGAGAGACTTGTTCCCGGTGGTGATGGAGGTCCATGGGCGGAGGCTTTCGAGGGCTTCCTGTTGGCGCGTCTGCAAAGTCGATACATAACTCCTATTGCCGCTGTGCGGGACGCTTTGAAGTGGAACGGGGAAGGATTCGCGATCGTCTCGATTCAATGCGCGCTCATAGAATTCCTGGCGGCTCTCCGTGAAGGTAAAAGGTTCCGCTACGAAAATCCAAAGCCGCCGCATGAATATCGGAATAGCAGGGACCTCTTTTGTGACTTCCTGCGAAGAACGGCCCCCTTCGCCAGTATGTTTACCAAAGCACAGGCGTGGGACTTCTATGGGAATGTCCGTTGTGGACTCCTCCACGAAGCGAGGACAAAGGGCGAATGGATCGTATGGGCCAGCGGCTCGCCTGCCGTGGACTGTCAGCGGAAGATTGTCTATCGCGACAGCTTTCAAGAACTCATAGAGAGCTACATCCGAGACTACGGCCGCGCCCTAGTGGGAAACGCGCTCCTACAGGAGGCATTTCTCAGAAAGTTCAACGATCTCGCGGACTAGGAGTGTTTAGAGGTCAGGTCGATTGGGAACGAAATCAGCAACTCTTACCATTTCCCTTTAAGTTTGTGTCGGCACCCGCGCAACCTGCCGTTCCGATGCGCGGGTGCCCACCTGGCCTATTTCTCGGCCAAGGTTCCGGTGTAGTGCCCCAGACGGGCTTCGATGTCCGTATCCGTCTGCAGCCCCATCTCCATCAGGCGGCCAATGTTCTTCTGGGCGACCGGGCGCTGGACTGAGGAAATGAAGGCGTCCCATCCGGCGCCGATTTCAGGGTCGCTGGGAAGGCTTGCGAAGTCAACCAGGCGCTTGGTGTCGGCGACCGCCTGCCTGTCGAAGCCGGAGATGCGGGTGGCGAGTGCGTCGACGAAAGGATCGAGCTTGTCATCATCGAACGAACGGTTGACGTAGCCGTACTTCTCGGCGAGATCGCCGTCGACATCGTCGGAGCCGAGGAGAATCTCGAGCGCGCGCCCGCGTCCCATCAACCTCGGCAGACGAGCCATAGGTCCGCCGCCCGGTACGAAACCTGCGCCAACTTCCCATTGCGAAAGGACCGCTTTCTCGCGGCTGGCGAAACGCATGTCGCTCGCCAGGGCAAGCTCGCTACCGACGCCAGTGGCTCTGCCGCGGATGAGCGCGATCGACACGATGGGTGCTTTGCTGATGCGAACCAGAATGTCGGGCAGGGGGTGCAGGCCCGTCTGCCCAGCAGGGAGACTGGTGGACTCGGCGAGCGGCGGCGTGAAGTTGTAGTGGGTCAGAAAGAAGCCGGGGACGGCACTGTCGAAAACCACCACCCGCAGCTTGGGATCTGCCTCGATTTCGGCGACCACCTTTTCCATTTGCGGAATCGTTTCCGGACCGAAGATGTTGAAGGGCGGATTGTCGAAGGTCACGCGCCAGTAGGCGGGCGTGCGCTTCTCGACACGGATCTGCGGCCGCTCGCTGCCCGGCGTGGACTTGATGTCTGCAGGCTTGGTGCTCGTCTCGGCGACCATGGTCTGGCCGGAAAGTGCCAGCGCCGGAAGCATGAGCAGGGCGGCGGCGGTTAGGAATTTCGACGAAATCGCAATCCCAACGGATCGATTTGAGTTCGGTTTCATTGCGGTCTCCATGGTTGCTGAGCGGGGATGGCTATGGGTTGATGTCGAGAACGAGCTCGACTTCGAGCGGCATTCCCAGCGGAATGCTGGAAACGCCGAGCACAATGCGCGGCGGAAGGCGGCTCTGGCCGAAGACCGAAAGCAACAGCTCGGAAGCTCCGTCTGCGACCTTGGGGTGTTCGCGGAAGTCGTCGGGGGCGGCTATGTACACACCCAGCTTGGCTATGGTGCGTATGCGATCAAGAGATCCGAGGTGCGCTCGCGCGGCCGCCAATCCACTCAGGCACGCAGTCCTCGCGGCACGGTAACCTTCGGCAACGGAAAGCTCGCTGCCAACTCGTCCGATGTACTGTGGTGCATGTCCGACAACGGGGAGCATGCCACTCAGGAAGAGAAGCGAGCCGACCTGAACAGCCTCGACGTACGCCCCGAACGGAGTCGGCGGCGGCGGGAGTACCAGTGAGGTCTCCAGGATCCGCGCCTCAGCGCTCACCGCTACCATTTGCCGAGATGTGCGCCGTTGTCGACGTGCAGCACCTCCCCAGTGATATTGGACGCTTCCGTGAGGTAAATCACGCCATTAACGATTTCCTGCACCGCCGTGATGGTACCCATCGGCGACAAGGATCGAAGGTAGTCCCGTGAACCCGTAGCATGGAGCGGTGTGTCGACAACGCCAGGCGAAACCGCGTTCACCCGGATTTTGTCGCTGGCGAATTCCAGCGCCAGGCTCTTGGTGATGGCGTTCAGCCCACCCTTGGTGATCATCGGCAGGGATGCCTTCACGCCGGCGATCGGGTGGTCGGTCAGCGAAGACGTAATCGTGACGACGCTGCCACCGGATCTCTGCCGAAGCATCTGTCTGACAGCATGTTTCGTGAAATGGACGAAACCTTCAATATTGGTGGCCGAGAGACGCCGGAAATCCTCGATCGTGTATTCGAGGAACGGCTTGGTGAAGAAGACGCCCGCGTTGTTTACCAGGGCATCGATGGAGCCGAACTGTTCGACGGCCACCTGGGAGACGCGTTCCGCCGTCTTGGGATCGCCAACGTCGCCATCGATAAGCTCCAGCCTTCCCGCACGATCGAACGATGTGGCCTCGCTGATCTTGCGCGAGGTCGCGACTACATTCCAGCCTTTGTCCAGGAATGTTTTTACGAGCCCGGCGCCGATGCCCTGCGATGCACCGGTGATTACAGCCGTCTTGTGCACACTCATTTTGTGCTGCCTCCATTTGCTTTTCGAGCGACAGCGGCCGACGAACGGGCGCCGGAGTATCGTAGCTGTCGAATTTCAGGAGCTGCCCCGTGGGACGCTGGTGGCGACTTTCGCGCCAAAGAATGTGCGGACGCTATTGTACGAAGGTGTCTCCGATACCTTTGGATCGGTTAGGGCTGATGACGGACACCAAGGTCCAATAGACCTCCGTTGCCTCTTCAAATAACTCTTGGAGCGCAGCGCATTGAACGGAGCCTGAAATGAGAACGTGGCATGATCGCCGAATCCTCGACCTTCTAAAAATCGAGCTTCCCGTCATACAGGCGCCGATGGCCGGAGCGACGACGGTAGAAATGGTGATTGCCGCTTCTGAAGCTGGCGGCTTGGGTTCGCTGGCGAGCGCGCAGTACTCGGCTCAGCAACTACATGAGGCGCTCTCGCAGATCACTGGGAGAACGGCCAAGGCAGTCAATGTGAATTTCTTCAGCCACGTGACGCCTGAGGCGGATCCTGCTGGTCAGATGCGGTGGCGGGCTCTCTTGGCGCCGTATTTCGTCGAACTTGGCCTTGACCCCGCTGCCCCGATCAACGGCCCCGGACGGGCGCCCTTCGACAACGAGTTCTGTGAGGTCGTAGAAGAGTTCCGTCCAAAGGTGGTGAGCTTCCATTTCGGTCTTCCCGACCGAAAACTTGTTGACCGGGTGAAAGCCGCGGGGGCCAAAGTGCTGTCGTCCGCGACCACCGTTGCCGAGGCTGTCTGGCTCGAGGCGCATGGTGTCGATGCCGTGATCGCAATGGGTTACGAGGCTGGTGGGCACCGTGGGAACTTTCTTACGCAGGACATGAGCACCCAGGTAGGAACGATGGCGCTCGTTCCGCAGGTCGTGGACGCGGTTAAGGTTCCGGTTATTGCTGCCGGAGGAATCGCGGATGGCCGCGGAGTAGCGGCGGCGCTGATGCTCGGAGCGTCGGCGGTGCAGATTGGTACTGCCTACCTCCTGACTCCGGAGGCCAAAATTCCGGATCTGCATGCTGATGCACTATGTCGTGCAGGCGACGCGAGCACGGCCATCACGAATGTCTTTACGGGAAGGCCCGCAAGAGGAGTTGTAAACCGCTTGATGCGAGAACTGGGCCCGCTTTCGGACGTGGCGCCCGCGTTCCCAACCGCCGGGGTGGCGCTCGCCGCCATCCGCGCGAAGGCGGAGGTGGAAGGACGAAATGATTTCACCAACCTCTGGGCGGGGCAGGCCGTCGGATTGGCGCGACGCCTTTCCTCAGCAGAGCTTACATTGAAGCTGTTCGAGGACGCGATGGCAGCCTTGGACGCGGGTTCGGCCAAAGGTCGAATCTAGCCGCGCGCGGCAGACTGTCTCCCGCAGCGCGACAATTCAAGGCAGCGGCCCGAGCGCATATTTTGGGTGCGGCAGAGACGCCAAACTGGCGAGCCATCCCGAGGAGCTTCCTGCCAAGTCACATTAGTTCAGCAATCAGACCGTCTTACGCCGGAGGCATCCCCATGTCGCGACGAGTGTCCAACCAACTTATAATCGTTCTTGCAGGATCCGCTTCTCTCGCAATCGCGATGGGCGTTGGTCGTTTTGCGTTCACTCCAATCTTGCCGATGATGCTGCACGATGGAACGGTCGATCTCGCTTTTGCAGGAAGGCTCGCAACCGCAAACTACGTCGGCTATCTCGTAGGGGCGCTGGGGGCGATGCTTATACCCAAAGCGTGGTCGCAGACGACGATTATAAAATCCACTCTCGTCCTGACTATCGTGCTGACCGCACTGATGGCGCTTCCGCTCCCGTCGACATGGATAGGTTTGAGATTTCTCGCGGGTGTGGCGTCGGCGATTGGCTTCGTGTTTACGTCGGGCTGGTGCTTGGCGGAGCTTTCCGGGGCGCCCGGCTCGATCGGCAGTGCAATCTTCACCGGGCCGGGAGCTGGGATTGCGATATCGGGTCTGGCGGCCAGCGCTATGACAGCATTGAGCTTCACCGGGCAGTGGGGATGGACGGCATTTGCCGTCATTTCGGCGGTGACCAGCACAGTAATCTGGCGTGTCTTTCGAAAGTCCGGCAGAGACGTGGAGCCATTTTATGTCGGCAGCGCGGGGACTTCGGGTCGGGTCCCGCGAACAGAAATGCCTATGTTCGCCGTCGCCTACGGGCTCGCTGGTTTTGGCTACATCGTGACTGCGACATACCTGCCTGTTATCGCGAAGAACGCAATACCGGATTCTCCTTTGCTAACGGTCTTCTGGCCGCTGCTTGGGGTTTCAGCAGTGGTGGGTTCACTTCTGGCATCGCGTGTACGGAAGAACGCCGACGCTCGGCTGTACCTCGTCGGTTCCTATCTCGTGCAGGCGGCAGGCGTAGCAGTGTCTGTCGTTTGGGAGGATGCCATCGGTCTTGCCCTAAGCAGCATTTTGGTTGGTGTCCCGTTCACCGCGATCAGCTACTTTGCCATGAACGAGGTCAGAAGGATCCGGTCAAGTCATCACGCCCGCTACATGGGGCTGCTGACGGCGATGTTCGCAGTCGGCCAGATCCTGGGGCCGCCAGTCGTAGGTGCAATATTTGCCCGTCAGGTGAACTCCGACAGTGCGTTTGCTCTCGCCCTCGGCATTGCAAGCATAACGTTGGTGGTAGGGGCCGTGATACTGGTAGCGATGATCGTGATGTTCCCAGCCAGAGTCCATCACAGGCTTCAGGCGCGCTAGTGAATCTCTCGACCGTCGTCGAGCCTGAGCTTTGCCGCCATGTTTACGAGGTCCGGCAAAGAGCGGGCACTCATTTTTCGCATAACCTGGCCGCGGTGCGCCTTGACTGTGATCTCGCTGATGTCGAGTTCGAACGCGACCTGCTTGTTCAATAGACCCTTCACAACCCCTGACATGACCTCGCGTTCCCGCGGGGTCAGGGCATCGTAGCAGGCCTGGAGGCGCATCAGTTCCTCCTCGTCGCGAATGAGTTCCTGACTGTGGACTAGGGCCGACTGTATCGCGGCGAGAAGTGCCTCGGGGTCGATCGGCTTCGTCAGGAAATCTAAAGCGCCACCTTTCAAAGCCTTCACGGTCATGGGCACGTCGCCGAACCCAGATACGAAGATAATCGGCGTTCGGTTCCCACCTTTGGTGATCAAGGACTGAAGATCCAAGCCGTTGAGCCCCGGCATATTGACGTCCAGGACAAGGCAGCTCGGTCCCGCAACTGGCGTTGCCGCCAGGAATGACTGGGCGGAGTCGAAAAGAATTGGCTGCCATCCCGCAGAACCAATCAAGAGCTCGAGGGATTCCCTGACTGAAATGTCGTCGTCAATCACGAACACCGTCGGTCCACTCGGAGTGTTCAGAGGGGCGGTAGTCGCAAGATTCATCGCCGAGGTCATCCGGTACATGTGTTGCCTCCTTAGAGGGCGCAAGCTCATCGAGTGCAAACACTATATCACGAGTGGGCGCGGACACTATTGCCCTGACGATCGATATCCCGCCGCCCGTCGACGCAGAGCATGCGAGTTTCCTGGCGAAAATCCATTGTACGATGGTATCGTCATCCGGTTTCGACCTCTTCCAACGACACCATCGTACAATGGCGTGCACCCCGCCACTTGAGCATGCTCTCAAGGTCGATCGAGCGCGCGCCTCCTCAGTTAGCGAGCTGGCCTCTGTTCGTCAGACCGGACAAGACGCCGACCGTCTAAATGTTTTCAAGGAGATAACGATGAGCAAGATTCTGATGGTTCTCACTTCGCATGATCGGCTTGGCAATACGGGGCGGAAGACCGGGTTCTGGTTGGAGGAATTTGCGGCTCCCTACTATGTCTTCAAGGATGCAGGCGCCAGCATTACCGTCTCCTCTCCGAGGGGCGGGCAGCCGCCGATCGATCCGAAGAGCGACGAGCCCGGCAATCAGACAGCCTCCATGACACGGTTCAAGGGCGACAAGGATGCTCAGTCCGTCCTTGCAAACACGGTGCGACTCGCGACCGTAGACGCTAAGGATTTCGACACGATCTTTTATTCGGGCGGGCACGGGCCGATGTGGGATCTCGTCGAGGATAAGAAGTCGATCTCGCTGATCGAGGAATTCTACGGCTCCGGAAAACCCGTCGCAGCGGTCTGCCACGCGCCGGCCGTTTTCCACCATGTGACGTTCCAGGGAAGTCCGCTGGTGAAGGGCAAGCGGGTGACCGGATTCACGAACTCCGAGGAGGAAGCGGTACAGCTCACCAAGGTGGTGCCGTTCCTGGTCGAAGATGATCTCAAGTCCCTTGGCGCGCACTATGAGAAGGCGGGCGACTGGGAGAGCTTCGCGATCGTGGATGGCCATCTGGTCACGGGTCAAAACCCAGCCTCTTCGACAGCGGCGGCGAAATCGCTGCTCGGCCTTCTCTGATCTGCGAGGTCCGTCATGAAGACCCACCTGTCGGAGATTGAAGGCGTCGAGCTCAAGTCCGGAGACGGCGGCCCCCTCGATGTCCTGATCGAATTCTACCGGGCCTTCAACGCCGGCGATCTTTCCGGCCTGGAATCCGTCTGGCTTGCAGGGGAGGCCCCAAGCATGGACAACCCGATCGGCGGCATCCGTCGGGGCTGGACTGCGATCGAGGAGGGCTATTCGAAGCTCTTCAATGGGCCCGCCAAGGTCCATGTCACCTTTCATGACTTCACCAGTCAGGGAGGATCCGATTGGCATCTGTTTGTCGGTAGGGAGCGTGGCAATTGCGTTACCCCGGACAAAGAGCTGAAGATCGAATTTCGAACGACGCGTTGGTTCGTCAGACATGATGGTTTCTGGCGACAGCTCCATCACCATGGCTCGGTTGAGGATGCGGATATGCTTCGCGATTACCAGCGCCTGATTTTTGGCCGATAGGCAGAGCGAGCGGCGGTTTATACCGCCGCTCCTTTCGATATGTGCGGTAAGGCCCGCTCAAGATAGGCAGACGATATTTTCGCCGCGGCGCGAAGCGTGCCGAATTTTACTGAATATCATTGCTCAAAGGAGATTTTGATGACCGTCGCTGCCGACGCCTCGCCGCTTTCCCAGATGCTGAACAAGGCTTTCGCCAAATTCGACAGAGACGGAGACAGCAAGTTGACGGGAGACGAGCTCAATAACTTCGATCAGATTCTCAGGCCAGGCGTAGCACTCGATGACGACGGCCGCGCCACGGTCGACATGAAGCAAAAGCTCGACCACAACGGAGACGGTGCCGTTGATCTCGACGAGATGAATTCGACCGGAATTCTTATGCCCGCAAGCATGTGCGACACAGACTTTTCCTCCCTCCTCGGATATCTGCGCGCCAAGACGGACGATCCGGCAGCGCTGCAAGCAGCGGCCATCCTGGAACTCAACGATAATAAGGAGGCGTAGGCACTATCTGCCGTGCTCCCAGGAATTTTCAAACATTGCCCTGGGAGAGAAAAAGGACAGCCTTGGTCTCGAGAAATGCGGCGAGCCCCTCTGGCCCGCCCTCGCGGCCAATCCCTGAGTCCTTGAAACCTCCGAAAGGGGCGGACGGTGCAAGCTCCATTCCGTTGATGTGCACCTGGCCCGTCCGAATCCTGCGGGCGATTTCAAAAGCCGTCGCCGGATTTCCGAATATCGAGCCGCTCAGCCCGAAGTCCGTGTCATTCGCAATCGCGACGGCCTCGTCGATGTCCTCGAAGGTCTGGACAGTGACCACGGGTCCGAAAATCTCCTCCCTCGCGATCGACATTTCCCTCGCCACGTTGCGGAAGACAGTCGGTTCGACGAAATGCCCGGAAGACAGGACGTTGTCCGGAACTCCGCCTGTCACGACCTCGGCGCCATCCCTTAGTCCTTGCGATATATAGGCAACCGCCTTTTCGAACTGTGCGGCGTTCAGAAGCGGACCGACATCCGTGTCGGGCTCCCACGGGTTGCCGATTTTGAGCGTCGACAGTCTTGAGGCGTAGGTGTCTACGACTTCGGCTTCGCGGGATCTCGGTACCAGTATGCGCGTCTGCGCGAAGCAGAACTGTCCGGAGAAGGGCATCGTAAAGCGTTCAAGCGTCGGCATGGCCTGCTTCAGGTCTGCGTCTTCGAGTATGATGGCCGCGCCGCCGACTTCCCGCCCATCTCTAGCGTGAGCCGCCCCATTCTCGGGGCGACCACGGCGGCAATTCGTTTTCCTGTTCCGACGCTGCCCGTGAAGCTCACCTTGACCATGCGCCGATCCGCAACCAAGCGCGCGCTTCCTTCCGCATCGGCGAGAACGACGTTTATGACACCCGGTGGAATGCCCGCTTCCATGGCGCACTGAGCGACCAGATATGCGTCCAGCGGACTTTCAGGGGAAGGCTTGATGACACACGTGCATCCGGCGGCCAAGGCAGCACTTAGCTTGGTCATCAGGATCGGAAAGGCCGCGTTCCAGGGGATTATGATCGCTGCCGGACCAACTGGCTCGGAAAGGATCCGCGCAATGCCAAGCGTCGTGTCCTTTTCGAACTCGAAGGTGAGGGCGAGGCCTGTGAAGTACCGCAACCGCGCTACAGCGAGCGGTGCCAGCCGACTTGCCAGAGCAACGGGTGCGCCGACCTGCGCAGTCCAAAGCTTCGCAAAAAGGGACATGCGTCGCTCGAGCGCTTCGGCGAACGTGGTCATCATCGCTGCGCGCTCGCTTGGGTGTGTCCTTGGCCATGGCCCATGCTCGAAGGCGTTTGCCGCGGATGCGATTGCAAGATCGATCTCGCCTGACGTTGCTATCGGCACATCGGCACATCGGCCAGCGTCATGCGATCGGCCGGACTGACAATCTTCTTCCGTTCGGATCCAGAAGCTCTCACCCAGTGCCCCCCAACAAAGAAACTGTCGAGGATGCGCGGTGGGCATTCGTGGGCAAGATCGATCATCGCAGTGTTCACTTCTTCAGCTAGGACCACGCATCCACGTCGATAACCGCCTGGGCAAAAGCAGCGGGTGCCTCCTGGGGAAGATTGTGACCGATGCCGCCGGAGATCAGGCGGTGTTCATACTTCCCGTTGAACTTGCCAGCGTAGACTTGCGGATCGGGATGCGGCGCGCCGTTGGCATCGCCTTCCATGGTGATCGTGGGGACGAAGATTTCCGGTCCCGTTGCGAGCTTCGCCTCGTATTTGTCGAACCGCTTTTCTCCCGAAGTCAGGCCGAGGCGCCATCGATAGTTATGGGCGACGATTTCCACATGGTCCGGGTTTGTGAAGGCTGCCGCCGTCTGGTCGAAAGTGGCGTCGTTGAATTGCCATTGAGGAGAGGCGAGCTTCCAGATCAGCTTGGCGAAATCGTTCGTGTACTTCGCGTACCCCTCGCGCCCACGTTCGGTTGCGAAATAGTACTGGTACCACCACTGCAGCTCGGCTGACGGGGGCAGGGGAACCTTTCCGGCGGCTTGGCTTCCGATGAGATACCCGCTGACCGAAACCAGTGCCTTGCAACGTTCGGGCCATAGCGCGGCCACGATGTCAGCGGTGCGAGCCCCCCAATCGAACCCCGCGATGGTGGCGCGATCGATTTTGAGGGCGTCCATCAACTCGATCGTATCTACGGCGAGCGCGGACTGCTGTCCGTTGCGTTTGGTCTCCTTGGAGAGGAACCTCGTGTTTCCATATCCGCGCAGGAACGGAACGATCACCCGGTGGCCCTGCGCGGCCAGGATTGGGGCGACTTCTGAGAAACTGTTGATGTCGTACGGCCAGCCATGAAGCAGGATCACGGGTGCTCCACCCTGCGGGCCAATCGCTGAATACGCTATCTTGAGGTCGCCAGCGTCGACTGTTTCGCTGTCGGCGAGAGGAGGTGCGGTCGGTTTCGAGCCGCTGGGCTGATCCGCGCGCGCAGTACCCACGACGGCGCCGAGGATTCCCGTGGCAGTCAGGCCGAGAGCACCGCTACTGAATGAACGGCGGGTTAGGGTGGCAAGTTCGCTGGTGTTCACGATTGTCTTCTCCTCGATATGGCGCTCAGGACCCTTAGATATCAGGGGTTTCCAAGCACGAAGTCGATAGGATTTTGGAGAGATAAACCGCTAGCCGCTATTGAACGAAGGTGTTGGCGATACCAAGGTGTTGGCGATACCTATGTTCAATCCCGCCCAAGACGCATTCGACGTACACGTTCTCCATGACGGCGCTCAATGGCCGAAGGAGAAGATGATGTCGCAAGATCACCGCCCCACGGGATCTGCTTTTCCGGGCTTCGTTATCCTGCTGGCGATCGCCGCCTTGATTGTCGCGTTGGTGTCCGTGAGGCAGCCGACGCAGGCAGCACGGGTTTGGGTTCCTGCCGCGACAGGCGCCAGCAACTCGATCCGGAATGTCGGCGAGACCTGTGCACCACGGTGCAGATCAATCGATCCGGCGTAAGAGCGGTCGGGGGCCCGGATGCAGGAAGGTTTTTTGATGGGTGCGCGGCCGCTTGGCGCCGAAGAAATCGCGATGATGCGCAGTCTGCTGGGGGAATACTGCTCTCAGCGGCGGTGTGACAGACGAGGAGACGTCGCCGAGGAGGCCGCCAGGTATTTGGTCACTCTATATCAGAACGGCCTGAGCACCGCGGAGGAGCTCAGACGGCGGCTTTATGAAAAGCGGGATTGGGTGGCCAGGTGATTTTCGTCGGGCCACCCACGGGATAGCGTCTTACCGCAGGGGGGCGGGAAGTAGTGCGGCGGGGAAATCTTGATACGAGACTGGTCTCAGAAACCTGTAGATCGCGAGCGTACCCACGGATGTCGATCTTCCGTCGGAAGTCGCCGGGTAGGGGCCGCCGTGGACCATCGCAGGAGAGACCTCCACACCCGTACCGAACCCATTCACCAGCAGTCTTCCTGCAAGCAATTCAAGCTTCGGAATGAGGGAAGTCACTGCGTCCTGATCGCCGACATCGATGTAAAGCGCGACAGTGAGCTGTCCTTCCAGCGCATCCACGACTTCAATCAGCTGAGCCAAATTCCTGCAGCGCACGATCAGCCCAGCGGCGCCGAACACTTCGTCCTGCAGTTCGTGGTGGGCAAGGAAGGCTTCCGCCGAGGTCTCAAAGAGTGCTGCCGCACCTTCGTACGCCGATCCGGTTTTCCCCGAAGCGATGGACCGGACTTCCGGGTGCCGCTCAAGCTTTGCCACCCCATCACAATAGGCCTTCGCAATCGACGGTGTCAGCATCGGCTGCGCGCTGATCTCGGGAAGCAGCTCCGCAGCCGTCTGGATGAATATATCGAGGTCTGCTCCATCAACGGCCAGAAGCAAGCCAGGGTTCGTGCAGAACTGCCCAGCTCCAAGAACAAGAGAGGCAACGAATGCCGAGGCGATCTCGCGCGCGCGGTTTTTCAAGGCATCTGGAAAGAGGATGACTGGATTGATGCTGCTCATCTCAGCGTAGACCGGGATCGGCTGTTTCCTACCCGAGGCTATCTCCATCAGAGCGGTTCCGCCTCGGCGGGATCCGGTGAAGCCGACTGCGCGAATTCGCGGATCTGCGACCAGCTGCTGCCCAGCCTCGAATCCGGTATCGAAAATCAGGGAGAATGTGCCGGGATGCAGGTTCGCGCGCGCCACGGCGCGTTGCACCGCCCTACCGACGAGTTCGGAAGTTCCCGGATGCGCCGAGTGAGCCTTTACGACAACTGGGCAACCAGCAGCGAGAGCCGAGGCCGTGTCGCCGCCAGCGACGGAGAAGGCGAGGGGAAAGTTGGAGGCACCGAATACCGCCACCGGGCCAAGTGGGACGTTTCGCAACCGAAGATCTGGTTTCGGCACTGGTTTGCGATACGGATCGGCACCATCGAAACGTAGCTCCTGGAAGCGCCCGTCGCGAACTTCCTTGGCGAACAGTCGAAGCTGGCCGAGAGTACGCGCACGCTCACCTTCAAGCCTTCCACGCGGCAGACCAGTCTCTGCCATCGCTCTGACGATAAGAACGTCGCCAATGCTCTCGACCTCTTCCGCAATCGCCTCGAGGAAAGCTGCCCGGGATTCGAGATCGGTCTCGCGATAAAGCTGGAAAGCCGCCCAGGCCTCGCTTGCAGCACGTTCGACATCCTCGGGCGTTGCTCCGCCGAATGATACCGGAAGCAGATTGCCAGAGGCTGCCTCGATACCGTGGAACTCGCCATTGGTGCCGCGTTTTTCCGATCCCGCGATAAGCAGGTTTCCAATAATTGTCATGCTACAATTTCCTTATTGAACTACTAAGCCTGATATAGGAACTCCGGCGGCCCGTGTCACCGTGACGGGTACCCCCTTATATGAGGGTGTGCCCGATTGCGGATCGATATGAGATAGCGACATTACCGGGTTCATTTCTGGGTAATAGCCTGCGATAGAGCCACTTGGGATGTCATACGCCACGGCAGTAAGGCCGCTGATCGAGTGCGATTCTTCATCGCCCAGAAGCCCGCGGATTTCGATTTGGTCTCCGTCGGCGAGCCCACGATTGGCCAAGTCCTCCTGGTTCATGAAGACAACATCGCGTCGGCCAAAAACACCTCGGTAGCGATCATCAAGGCCATAGACGGTGGTGTTGTACTGATCGTGGCTGCGGATCGTCGTCAGGACGAGCGCTTGTCTCGCTGCCAGCACCGGATCTTGGCGGATTCCGGGCGCGATCAGGAAAGTCGCCTTGCCGCTGACGGTGTTCCAGCGACGGAAGGAGGCAGCCACGTCCAACCGGAAACCGCCCGGCTTGCGAACCCGTACATTGAAGTCGAAGAATTCGGGGAAGACCGCCTCGATCTTGTCGCGGATGCGATCGTAGTCTCCAACAAGACCATCCCAGTCGATGCCGTGACGATCACCAAGTGTGGCCTTCGCTATTCCAGCTATAATCGCTGGTTCGGATCTGACCATGTCACCAGGCGGCTTCAGGAACCCTCGGGATGCATGAACCATCGACATGGAGTCCTCGACAGTGACCGCTTGGGGGCCTGACGCTTGAGTATCGAGATCCGTTCGACCAAGGCAGGGCAGGATAAGGGATGTCCTCGCGACGAGGAGGTGGGAGCGGTTCAGCTTCGTTGCGATGTGGACAGAAAGATCGAGCTTTCGCATTCCCGCAAAGGTAGCCTTGTGATCCGACATCGCGACCGGAAGATTTCCGCCGAGGCATATCAATGCCTTTGACTCGCCCGCGATGATGGCCTCCATGGCCTCTACTGCGTTATGTCCCTTGTCCACGCGGGGCCGGAAATCGAAAGCCCGTTTCATGCCTTCGACAAGTGCCTCGCCCGGGATCTCGGTGATGCCGACAGTCCGGTCGCCCTGGACGTTGGAGTGACCGCGAATCGGAGCAATTCCGGCGCCTTGGCGGCCGATGTTTCCACGAAGCATGAGCAAATTGGCGATTTGCTGAACATTGGACGTACCTCGAGCGTGCTGGGTGACGCCCATGCCATAGCAAACGATGACGTTCTTCGCTCGCGCGTAAACCTCAGCGACGCTCTCGATGGCAGCTTGTGATAAACCGCTTGCGGTTACGATTTCCTCCCAGGTGGTCGCTTCGATATCAGCCAGCAGGGCGTCGATGCCCGTAGTGTGCTCAGATATAAAGGCGCGGTCCAACACGCCCGGCTCTCCACGATCCAGACTTGCAGCATCAAGCGCGAACACGGCCTTCATAATGCCTTTGAGTGCCGCGAGATCGCCGCCCACCCGCACCTGGTGATACGCGGACGCGATGCGGGTGGAGGAAAGCGTCACCATTTCTACCGGGTCTTGCGGCGCGGCGAAGCGTTCGAGCGCGCGCTCTTTCAGAGGATTGAACACGATGATTGGAACGCCGCGGCGGGACGCTTCGTGGAGGGTGGACATCATGCGGGGGTGATTGGTGCCGGGGTTGTGTCCGAAGCTGAAGATCGCGTCCGCGTGGTCGAAATCTTCGAGAGTCACGGTGCCTTTTCCCACTCCTATGGATTCGGGCAAGCCGACGCTGGTGGCCTCGTGGCACATATTTGAGCAGTCCGGAAAGTTGTTCGTCCCGTACGCACGCACGAAGAGCTGGTACAGAAACGCGGCCTCGTTGGAGGCTCGTCCCGACGTATAGAATTCCGCTCTGTCGGGATTGTCGAGCTCGTTAAGTCCGGCCGCCGTCAGCGCAAACGCATGCTCCCATGCAATCGGCTCATAGTGATCAGTCTCGGAATTGTAGCGCAGTGGCAGTGTCAGTCGGCCAGCATCTTCGAGTTGATGATCGGACCACTCCCATAGCTCCGAGACTGTATGCGCGCTGAAGAAATCGGCGTCCGTCCGCTTGGCGGTGGACTCCCAAGTGATGGCTTTGGCGCCGTTCTCGCAGAACTCGAAGGACGAAGTGTGCTTCGGATCCGGCCAAGCGCATCCTGGGCAGTCAAATCCCTCGGGTTGGTTTGCCTTCAGAAGCGTGTGGGTGCCTTGAGCAACAATCTGCTGATGCGCGAGAGTCTTCGCGACCGCCTTCAGGGCGTCCCACCCTCCGGCCGGGTGATCGTATTGCTCAATTCCATCCGGACGTCTTCTCGTCATCGTTGGCTCCCTCGTTTTGAACAGGTGCGATGGCGACCTGCTTTACCCGGCCTTACTAACCTCAGGCGCTTGATCCAATGCAAAAGGTTGGCGTTATCGATCACTGTTCTTGTGCGGCAGTGTAGCTTGGCAGGTCGTCAACCCCGGTCGAAGCGACATGCTGGCCGAGATTCAGCTCGATGTCTGACCGCTTCTGCAGTCCCGCTCCCAAAAGCTTCGCCATCCGAGCTCTCGTTGTCGGGCGTCTGGTCGAGATGAAGAACTGATCGAGAGCGGGTGGAAAGAGGTCGTCGCCGGGAAGGGAGGCTTCGTCGATGAAGCGCTTGGCGTCGGCGAGCGCTTCTTTGTCGAATCCCGCGATCCTCCGGGCGAAACGATCGACAAATGCGTCCAGAGCCGCATCCGGAATGGCTCGGTTCACCTACCCGTAACGCTCGGCCAAGGCACCCGGAAAGTCATCGGCGCCGAGCACCACCTCGATTGCGCGACCGCGACCCATCAGGCCCGCCAGCCTCGCCATCGGGTTGCCGCCCGGCACTGCGCCGACGCCGACCTCGAATTGTCCGAGGACTGCCTTCTCAGCGCTTGCAAAGCGAATGTCGCACGACAAGGCGAACTCGCTACCCGCGCCACGAGCCCGGCCCCGGATCGATGCTATCGACACGACAGGAGCTCTGGAGAGGCGCACCAGGATGTCGAGCCAGGGATGCATGCCTGTCGGCCCCTTGGTCATTGCAGCTGTTCGGGCCTTGTCTACGAGCACATCGTAGTGGGCGAGGAAGAAGTCCGGATCTGCGCTTTCGAACACGATGACCTTGATTTCCGGATCGGTTTCCAGTTTTTCGATCAGAGCGGAAAGCTCAAGAATGGTGTCCGGATCAGGTTGATCGGCGGATATTTGAATATCGCCCGCATGACGCCAGGAGCGGGAAAGCCAAGTTCGATTTGCTTGCTCATATGGTTTACCTCTCGTCGTGGCTAGGCAACCAACTAACCGCGCCCAAGACTGAAATCCTATTGCACAATGGTATCACGCGGTGTCCGAAGGAAGGCCGCCTCCGGGCGGGTGGAGACGGCCTTCAGCGGACCGGGAGGATCCGCGCGCTCCGGCGGAGGGGAGGACGCGGGAGCGCTGTCGCTGCATCAGCGTATCGCCCTTAGGAGGAGGAGGCGATGATCAGAGAATAGCTATCTTCGAGCCGTTGCAAACCAGACTTAGGTATCGGCCATCTGGCGCGCTTCACGTCGCCGATCGGTCAGTCGTCTGCTTGCCAAGTCTAGGAAGAGAGAAGGCAAAGGTCGCGCCAGGTCCGTCGTTCGACATCGCCCACATTCGGCCGCCATGATTTTCAACTATCGAGCGGGTGATGGAGAGGCCTATGCCCATCCCGTTGCGCTTGGTCGTGAAGAACGGTTCGAACATCTTTTCCGTAGCGTCGGGAGCGATCCCGACGCCCGCGTCCGAGATAGACAACGTGAGCATATCCTCGCTCACCAGTGCAGTTCGTACTACCAAACGGCGAGGCCGCTCCTCGGTCTGCGCCATGGCTTCAATCCCGTTCAGGACCATATTGAGAATGACCTGTTGAAGCTGAATGCGATCGCCTGTGACGGGTGGCAACTCTGGCGCCAACCTGGCCTCGAGGACGATAAATTTCTCACGCATGTCTCGCGCCGACAATGCAATGACCTCGCGAGCTATCTCATTGAGATCGATCTGCTCCATGGCTGGAGACTGTCGATTGAACATAGCCCGAAGCCGCTTGATAACTTCGGTCGCACGCTTAGTGTCTCGGATCGTCCGCCGGGCAGTATCTGTTGCGGAGGCGATGTTCGGTGGATCAAGCGCCAACAGACGGACACATGCATTGGCGTTCGCGAGAATGCCTGAAAGTGGTTGGCTCACCTCGTGCGCTATGGACGTCGTCAGGGCACTTATTGTCATCACGCGGGACACATACGCGAGTTCTTCTCGCGCTTTTGCAAGTGCTTCCTCGCCGCGTCGGAGTGCATCTTCCGCTCGTCTTGTCTCGGTGATGTCCTGTACCGTTCCCATGAACACAGGGTGATCGCCGATGTAATTTGTAACCCTCGCAAGTCCTCGAATGAACCTGAGGGTCCCGTCTGTCTTGATGATCCGGAAGACGAAATCGGCATCCTCGCCAGCAAACCCTCTCCTCATCTCGAAGTCAAAGAGATCCAGGTCTTCTGGATGAACCCTTTCTCTGACCGCTTCAATGCTTGGCTTGAGCTCAGGGTCGAGGTCGAATATTCGATAAAATTCCTCAGACCAGTTGTTTTCATCCCGCTGGATATCAGATGTAAAGCTACCGGTTGAACTAATCCGTTGAGCGGCAACGAGTTGCGCCTGGCTCCGCTCGACCTGCGTCTCTCGCTTCAGAAGAGCTTCCTCGTGACGAGTCCGGTCTATGGAAATAGCTGCGATGTGCTTGGCTCGATCGACTACTTGCTGCTCGCGAGGTTCGAGGTTTCTTTTCTGATGACGTAGGATTGTAAATATCCCTGCCGTGTTGCCATACGGGGACAGAATGGGAATGGCCTGGCAGTAATTTAGGCCGTTGGCCAACATGATCTCGCCAATCGACGTGTCATGCTGGTCGCTTTCGGCCAAATTTGCGATCTCGACAGTCCTTTTTGTGAGAGCGGCCGTGGAGCACGGATTCTTGTCTGAAATCACGCTCCTGCCGTCGAAGACCTCCCAGAACGCGCCTGGCAGCCGGGTAGCCGCGCCCATGCGGAAGAGCGTGCGGTCAAGCGAGAGCTCGAGAAACCCACAAACGAGGTCAGGAACCAGATCTTCGACGAGATCGCAGAGCCGTTGAAGAACACTTGCCGACGGCGACCATTTCGAGTATCTTCATTTCCTGCCCGAGCAGGTGGGAGGAATCCCGGCTGTCCTGAACGTCGGTCTGAAGGACGCAATAGCCCGCCAACGATCCGTTCTGCGTCCGAATTTGTACCACCTGTGCCTCCAGCCAGCGCAGCGTTCCGCCCGCAGAAAGCCCTTGATACGACACGACAGCTGGTTCATTTGAGTCCTTCCCAGCCTGCGAATGAAAGGCGATCTCTCTCAGTTTGCTCAGATTGAAGTGGGCTGATCTGTCTTGCACCTCGGCGCTTCGTGACAAGCCGTACCATTGCCATGCTGCCTGGTTTGCGAACTCAAGCTCCGGGGAAGGCGTCAGTAGAAGCGCTTGGAGGGACAAGGAATCCAGGAAATTCAAAAAGTCACGATCGGCGTTGCCATTCTTGTTGTCGATCCTCTCATGGAGTTCTGTCCCAAGCCAACAGACCTCCCCTCCGAGCCCTTTCATTGGCGAAGCAGAAAGATTGAACCATTCGAATTGTCCATCCCGCCGCCGCAAACGGGCGGCGAAGAGTTGAACTCCCCCCTTCTGCGCCGGAACGACGAGGAGATGATCATCCGGATGCAGAAAGCTCGCCCACTGCCGCGAGCCACCCTGATCAACCATCAGGCCAGTGAAGTCTATGAAGCGCGAGTTCGCATAGCACAGGACGCCTGTTTCGTCTGTTGTCCAGACCAGGCCGGGCAGGCTGTTCAAGATCGCTAGGCCGTCGTTGGACCCATACGTGATTGCGTCCTCATCTAGTGACGTTGACATCAACGGTCGTTCCGTTCACTTCGTCGCCGCGCGGTCAGGGCGGGGGCCGTCGCTAGTCCGGCGCCGCCGCTGAGGCGCGTCTCGGTCCACCGTCGCCCAGGGAAGTCTTTCCAGAGAATTGCGGCCAGCGCGCAAGCGAGCATCCATATCGAAGCGGTCAGAGCAAACGTGACAGAAGTCAAGCCGAGCGTCGCCGAGGCGAGGATAGTTCCCAATGAAGTCGAAATTTTCAGCACGGAGAAAACCTCAGCCCTCATCTCTGGCGTCACCAGTCTGTTGAGCTGCAATGAGTAGTGGATGCCGAGCGAGGGGGCGCATATCCCGACAAGCACGCAGCCGAGTATCGATAACCCAAAGGAATTCTGAAGTATCAGCGCGATGCCGCTGATGATCGAGAGGACCATCGCCGCGACCTGCTGCTTCGAATAGGCTCTATTGAACAGGCCGTTTCCTATGGAGCCGACAAGCGACGCCGCACACAGGGCTCCGGTGAATATCGCGCCGTACCGTGCTTGCAGGTCGAACCCCATTGCAAGCGACACCGCGCCAACTTCGATGCCGCTGATCGCGGCGGAACTCGCACACGCGCATCCTAGCCAGAGAAGGACTTCAGGCGTAAGCGATCTGGTTCGGGTTTCCAACGCTTCCGGCTCTACATTGCTTTTTGCGGACGGCAAAATCATTGTTGGCATCGCTCCGAGTATCGCGATTGCAGCTATCGAGAATGATGCAGACACCGATCCAAGACTGGCTGCCAAAATCGGGGTGACCAGGAAGGTGAGGTCCGACGCAAAAGCTGCCAAGGCAAGGGCCCTCGTCATCTGTGACTGTACAACAAGATAGTTTGCGCTATCACGCAGATAGCCGAAGGCGGCACCTTGCACGAGCCCAGCGGCCACTGCCGCAGCGATGAAAACCGCGTACGGCGCACCCACTCCACATGCAGCAGCGCAAGCGAACAGTGCTACCGTCCGAATAAAAATTAGAGCCTTGAAGAATGCGATTGAGTTCGCACCCCGCCCCAACCGGGCAATTGGCAAAGCTCCGACAAGTTGCGCGGTCGTCATGGCAGCAAGCGCCGTTGCTCCACTCACGGGGCTCCCCGTCATCGAGATTGCTGCCAAGGCGAAGGCAATCGACGCTCCTGAGCGAGGCGCGCCAAACAAGCCGTAGGCGACCGCCCAGCGGATAGCCTGATGACTTTGTAGACCGCCCCAGTTCATTTTCCCGCCATTTCTGGCCGTATTGTCCGCAGATAAACGTTGTCGAAGTATTTGCAGCACGTGTGGTGGGAAGCGCGCCCGCGTCCGATGACTTGGACGCATGGGTGGTACTCACCATCAGCAGGTTGAGTTTACCGCAAACTTGCACCAAGCACACTATACTAAGGTATCGACTCTGATCCCCTCATGCAGAGCTTCGGACGAGCTACACGATGGCGCAATGGACGGCGTCGAGGGCGATCGACAACAGTTACCCTCCCGAACGTACCCAATAGATTCTGACAAATGATGGTCAGCCTGCGATGATCGACAGCACCTTTTCCATTTGGTCGACTGAAGTATATCCGTTTGAAACTTGGTACAGCCGCTCACTCTTTTTCAGGAAGAGATTGGGAAAACTGCTCACGCCCATCGCCCGAGCGATTGCGAAGTCCGCCGCCGTTTCATCTATCGTGCTCTGCAGTTTCCACGTCCTCAGGAACTCATCTGCTGATACAGTATCCCAAACTGTGCTGAGCGCGCGCGAACCGATCTCAGCGAGCACAAGCCCATCAGTGGTATCGGCTGCTTCGACATAGAAGGCGTGCTGGTAGGCTCGAAAGACCGTGAAAAGATCGAAGTCAGGGTGGAGAATTCTGGCCGTTACGACGGCACGGCAGACAGGTTCCGTGTCGTATACGAAGCCAACCCGTCCAAGCAGCCCATCCCGGTTGAAGCGAGCGCCACTGGCTTGCTCGACCTTGTCCCAGTGATGCAGCCTGAACTGCTTGCCTGCGTCGTCGAGCACGTCGGTCGCTCCGGCCCGCAGCCCGCCAAGAATAAGTTGAAACGAGATGCCTGTATTCCGCTGTACCAGACGTCCAAGTTCCTGCGAAAAACCATAGCACCATGAGCACATGGGATCCGCTACCAAAACAAGTTCCATTTCCACGCCTCGAATTCCGCTCGATTGGCGCACCGCCAGTCGAGTTTCCGAACAACGGCGCCTTCACCATGATTAAGTCTGACTTGTGCGAGCGGGAATAGGGCTGAAGCGGTACATACTCTACCGCGATGCGGCATAATCGCTTCGGCGATGCATCAGAGAATCTGGTTGCCGCTGGGGCGGCTACCGAGCAACGCGACCTGCATCAAATCACAGGGACTTGGGATAACGGCCTTTTCTACAGCCCGAAACCAGTCGGCAATTGGACAAGAAGTTCTCGGGCGATTTTTGTCCATACGCTGTCGAACATTGTGGCCAGAGCGCCAATCGAAATTGCGGCGCTAGATCCGAAAAGTATCAGCGATGCAATAGGAGACTCCCCTGGTATACCGTCTGAGAAGTGACCGCCTCCGTGACTTGGTCGCTTCCGAAGAACAAGGGGGACGTTGGAGTTGGCTGCGCAATGGAGCCGTCTGCAAAGCAGCTTCCTCGGGAAAACGCTAGCTGGCACAGCATGAGGTTCAGAGCTCTCCATTGGACCCTCTTGCGACGAAATCGTTGACCCGAGTTAAGGGTGGATCAAACGGTGGAGCAAGTCATCCAATGGTATTGGAAGCATGCCGACTCGTGCGAATTGATAGCCGCGTCTCCCGGCTGCCCAAAAATGGATATCCGGTGACAGACGATTAGTAGGCTTCGAATTTGCCGGAGGCCGGATCGTACGATACAGTCTCTCGCGAGGGTGCGCAGGGCAGCGGCTTATGTCGGAAATTTCATTGCACATTGGCCACAAGAACCTCGTCGTGGAGGCACTTGTTGAGTCGCTCATCCGCGGCTTGGGTGTCGAGGTCGTAGGAGCCTTCCTGCTAGACCGCTCCCGGAGCGCCGCGTTAGATATTGTGCATTCGCGGGATATCGAGGTGAGCGAGGTCGAGGAAGGTCTGAAGCAGGCGTCGTTCACCACCTCAGAATCTCCGCGGGAGTTGCGCCTTGATGGCATTACGCTACCTCTCATGGTCGCGCGGCTTGAAACAGGCGAAGTGAGCGGCGACATCGTAATCGGCGCTACGCGGGAGGGGTTTCCGACGGAGCTAGAGAGGGGGATCATTTCTCACGCCATTCTTCAAGCATGCGTCGGATTGGAGCAACGGTCATCCAGCTTGCTGGTGGGCCATAAGACCGACCGAGCTGGAGAGGCAGATCTGAATGAAGTAGTCAATTCGATTCCAGGCTTAGCGTGGGCCGCGGGGGCCGATGGATCGGCCGAATATTTCAACAGCAACTATCTGAAATACGTTGGTCAGGATGCTCCCACGCTCGAAGGGATCGGATGGACTTCGGCCGTCCACCCCCAGGACCTTGATGGGCTCGTAGCGGCGTGGAATGAGATGCTCTCCTCGGGCCAAGGGGGGGAGGCTGAAGCGAGGCTACGTCGTTTTGACGGGGAGTATCGCTGGTTTCTCTTCCGGACAAATCCATTCGTAGACAGCAGTGGGACCATTGCTCGCTGGTATGGTCTGAATATCGACATCGAGGAAAGGAAGCGTGCGGCCGTAGCACTGCAAGCAAGCGAGTTTCACCTGCGTCAGCTTACTGAAACCATACCCCAGGCCCTCTGGAGCGCTACACCCGACGGAGCCATCAGATACCTTAATAGAAGAGGCCTGGACTTTATGGGGGTTGCGTTCGAAGACCTCACGGACGGCTTTTGGTGGACGGAAGGGATTCATCCTGATCAGGTGCCACAAATTATCCAGACTTGGCAGCATTCCGTAGCAACGGGCGAACCCTACAATGTGGAGGTGCTGTATCGTCGTCCCGGCCAACGGGATTATCGCTGGGCAGATGTCAGAGCACTGCCAATGCTTGATGAAGATCGTAACATCCTGATGTGGTACGGGAGCCTCATCGACATCCACGACCGTAAGGTCGCCCAGGAGGAAATGGCCTCCAGCGAACGGAGGCTGCAACTTATCATCGACACGATCCCTGGAATGGTTTGGTCCGCGCAGCCCGACGGCGGAGGTAGCTTTGCCAACCGTAATTTTCGCACCTACCTCGGACTTTCGATGGAGGAAGCCCGAGAGTGGGGCTGGGCTTCGGCCGTCCATCCAGAGGATCTGCCAGCGTTGACAGAAACTTGGCACGAGATGACGGAGACTAAGGAGCCTGGAGAGTGCGAGGCGAGACTTCGCCGATCTGATGGGGAATACCGATGGTTCATCTGCCGGGGAAACCCGCTTGCGGACACCAAGGGCGGCGTGGAGTGGTTTGGTATCAACGTCGACATTCACGACTGGAAAACCGCTCAAGACGAGTTACGCGAGGCCCAGGCAGAGTTGGCTCACGTTAACCGGGTGATGGGCATGGCACAGCTCACGGCCGCGATCGCCCATGAACTCAGTCAACCCCTCTCGGGCATAATGGTGAACGCTGGCGCAGGGCTTCGCATGCTTGAGAATGATCCGCCCCTTGTCGAAGGCGCTCGGGAAACTGTGAGGCGGACCATTCGGGATGCCAACCGTGCCTCCGAAGTAACCGAACGGATCCGCGCACTCTACACCAGGAGCGCTCCGGTGGTGGAGATCCTGGATCTGAACGCCGTTGCGCAGGAGGTGATCGGGTTTGCACATGGAGACTTACGAAAGAATGGCGTCAATCTCAGGACCCGGTTCGCAGCAGATCTGCCCCTGATCCGCGGCGACAGGGTGCAATTGCAACAGGTTATCTTCAACTTCATCAAGAACGGGATCGAAGCGATGGGTGACATACAGGGGCGATCGAAGGACATAGAGGTTGCAACGGGATGGGAGGGCGTTGATTTCATCCGCCTGTCTGTGAAGGACGCGGGTCCTGTGTTCGACTCTGGCATCTCCGAGAAGGTGTTCAGCCCATTTTTTACGACCAAAACAGATGGCATGGGGGTCGGACTGTCTGTCAGCCGCGCAATCATTGAGAGCCATGACGGTCGCCTCTGGGCGGAAGCGAATGATCCACATGGTGCAACCTTTACCTTCGCCATCCCTCTGCATAGGGCTGAGGGCTCGCCCGCGCGGGAAGCTGCTGGGGGATGAGGCGGGTGCACCCCGGATCCCGTACGTTCCCGGGTTAATCCCAGTAATCCGGCAGAAGCTTGAGGCCATCGGCCTGATGCTTGTCGTGGTTGATGAAAAGCTGTGCGTTGTACTCGCTAATTATCTGCTTGATCCTGTCCATCGAGGAGATGGATTCGGGCTTGTCGACATTCAGCGCGGGTACGATGTCTCGCTCGAAATTGTCCTCGAGATGCGCCACATCACCGGACAGGATAACGTATCCAGTATTGGCAAGATGGACCATCAGCGACTGGCTGCCAGGGGTGTGTCCCGGCGTCGACAACAATCTGACGCTTCCGTCGCGAAACAGATCGACGTCTCCCGTCACCAATTCGAGGCGGCGAGGATGTCCAAGCAGCTTGCGGGCGAGTTGGACGAGCGTGTTGAGGTTTGGATCCGACGGTGGAGGTGAATTGATCCAGTCATATTCTGCCTGCTGCATCACAACGGTCGCGTCAGGAAAGAGCCCAACATTTCCAATGTGATCGCCGTGCGTGTGCGACACCAGAATATAGTCGATGTCGGCGGCGTGCAGCCCTATCTGGGCAAGCTGGGAGGAGATCGTCTTCTCGAGATGATAGACGATCAAGCTGGGAAGCGTTGACCAGCCTTTCGGGTCCCCGATCGTCGCCTCGGGAACTCCAGTGTCCCACATGAGGTATTCTTTCCCCCGCTGGATTAGATAACATGTCGAGGAGAATTCAATCGACTTGCCCTTGTTCTCGCCGGGCGTCCAGACAGACTCGTCGTTCGCGAGGGAATGGCCGCAGTCGACCCGGTAAAGTCGATCGATCGTCGCAACATGATTTTCTGCTTCCGTCGCTGACAACTGCGGAGCGTCTGCTGCTGCGAAGAGTGCGAGGAAAATGACTTGAGCGATTGCAAAACGAAGTTTCATTATCTGTCTCCGATCTAGGAGCAAAAAGAGGTTGGGTTCCGCTGTGGATGCGCGGGTGGCACACTCGTGATGTGCTTCTAAACGGCTCCGCCACATACAAAGTGGGACGAACGTTAGACATGCCTTCGGTGACGCGAAATTGCACTTAGGTATGGAAGGCGGAACGTTTGTTGCCGTCGATGTCGCAGCGGTAGTTTTCGTACCGGCCTACCGCGCTTGGTTTAATGTGGCAGAAAGATACCTTTCCATCACGCAGTACGGGGCGATGGTTTTTATCAATCTCGACAAACACCAATTGGCGCGCTGAAGCTAGTTCCTGACCACTACAAGGGAAGCCATCGCGCGCGAAATGCGTTCGGCTTGGAACCTTGTCGCCAACGACTTTCTCCATACATTGGAGGTTCTCATAGCCATGAAGTCTGGACGTGAGGAGCTCAGCGGAGACACCTTCTAAAGTCGCATAACTCCGAGGATGTACGAGCTTCAATGAAGCTCGCAGTTCGATGGGAAGGGGTAGCCGACAAATCCATGTGTGCGCCAGGTAAAATAGATATCGTTCCTATCGCGCCGGAAAACATCGAAGGAGGAGGCCTTCGAAAAGAAGATCGCGTACCAAATCCTTTTCACGCGAACCACTCCACAGATCGCGACCAAGCTCGAACGCGCAATCGTACGCCAGCTCCAGGAAGGTGGTGTTCCTCACTTCAGGAGCCACCTCAATGAGCGCTCCGCTTTCAAATCCTTGTTCTACCATCAGCTTGATCTCAACGAGCTTGATGAAAAGGACGTCGATGGGCTCCCCCAGGCCCGCGACAACGCGCTTCGCGTCGCTCAAGAGCTGGTAAACCACGTGGTACAGAAGAGGGCGGCTGCATGACCGGAAAACAGCGAGGGTTTGGAGCACTGAAGGACATTAGGCCCGATACCGGCGATACGCGGAACATCCCCGACCTTCAGATTGACGAGGTTGCCGACAAGCATGGTTCAAGTCCCGCGAACCTGTTCAAAAAATAGTTCGGCCGAGAGTGACCGAACCAAGCGCAAATCTGAACATCCGCCGCCCGGTCACGACGTACAATCGCTTTGTCCAATGGGCCATCGACAATCGCTATTCTTATCCGGAGGCTCTCAAGGAGCTGATGGACAAGGCTGGGATCTAACCGGTCCGCCACTCTATTGACGCATGTGCGTTAACGTGCGGCAACGAGCGGCCCTTTGCGTTGGCGAAATCGTCCTCTTGCGACTATTCACAAACCCCTGGACCCTTGACCCGGTCTCCTGCAATCATGTCAATTGGGAAGGCATGCAGCCGGGTTCGACTCTCTACGCTGAGTTTTGCGACGTCTTTCACATCATCGCGAGCGAAATTCGAGAAGAGGGACGTAAATCGGCTCGCCCCGAGCCCAGCTGAGCCTGCTCATTTCGAGAGACGCCTGGCAAATGCCCTGCGGTTTCGGTCTCACTAGCGAATTCGGCGGCGTAGTGCCGACCCATCGCGACTTACTGCGGCAGGCTCGCGGGCGCACATGGCCGTGCCAGATTGGCCCCCGCGTCAACTCGCATTGACGCACAGTGACGCAGGAGAATGCTGATCTTGGCAATAGGAGGGCTGTTGCATCTGATGCACGGTCGTCGATAGGTGGGCTCCCGTCAAGGACACCACGACATCCGGCGGCCGTCGAAAAGGCGTGTCGCTTCAGTGGCGAAACTAGGCAGCCCCAATGGACGGACTACACAGAACCTCCAGATGCACCGTCCTAGGAAATTGACCTAAGGGCATCGCCAAGTATTGGCGTCGCCCGGCGCACGCCGTTTGCACTCCGAGACGAGGGTCTTTCTTGCACACCATCCCTCAGTGCCCGAGCTCAACTTTCCTCGCCACTGGATAACCAAAGACTCGCCCCGCAACCTCAGTGGCCCAAGCTAACGGCACTTTGGCGCTTACCAACGCTCTTTTGGGAAGATTCTGAGGGACGTCGCTAACTAAGGGGAATAAGCACGACACGCCTTAGCTCGCCTCAATCAATTAAATAACTATTTAGATACAAAAATTTCTTCAATATTTTCCTATGGTTAGCATAATTTCTCCGAAATTCCACTGCCTTTCCAAGCTTGACAGCCTCTGAGTTTCGCTGTCTGTTTCGACCAGAGCAGACCGCGCAGGGCTCGAGACTGCACGCTAGAATTTCCAGGAGGACATTGCTGTTATGTTGAGATTTGCCGTCGTCGGGATCGATCATGGGCACACGTTTGATCATGTGAAGGGCCTGCTTGCGGCCGGTGCCGAGTTCGTTGGATACTGCCCTCAGACCTCAGTGCCGGCGCTCTTGGAAAACTTCAAGAAGACCTATCCGGATACGCCGCAGATCGATCGCGATAAGATCTTCGCTGATCCTTCGATCGACGTGATCTGCATCGCCGCAATCCCGCGCGACCGCGCCGGATTGGCCGTCCGTGCGATGAAGGCCGGCAAGGATGTCATGACCGACAAGCCAGGCGTGACGACTTTTGCCCAACTCGAGGAAGTCAAGCGCACCGTCGCCGACACCGGTCGCATCTTTTCGATCTGCTTTTCCGAGCGCCATTGCGTGCGGTCCGCTGTCAAGGCGGGCAAGCTCGTCAAGGAGGGGGCGATCGGCACGGTGATCCAGACGCTCGGCATGGGGCCGCACAGGCTGCAGTTGCCCACACGCCCCGCCTGGTTCTTCGATCCGGAGCAGTTCGGCGGCATCATCGTGGATATTGCTTCGCATCAGGTCGACCAGTTTCTCTTCTATACGGGCTCGACCAGCGGCGAGGTTGTCGCAAGCTCGGTCGGAAACTTCGGCATGTCCGACAAGCCGGCCTTTCAGGATTTCGGTGAGGTGCTGCTTCGCTCCGAGAAAGCCTCGGGCTATGTGCGGGTCGACTGGTTCACCCCGGAGGCGCTGCCGACCTGGGGTGATGGTCGCCTGACCATCCTTGGCACCGAAGGCTACATCGAACTGCGCAAATACATCGATATCGCCGGACGGCCAGGCAAGGACCACCTCTTCCTCGTCAACGGCACGGAGATGACGCACATCGATTGCAGCGGCGAAAAGCTCGACTATTTCGATGCCTTCGCCGCCGACGTGCGCGACCGCACGGAGACGGCGATGTCCCAGGCTCATGTTTACGAAGTCTGCCGCCTTTCGCTGGAAGCACAATCAAGGGCAGCGCGCCTGGGTCATCGTTGAGGAATCCGCCATGTCCAAGAAGTTTCGTGTCGGCATCATCGGAGCGGGGATCGCCTCGCGCCACCTGGCAGGCTTTGCCTGGAACAAGGATCTGTTTGAGGTTGCGGTCCTTTGTTCGCTGGACGAGGAGCGCGGCCAAGCGCTTTGCGAGGAGTTTGGCATTCCCGAATATACCCAGGATGCCGAGACGATGATCGCTCGTGCGGATCTTGACATCATCGATATCTGCACCCCGCCAAGTTCGCATTTCGAGCTCTGCCGCAAGGCAATCGAGGCGGGAAAACATGTCATCTGCGAGAAGCCGCTTTTCGGCTCTATCGCCGAAGTGGACGAGATGGCCAGGATCGTAGCGCGCGCCGAAGGTCCGCAACTGATGCCGATATTTCAGTACCGGTATGGCTCGGGACTTCAGAAGCTGAAAATGCTGATCGATCTTGGCCTGACCGGGACGCCGTTCCTCACCACGATCGAAACACATTGGTGGCGCGGCCCCGACTATTATGCCGTCCCGTGGCGCGGAAAATGGATGACGGAGCTGGGCGGCGGTCTGCTTGGTCACGCGATCCATGCGCATGACATGCTGAACTATGTTCACGGCGCCTGCGCCGAAATCTTTTCCTACGGGGCGACACTCGTAAACCCGATCCAGGTCGAGGATACCGCAGCCCTTTCGGTAAAGATGAAGAACGGCTCGCTGGCGACGCTATCGATGACACTGGGCTCACGGAAAGAAATCTCGCGTCTGCGGTTCTGCTTTTCGGATCTCGTCGCGGAAAGCATTCTCGAGCCCTACACGATGGGCCGGGACCCCTGGACCTTCGTTGCCGGGACCGAGGAGCATCAGCAGCGTGTCGACGAGGCGCTGGCCGGTTATGTGGTCAAGGAAGACGGCTATACCAGGCAGTTCGAACTGTTCCACCATGCGCTGACATCGGGAGGCGAGCCGCCGGTGACGTTGGAGGATGCTCGCAACTCACTGGAGCTCGTCACCGCGGCCTATCATTCGCAGCGCACCGGAAAGCCGACACCGCTGCCGATCCTTTCCGATCATCCGCTCTACCATTCCTGGTTGCCGGAAGAAGAGCGACGTCTGGCGGCCGGGGCCTGATCCATGATCAAGAGCTTCGAGCATGTCGGCATGGTCACCGGCGACATGGACAGGTCACTGGCCTTTTACCGCGACCTCCTGGGTCTGCGCCTTCATTTACGAAAGACGATGGAGAACGGCACTGAAGTGGCATTTCTGGATAGTGGCAATGGTATGCTTGAGATTTTTGCGCCGCCCGGCGGCGCGGGGCCTGCCTCTGATCTTGCAGCCGCAACATCGGGCGTCCTGCACATTACCTTCCTTGTCGATAACGTCGATGAAAGCTTCACGAAGCTGGAGGCTGCCGGAGTGGCAATCAAGGAGCGACCGCGTCCCGCCGTCAATTCGGAGGTGCTGGACCGGGTGGCATTCCTTCGCGACCCCGATGGTATCATCGTCGAGCTCGCAGAACGCCGTGATGAACGGAAGCTCGACTGATCGCAAACGAGAAGCCCCGAAGGGTATTTTTTGCACTGCGGTAACGACTCCGTAATGCTCGTTTGTCAGCCTGAAGGCAACAATACGTTCCTTCACGGCTGGGCTTTGTTATGTCACGCAGCAAAGACGACTGGCTCAATGAGCGCGCTTACGCACTCTGGAAAGCCGAAGGACGGCCGGAGGGGCGCGGTGGCGAACATTGGCAGCAGGCCGGCACGCGAGTATCAGCAGCTCGAACTGACCCGGGCTTCGGTCGACGGCAGCGACCTCATAGAGCGGCTGCGGACCATGCGCCGCTTGATGCACCCGAACGACGTTGAAATCGGCGTCGGTGTCCGCGCGGAGGAGCAAAAGGCATCTGCCTGAGTAACACCCACCTTATGGCAGAACCTGGAAAAGTGCGTGCGCTGCAGGGCTTCTCGCTGGGTATGTCACTTCAAGAAAGGCGCGCCCTACCTCGGCCGGCGAGTCGTGATGGTGGTATTCGGCCGGTAGGCCCCTAGCAGTGTGTTCCAGGTCAGAATACGAGGCCAATTTGCTTCGTCAGTTGCCGTGATCCGCATATGACGCTTCACAGGTGTTCTGGCCTTGACTTGCCGTGACCGCAAATGGCACGGTAGCGACACCTGAATTTGATCAGCGGGTTACATTTTCATCGAGCACCCATTGCGGATCATATCACTCTCCAGCATTCCCCCTCGGTTCGCCAAGCTCGCTCCGACCCTAAACAGTCTCGTTGATCAGATCGGCCCGATCAACGAAATACGGCTCTACATTCCAAAGCGATATCGGCGGTTCCCAGATTATGATGGGTCACTTCCTGCCGTTCCTGACGGGATTACGATTGTGCGTCCCGACGATGACATGGGACCGGCGTCCAAGGTGCTTTTTGCTACTCGTGAGTTTCGCGGGAAGGACGCACAGATCCTGTTTTGCGACGACGACAAGGTCTTCGAGCCCGACTGGGCCTCGCGACTATTCCTGGCGCAGAAGGAGCGGCCGAACGAGTGTGTCGCGCTGATCGGTAAAGATGTTCCGAAAGCCTTTGCAACCTCGACCCCGTTTTTGCCTAGGGCAGTGCGCAAGCGAAAGCTAACGTTGGCGCTTCGTGCCCGCAGGCTTCACTACAAGGTCGCCACGAAGGTTTTCGGGGCTGAGGTGCGCCGGCCGATGCCGACCCTCATAGAAAGCGGCGGGTATGCCGATATTTTCCAGGGCCTCGGCGGTGTTGTCGTCCGGCCCGAGTTCTTCGACGATCTCGCCTACGACATTCCAAACGTTCTTTGGACGGTCGACGATTACTGGCTGTCCGGCATGCTCGCGGTCAAGGGGATCCCGATTTATCTTCCTGCCGGGCTCGCCGAGCCATTTTCGACCGACGCCCATGAGGTTTCTTCGCTCTACAGGGCAACGATTGAGGGTGCAAATCGCGCCGAAGCCAACCGTCGATGCATTGAGTATATGCAGGAGCATTTCGGTATCTGGCGGTGATGCCTGTGGAGAGAG
>Ga0209564_1000575_pt1 | contig 58260 bp, 53 predicted proteins | sample AraplaCol_mMF_r2_FD_184272 | JGI IMG/M metagenome (GOLD analysis project Ga0209564, IMG submission 184272) | Arabidopsis root microbial communities from North Carolina, USA - plate scrape MF_Col_mMF_r2 (SPAdes) (version 3) | ecosystem: Host-associated > Plants > Roots > Endosphere | place: USA...
CTGCCATGTACCCAACAACCCCGACAAGATGAGCCGCCTGGTGCTGCTGTCCACGCCCGCGCATGCCGCGGCCGAAGTGGACCGCCTGATCAAGGCCGTGCGGGAGGACCGTATGCCGATGGACGAGTTCAGGTTGAGCTACGCCCTGTCGGAAGAGAACAAGAAGTGGCTGCTTGAGAGTGCGCTGGCATTCAAGGCAAGCCTGACAGCTGCCAGGCAATGGGAGGACGAGGCAGCGAAGAAGAGTGTGCAATCCGCAATTAACCCTCAGAAGGTGATTAAATGAATACGCTGTCACACGTTACCGGTCGCCGCGCGGTTCTTCGCGGCGTAGTGGGCACCGCCGCGGTGGCCGCCGCCTGGCAGGGCTTTCCCCTGCTCAGCTGGGGCCAGCAGGCGGGTGCGGCGGGCGCCCTGGGCGCCGATCGCTGGCGGCTGCTGATCAATGAGGCCGTCACGGCCGACCTCAGCATTTCGATGCTGGCCCTGCGCTACAAGGGCCTGGCCGATTACCTGGGCGGGCAGATCCGCAGCAAGCAGGTGCTGGTCGATCCCGTCATCGACATCCAGAACTTCGTGCGGCAGGCCTCGTCGGACCAGAAACCGCTGCTGGTGTTCGGGAAGTCCGTCAACCAGCTGTCCAAGCTGGTTCGCGACGGCGGCTACCAGCCCCTGGTGCGCCGGCCCGAGCCCTACAAGGCGGCCTTTATCGTGAAAAAAGACTCGCCCGTCAGCGAGATCGGGCAACTGAGCGGTAAAAAAATCCTGATGCCCGATGAGTCTTCCGCCACGGTGGCGGTCGCGCGTGCCGAGATGCGCCGCCTCAATGTGCGCGAACCCTATATCTCCTACACCCGCTACCAGGATTCCGTCTCGGCCCAGGTGGCGGCGGGCCTGGCCGAGGTGGGCGCGGTCAACCCGACCATCGCCAAGAAGTGGCAGGAAAGCGGCGGCCGCGTCATCGGTGAGACCCAGCCGGTGGTGAACTGGTCGGTGCTGGCCGCTCCCGGCGTGCCGGCCGATATGGTCAGCCGGCTGACGGAGTCCCTGCTGGCCCTGAACAGCCAGTCGGCCGGCATCATGTCCGAGATCGGCGTCAAGCAGTGGGTCAAGGCCGACCGCAAGGAATACCTCGCGCTGCTGGACTACACCCACGAGTGAAGTCCAGCGGCGGGCTTGCTCCGGCGGAACTCCGCCGCGGCAAGCCCCGGCGGGGGAGGGGTCTTAGAACAGGTTCTTAGGCCGCAGGCGCCACCGGGTGCCCGGCCATGGACTCCAGGGCCAGCACCAGTGCCGAATGGTCGGCCTGTCCATGGCCCAGCGCCGCGCAGGACTGCATCAAACACCCGCCGTGGCGGGTGCTTGAGGGGGAGGGCCGAATGAGGCCCATGGAGGCGCAGGCGTGCTCAGGCCAGCAGGTCGCGCAGCGTGCGCGCGATCACCTTGGTCGCGCGGCGCAGGTCTTCGAGTTCGAGCCGCTCGTCGGCGCGCTTGGCGTGCGATTCGAGCACGGTGCGCGGGCCGGCGCCGTAGATCACGCCCGGGATGCCAGCTTCGGCGTAGAGGCGCACGTCGGTGTACAGCGGCGTGCCCATGGCCGGGATCTTCTGGCCGAATAGCGCCTCACCGTGCTTCTGGATGGCTTCGACCAGCGGCTTGTTGCCCGGCAGCGGCCGCATGGAGTTGGCCAGCAGCAGGCGTTTGATGTCGACCGTGATGCCCTTGCAGCCGGCGGCCGCATCGGCGATCACTTTGCGGATATTGGCTTCGACCTCGGCCGGGTTCTCTTCGGGGATCATGCGGCGGTCCAGCTTGAACACCACCTTGCCGGGCACCACATTGGTGTTGGTGCCGCCCTCGATGCGGCCCACGTTGAGGTAGGGGTGTTTGATGCCCTCGACCTTGGAGGTGACCTGCTGGTAGAGCGCGTTCTGCGCATAGAGGGCATTGAGGATGTGCACCGCGCCCTGCAGCGCGTCGACGCCGGTGTCGGGGATCGCGGCATGCGCCATCTTGCCGTGCACCGTGACTTCCATCTGCAGGCAGCCGTTGTGGGCGGTGACGACTTCGTAGGAAAAGCCGGCGGCGATCAGCAGGTCGGGCTTGGTCAGGCCCTGCTTGAGCAGCCAGCCCGGGCCCATCTCGCCGCCGAATTCCTCGTCGTAGGTGAAGTGCAGTTCGACCGTGCCCTTGAGTGGCGCGCCCAGCGCTTCGAGCGCGCGCACCGCGAAGGTGAAGCTCGCGAAATCGCATTTGCTGACAGCGGCGGCGCGGCCGTAGATCTTGCCGTCCACGATCTCACCACCGTAGGGGTCTTTGGTCCAGCCCTCGCCGGGCGGCACCACGTCGCCGTGGGCGTTGAGGGCGATGGTCTTGCCTTCGCCCTTTCCCTCGCCTTTGCCGTAGTGGCGGCGCACGATCAGGTTGGTGATGGATTCCATGCCGTAGCCGCGCACCTCTGCTTCGGGAACCGGGTGTTTTTCGGCTTCGAAGCCGAAGGCCTTGATGAGTTCGGCGGTGCGCTCGGCATGCGGCGCGTTGTTGCCCGGCGGCGTGTCGGTGGGCACGCGTATGAGCTGCTGCAGGAAGGCCGTTTCCTCGTCGAAGTGGGCGTCGATCCAGCTGTCGAGCTTTGCGTAGTCGGTGGAGAAGGTCATGGTGTTCAGGGTGCGAGATGGGTGAGCAAATGGGTGAAGGCCTGGATGGAAAGCTCGATGTCGTCGCTGGTGCTGCTTTCCAGCGGGTTGTGGCTGATACCGGAGTTCTCGCCGCGCACAAAGAGCATGGCCTGCGGCATCACCTTGTGCAGCTTCATGGCGTCGTGGCCGGCGCCGCTGGGCATGGCATGCAGCGGCACGCCCAGAGAGTCGACCGCGCGCTCCCAGCGCTGCTGCCAGGCCGGCGCGCTGGGCGCGGCTGCGGCGCGTTCGGTCAGCTCGGTCGTAAAGTGCACGCCGCGGCGTTCGCAAATGGCCTTGAGTTCGGCCAGCACGTCGGCCACCAGCGCGTCGCGCTGCGGATCGACGGGCGCGCGCAGGTCCAGCGAGAACAGGCAACGCCCCGGCACCACGTTGATGGAGCCGTTGGGCACCTGCAGCATGCCCACGGTGCCGACGGAGTCGCCGTCCTGTGCGGCGCGGCGCTCCACATAGAGCACCAGCTCGGCGACCGCGGCGGCTGCGTCGCGGCGGCGGTCCATGGGCGTGGTGCCGGCGTGGCTGGCCGTGCCGGTGACCTCGCAGAGGTAGCGCACATTGCCGTTGATCGAGGTTACGATGCCCAGAGGCAGGTCAAGCTCGTTGAGCACCGGGCCCTGCTCGATATGCACCTCGACAAAACCCAGGTAGTCGCCGGCATTGCGTTGGATGTTTGTGATGTCTTGGGGCTTGAGGCCTGCGTGGTGCATGGCTTCTCGCATGGTGATGCCGTCGGCATCCTTCTGGTCCAGCCACTCGGGCTTGAAGTCGCCGATCAGCGCGCCCGAACCGAGGAAGGTGGCCTTGTAGCGCTGGCCTTCCTCTTCGGCGAAACCCACGACCTCGATGTTGAAAGGCAGTCGCTTGCCCTGGCGGTGCAGCTCGCGCACGCAGGCCATGGGCACAAAAATTCCGAGCCGGCCGTCGTACTTGCCCCCGTTGCGCACCGTGTCGTAGTGGCTGCCGGTGAGCAGGGTTTTGGCGCCCGGCGCTGAGGCCTTGTAAACACCCACGACGTTGCCGACGGCGTCAATGCCCACTTCGTCAAAACCACACTCGCGCATGGTGCGGCTGATGTAGGCCGCGCAGGCGCGGTGCGCGTCGGTGAGATAGGTTACCGTGAGCTGGCCTTTCTCGAGGTAGCCCGGGTCGCTGTATTGCGACATGGCTTCGTGCCAGTCCCAGACATCGTTGCCCAGTGTGGGTGTGGCGGCGAATTTGTCGTTCAGCCGCAGTTCAACGATGCGGTGGATATTGCGCAGGTTTTCCTGCAGCTCGAAGTCGGGGTGGTTCTGCAGGCGGCGCGCGAAGGTCTCGATGATCTGCCGGCGGTTCAGGCCGGTGCCGCGCGGGCCGCGCACCGCGAGGATAAAAGGGAAGCCGAACTTCGCGTTGTAGTCGGCGTTGAGCTTTTGCAGGGTAGCGAACTCTTCGGGCGTGCAATCGCTGAGGCCGGCCTTGCCCTGTTCATTCGTGGATTCGGCCGTGAGGGATTTGCTGACCATGGCCTTGCCGGCCAGTTCCGGGTGGGCCTGGATGAGCTGGACCTGTGCGTCCCTGCCCGCCGCGCGCAGCACCTGGGCCATCGCATGCTTCAAATGCGCCAGCGAGCGGAAGGGACGGGCGTCCAGCGCTTTTTCAGCCACCCAGGGTGAGTGTTCGTAAAGCCCGTCCAGCAGCTGCAGCGCCTGCTCGCGCGGCGCGGTGTTGACCTGTTCAAGGGTGATGGCCATGTTCAGCTTTCCTGCCGGGGCATGTAAGGGTGGGTGGCCTGCCAGTGGCGGGCGATGTCGATGCGGCGGCAGACCCAGACGCGGTCGTGTTTCTGCACGTGGTCGAGGAAACGCTGCAGCGCCACGATGCGGCCGGGGCGGCCCAGCAGGCGGCAGTGCATGCCTATGCTGAGCATTTTTGGCGACGCGTCGCCTTCGGCGTAGAGCGCCTCAAAGCTGTCGCGCAGGTAGATGAAAAAATCCTCGGCCTGCGAAAACCCCTGGGGCAGGGCAAAGCGCATGTCGTTGGTGTCCAGCGTGTAGGGCACGACCAGGCGGGGCACCACCACGCCGTCGGTGCGCGCCACCTCGGTCCAGAAGGGCAGGTCGTCGCCGTAGTAGTCGCTGTCGTATTCAAGTCGGCCGTCGTCGGCTACCAGCCGGCGCGTGTTGGGGCTGTCGCGGCCGGTGTACCAGCCCAGCGGGCGTGTGCCGGTGAGTTTTTCAATCGCGTCCAGGCCCAGGCGCATGTGCTCGCGCTCGGTGGCCTCGTCGACCTGCTGGTAGCTGATCCAGCGCCAGCCATGGCAGGCGATTTCATGGCCGAGTTCGGTGAAGGCCGCGGCCACCTCGGGGTGGCGCTGCAGGGCCATGCCCACGCCAAAGACCGTCAGCGGCAGCCCGCGCTTTTCAAACTCGCGCAATATGCGCCACACGCCCACGCGCGAGCCGTATTCGTAAATGCCTTCCATGCTCAGGTGGCGGTCGGCAAAGCTGGGCGGGTTGGCCATCTCGGACAAAAACTGTTCGGAGCCGGCGTCGCCATGCAGCACGCAGTTCTCGCCGCCTTCTTCGTAATTGAGCACGAACTGCAGGGCGATGCGGGCCTGGCCGGGCCACTGCGCGTGCGGCGGCTTGCGGCCGTAGCCGATGAGGTCCCTGGGGTAAGAACTGGCCCCCACGCTCGTCACTGCGTGTACTTCGCTGCCCCCCGGGGGGGCGAATTTTCCTTGGGGCGGCCCGGCGGAAAATTTGGTCTTCATGACAGCGCCATTGAAATATCGTTGGTCGGCACCTTGCGGTCGAAGGCCAGGTTTTCCTCGACGTGCAGCAGGTGTTCGGTCATGAGGCGCACGGCCAGTGCCTCGTCCCTGGCGGCCAGGGCTTTGACGATCTCGGCATGCTCGTCGTTGGAGTGTTCGGCGGCGCTGGCCGTCTGGTACATCAGGGTGATCAGCGCGCAGCGCGAGATCAGCTCGCCCAGCAGCTGCGCCAGCACCTCGTTGCCCATGAGCTCGGCCATGCGCACATGGAAGTCGCCCAGCAGCTCGGTGCGGCCGGTCACGTCGTTGAGCGCGGATTTCTCGCGCGCCACGTGCTCCTTGAGCGCCTTGATCTTGGCGGGCGTGACCTCGCGCACAAAAGCGCGTGTCATTTCGGCTTCCAGCATGCGGCGCACGGCGAAGACCTGGCGCGCCTCCATCGCCGAGGGTGCGGCCACAAAGGCGCCGCGCGCCGGCTCCAGGCGTATCAGCCGGTTTTGCGAGAGCTGGAACAGCGCCTGCCGCACCAGCGTGCGCGAAACGCCGAAATGGTCGGCCAGTTTTTGCTCCGCCAGCTTGGTGCCGGGGTGCAGCCTGTGCTCCACAATCGCCTTGGTCAGCGCCTCGACAATGGTGTGGGTGGTTGATGATTCCATCGGGCCATGATAGCCGCAATCCCCAAAACTGTATACACTTTTGGTAAACCAAATTCAGAAGGATCGCCATGGGCTTGAGCACACATGTACTGGACACCATGCACGGCGTGCCGGCCGCAGGCATGAAGGTGTCGCTGTTCACCACGCAGGCCGGGCTGGCCGCGCTGGTGAAGGCCTTCACCTTGAACAGTGACGGCCGCAACCCGGATGGGCCGCTGTATGACAACGCCAGCCTGAAAGCGGGCACTTACCGCCTGGTGTTCGAGGTCGCGGCCTATTTCAGGGCGCGTGGCGTGGCGCTTCCCGAGCCGGCCTTCCTGGACCAGGTGAGCCTGGACTTCGGCGTGGCCGATACCAGCGCCCACTACCATGTGCCGCTGCTGGTCAGCCCCTGGAGCTATTCCACCTACCGCGGCAGCTAAAGGCTCGGTGGCAAGGCCCTAGGGAAAACACGGTCGCCCCCGTGTCATCCCCGCGTCATGGGGCGCGGCGACAATCGGCTGTTTTGATAACTTTCCCGTCTCCCCCATGAATGTCAAGCCAACCGGCGCACTGCGTCCCTTGAACCGCCGCCAAGCCCTGCTGCTGTCCGCAGGCACCGCCGCCAGCCTGGCGCTTCCCGCCGCCATGGCGCAAGGCCCTTCCGGCGCTTACCCGGACCGCCCCGTCAAGATCGTCGTGCCCTTCGCGCCCGGCGCCGGCACCGACGCGATGGCGCGGCTGGTCGCGCAAAAACTCGGTGAAGTCCTGAGCGCCACCTTTGTGGTCGACAACCGCGCCGGCGCATCGGGCGCCATAGGCACACAGTTTGTGGCGCAGTCGCCGGCCGACGGCTACACGCTGCTGTTGGTGGCCTCGCCTTTCACCACCGTGGCCGCATCGCTGCCCAGCGCCAACTACGACCCGCTGCGCCACTTCACGCCGGTCGGCATGATTGCCAGCGGACCGCTGGTCTGGGCCGCCAACACCAGGCTGCCGGCCAGCAACATGAAGGAACTGGTGAGCCTGGCCAAACAGAAACCGGGCGCGCTCAACTACGGCTCGGCCGGCGCAGGCGGCGTCAATCACCTGGTGCTTGAACTGCTCAAGGCCCGCACCGGCACCTTCATCACGCATATTCCCTACCGCGGCGTCGCGCCCGCCACCATGGACATGATAGGCGGGCAGATTCACCTCATCACCGGCACCATTCCCGCGCTGCTGCCCTTCATCAGGAACGGCAGCGTCAAGCCGCTGGCCGTCACCAGCGCCAGACGCTCCAGCGCCTTGCCCGACGTGCCCAGCATGGCCGAAGCCGGCCTGCCCGGCATCGACGTGGTCAACTACTTCGCGCTCATGGCCCCCGCCGGCACGCCGCCCGCCATCGTCAACACCCTGAACGCGGCCATCAACAAGATCGTGGTCATGCCCGAGGTGGTGACCCGCTTCAAGGCCGACGCCGTCGAAGCCGCCCCTGGGTCCCCCGCGCTGCTGGGGCATTTCATTGAAGCCGATTACCGCGCCTGGCGCAACGTCGTGAAGACGCAGAATCTGCAAATCGAGTAGAGAGTACCGCGGCTCTGCAGCGCGATGCGAGGCGAGCCGATCAAGATCAGCAGGGGCCGCGGGACTGGCTTTGCCAGACCGCAGGCGCAGCGGCCCCCTCGGGGGCAGCGAACCACACGCAGTGGGGAGCGTGGGGGCTAATCTTGCCCTTCGGTGAGCGTATCCAGTTGGAACTTCCCGCTCTTGTGCCACAGCCAAGTGTCGGTATAGACCACCTTGCCCATGCGCGTGGGCGCCGGGAAGGGTGAGGCGTCCTGGATCATCCTGGTGATGTCCGCCATCACCTCGGGCGCATGTTTCGGCGCGCGCATCCAGTCCAGGCGGGTCACGCGGCCGGCGCGGTCGATCTCCACATTCAGCACGCCCACCGCATACAGTAGCGGCGGCATGCGGCCCTTGTAGATGCGGTCAGAGTTGAGGCCGTAGATGTGCGTGGCGCCGTCTTCACGGTAGGCGCGCGGCGTGGTGGCGCTGGAGCTGCGTGCCGAGCCCTTGGGCCCCGCGACAGGCCCTATTACCGGTGAGTCGGGTGCCGCGGCGGGGCCGGCGGGTGCGGACGTGGCTTCTGGGGCCGTCTTGCAAGCGCTCACGACGGCGGCGGTTGCGGCGGAGAGCAAGCCCACCAGCCAGAAGCGCCGCGGTGCGCCGGAAGAAGGGGAGGAGGAAGCGGAAGAAGGCATCTCTGGTGTTGTCATGGTTTGCCTTTCGACTAAGTAAGGCCGGTTCATGGCCCGGTTCATGGGGTTTTGCATATACCCGCCATCACGCATGCGAACTGCGCGCTGCCCGGGTGGTGCTAAGGTGTAATTTTGCCGACTATTCCGTTTCCACACGTCAACCAACACGTCACCAATGGTTTCCTGCAACACCGGTTTGTTACTGGAGTCCCTGCTGGCCCGCCTGGCCTTGTCACCGGCGGTGCTGGTGCAGGTGGCCGAAACGCAAGGTTCCGTCCCGCGCGAATCGGGCACCTGGATGGCCGTGTTTGCCGATGCGCTTGTTGGCACCATAGGCGGCGGCCATCTTGAATACGATGCCATCGCGCGGGCGCGCGCGGTGCTCGGTGGTGAAGCTTCCATGGATGCCGATGCGCTATTGCGCGTGGCGCTGGGACCCTCGCTGGGCCAATGCTGCGGTGGTGTGGTGCAACTGCGCTTCGAGCGGGTAGAGGCCGGTGATGCGGCGGCGCTGGCGCGCCGGCTGGGCTCGCCAAAGCTCACGCCGGTGGCGCTGTTCGGCGGCGGCCATGTCGGCCATGCGCTCGCGCGGGTGCTCGCGCCTTTGCCGTTTGAGCTGAACTGGATAGACAGCCGCGACGGCGTGTTTCCGGCCAGCGTGCCGCCGCGCGTGAACTGCGAGCATTCCGATCCGGTGCAGGCCGCCGTGCCCGGCCTGGCGCCGCAATCGCGTGTGCTGATCATGAGCTTCAGCCATGCCGAAGACCTGGACGTGCTGGCCGCCTGCCTGAAGCGCCAGCGCGAGCGGGGCGATCTGCCCTATATCGGCCTGATAGGCAGCAAGAGCAAATGGGCGGCCTTCCGGCACCGGCTGGAGGCCAGGGGCTTCACACCGGCCGAGCTTGCGCATGTCACTTGTCCCATCGGCGTGCCGGGCATCAGCGGCAAGGAGCCTGAGGTCATCGCGGTGGCCGCCGCGGCGCAACTCCTGCAAACACTCCATGCGGCATGAGCCAGTGCTGTCCGCTTTGCGCTCGTCGGCAAAGCCTATAAACTTCCACCACCGGTCGCAGCGGAGCCGGGAAACGGGGCGTCAGGCACACAACCCGGTTTCTCTTGTTCGTGACCCGTTTTCTGCTTACAGCGCCCGCAGTGGTGAGCAGCCTTTCACAGGTTGAGGGATATGGAAAGCTACCTTCTCGACTGGGCCAACCTGCTGCTGCGTTGGGTCCACGTCATCACCGCCATCGCCTGGGTCGGTTCCTCGTTTTATTTTGTCTTCCTCGACAGCAGCCTCACGCCGCCCGTGGATGAAGACCTCAAAAAGCAGGGCGTGAGCGGCGAGCTCTGGGCCGTGCATGGCGGCGGCTTCTACCACCCCGTCAAATTCGCCGTCAGGCCGCCGCAGCTGCCGGCCCGCCTTCACTGGTTTTACTGGGAAAGCTACAGCACCTGGCTGTCGGGCTTCGCGCTGTTCACGGTGTCCTACCTCTGGAACGCCGGCACTTACCTGGTCGACAAGTCGCTGATGAACTGGTCGCCCGGCGCGGCGGCCGGCGTGGCGCTGTCCTTCTTTGTGGTGTTCTGGTTGTTGTACGACGGCATCTGCCAGCTGTTCGGCAAGGGCAAGAATGGGGATGCCATTGTGGGCGCACTCGTCGCGGTGCTGGTCTGCATCGCGTCCTGGCTGGCCTGCCACTGGTTTCCCGGGCGCGCGGCCTTTCTGCTGGTGGGCGCCATGATGGCCACCGCCATGAGCGCCAATGTGTTTTTCTGGATCATCCCCGGCCAGCGCAAGGTGGTGGCGGCCATCCAGGCCGGCGAGCCGGTGGATCCGGTGCACGGCCAGCGCGGCAAGCAGCGCAGCGTGCACAACACCTATTTCACGCTGCCGGTGCTGTTCGCCATGCTGAGCAACCACTACAGTTTCACCTGGAGCCATCCGCAGAACTGGCTGGTGCTCATCCTCATGATGCTGGCCGGTGCGGCCATACGCCAGTTCTTTGTGCTGCGCCACGGCTACAAGCTGGGCCGCAACCGGCACCCGCTGGGCTATGCGCTGGTGGGTGTGGCCGTCATTCTGGGCGTGGTCGTCTGGATGAAACCGGCGCCGGCGAGCGTGAGCGCGCCGCTTGCAACATCAGGCGCAGGCTACGGCCAGGTGCAGGCCATCCTGGCCCAGCGCTGCTACCAGTGCCATGGCGAGCAGGTGCAGATGAAGAATGTGCGTCTTGATTCGCCCGCGGCGCTCAGGCTTCACGCTTCACAGGTTTACCAGCAGGCCGTGGTCACGCGCCTCATGCCCATGAACAACGCCACCGGCATTACCGAAGCGGAGCGCCAGGCGATCCGGCAGTGGTTCGACGCGGGCGCCAAAACGCAATAGCGGGCCGGCCCTACCAGCTGCTCGCCAGACCGGCGGCGCGCGTCGACGGTTTTTCGAAGTGCCGCGCCAGGAAATCCACAAAGGCCTTGACCCGGGCCGAATGCTGCTGGCGCGCCGGGTAAACGGCATGGATGTCGGCCGCCGGCGTGCGGTAGTTTTCCAGCACCTGCACCAGCCTGCCGCTGCGCAGGTATCTGGCGATGTCCCATTCGGCGCGCATCAGGATGCCGTGGCCGTCCAGCGCCCAGTTGACCGCGATCTCGCCGTCGCTGGTGCTGAGGTTTCCGTGCACCTTGACGGCCTGCGTCTGCTTGCCCGATGCCAGTCGCCAGATGCCATAGGCCTCATCGCCCTGGCGTATGCCTATGCAGTTGTGCCGCGCGAGGTCATGTGGCACCTTGGGCGCACCGTGGCGCGCCAGGTAGGCCGGCGAGGCGCACAGCAGGCGCCGGTTCGGCGCGATCATGCGCGCCACCACGCGGGCGTCGGGCGGCTCGCCAAAGCGTATGCAGACATCGAAGGCATCCTCGGTCAGCGGCGGCGGGTTGACCGTGAGCTGCAGTTGCACCTCCACTTCGGGGCAGGCCTTGACGAAACGCGAGACCAGCGGCGCCACATGGCTGCGGCCGAAGCCCTGCGTGGTGTTCACCCGCAGCAGGCCCTTGGGCGCCGCCACGGCGCTGGAGACCTGCTGCTCCATGTCGTCAATGTCGGCCAGGATGCGGCGCGCATGCGCCAGATAGATCTCGCCTTCCTGCGTCAGGCTGGCGCGCCGCGTCGTGCGGTTGAGCAGTTGCACGCCCAGCCTGGCCTCCATTTGCGCCAGCCGCTTGCTGGCGGCCGCCGTGCTGATGCCGGACTCGCGCGCCGCGGCCGACAGGCTGCCATAGCGCGCCAGCAGGCTGAAAAAGGCCATTTCAGAGGGGGCGGAGGCGGGTGAAATCATTCGTAACCTGAAGTTAACAATGGCATCACTTTAGGGGATTTTGTTGTCGGCTCCAATCGTTATATTGGAAGCTTCACAAACAAGGAAACCCATGAAGACCTACAAGATCGCCTGCATCCCCGGCGACGGCATCGGCAAGGAAGTCATTCCGGCCGGCCAGCAGGTGCTGCAAGCCCTGGCCGCCACGCAGGACACATTTCGTTTCGAGTTCACGTCCTACGGATGGGGCGGCGACTGGTACCGCGAGCACGGCGTGATGATGCCCGACAAGGGGCTGGACGAACTGCGCGGCAAGGACGCCATCCTCTTCGGCTCGGCCGGCGACCCGCACATTCCCGACCACGTCACGCTCTGGGGCCTGCGCCTGAAAATCTGCCAGGGCTTCGACCAGTACGCCAACGTGCGGCCCACGCGCATCCTGCCCGGCATCGACGCGCCGCTCAAGCGCTGCAGGCCGCAGGACCTCAACTGGGTCATCGTGCGCGAGAACTCCGAGGGCGAGTATGCGGGCGTGGGCGGCCGCGCCCACCAGGGCCACCCGATCGAGGTGGCGACCGATGTGTCGATGATGACGCGCGCCGGCGTCGAGCGCATCATGCGCTATGCCTTCAGGCTGGCGCAGTCGCGCCCGCGCAAGCTGCTCACCGTGGTCACCAAGTCCAACGCCCAGCGCCACGCCATGGTGATGTGGGACGAGATCGCGCTGCAGGTCGGCAAGGAGTTTCCCGACGTCACCTGGGACAAGGAACTGGTCGACGCCTGCACCGCCCGCATGGTCAACCGCCCGGCCTCGCTGGACACCGTGGTCGCCACCAACCTGCATGCCGACATCCTGAGCGACCTGGCCGCCGCGCTGGCCGGTAGCCTGGGCATCGCGCCCACCGGCAACATCGACCCGGAGCGCCGCTATCCCAGCATGTTCGAGCCCATCCACGGTTCGGCCTTCGACATCATGGGCAAGGGGCTGGCCAATCCCATCGGCACTTTCTGGAGCTGCGTGATGCTGCTCGAGCACCTGGGCGAGGCCCGTGCGGCAGCGGTGCTGATGGACGCGATTGAAAAAGTGACCGCCAACACCGCGCTGCACACCCGCGACCTGGGTGGCCAGGCCGGCACCGCGCAGGTCACGGAGGCGGTCTGCGCGGCGGTCAGCGGCCAGCGCCTGCTGCGGGCTGCCTGAGCTTTCAAGGCGGCTGGCGCGGCGAACCAGGAGACCGGCAAGTTCCCACTCTCAAAACACCCAGGAGACCCCATGAACAACGGACTCAGGAAGTGGATAGGCATCTTCTGCATGGCCGTGGCGCCCGCCGCCCTGGCGCAGCCCGCCCCGGTTTGCCCCGACAAAAACCTCTGGTACTGGCAGGCCTTTCCGCCCGGCGGCGAGTCCGACCTGTCGGCGCGCCACCAGCAGCTCGTGCTCAAGAAAAAATGCCCTGCCGTGGACGCCATCATCCAGTACAAGGCCGGCGCGGGCGGCGGCCTCATGTGGAGCCAGATGAACAGCCTGCCGGGCGACGGCTTCAATGTGGTGGGCATCAACCTGCCGCACATCGTGTTCCAGCCCATCGAAGGCGAGGTGCAGTACAAGACCGCCGACGTCGTGCCGGTGTTCTGGTTCCACTACACGCCCGACGTGCTGGTGGTGCCCGAGAAAAGCCCCATCAGGAGCTTCGCGGACTTCATCGCCGCCGCCAAAAAGGACCCCGGCAAGCTCAACCTCGGCGGCTCGGGCCTGAACTCGGCCAACCATGCGGCGCATGAGCGGCTCAACGCGGCTTTCGGCATCAAGAGCACCTATGTGCCCTACAAGGGCACGGGCGACATGTCCCTGGCCGTGGTCGGTGCGCAGGTCGACGGCGCGGTGACCTACACGCCCTTTGCCATCGCCAACAAGGGCAAGGTACGGCCGCTCGCCGTGGCCATGGAAAAGCGCCATCCGCTGATGCCCGACGTGCCCACCTTCCGCGAGCTGGGCGTGGACTGGGTGGACGGCGCCTACCGCGGAATAGGCGTGCCCAAGTCCACGCCGCCGGAAGCGCGCAAGCGCCTGTCGGACTTGTGGGCCCTGCTCAACAGCGACCCGGAGATGAAGGAGCTTGCCGCCAAAAACGGTTTTGAGCTCATCAGCGTCGGCACGGAGCAGATGGACGCCTTCATGAAGGAGCGCATCCGCATCTACACCGAAGGCGCGCGGCGGCTGGGGCTGGGCAAGAAGTAGCCTGCCGGAATTGCGCCGCTCAGTGCAGGGTCGAGTTCGAGAACAGGTTGAGCACCACCACGCCCGCAATGATCAGCGCCATGCCGACCATGCCCCAGAGGTCTATCTTCTGCTGGTGGACAAAAAAGCTGGTGATGCTGATCAGCACAATGCCCAGGCCCGACCAGATCGCGTAGGTGATGCCGGTGGGGATGGTTTTCATGGCCAACGTGAGCAAATACAGCGAGGTGGCGTAGCCGGTGATGCTGACCAGCGAAGGCAGCAGCCGGGTAAAGCTCTCGCTGGACTTGAGCGCCGTGGTGGCGATGACTTCTACAACGATGGCAATGCCCAAGGCGAGGTAGGCGTTCATGCGGTGTGCGCTTTCTGCTTCGATGCTGGATTGGAGGGGGAGGGAGACGGGCCATTCTAGGCAGCGCCTCGCCTGTTTGGGATCGACAGCCCAAACCCTTCCCGCCCGCCCGGTTACTGCCCGGTTACCACGGCACAATCGAGGGTGGAGACTTTTCAATGACCGCAGCCAAGACACCCACCCCCGACCCCGCCACCCAGCCGCGCGAATTCCTCGAGCACCTGTACCGCGCCGCCGTCACACGCGCGCTGCCGCTGCAGAACACGGCGCGCTACCTGCCCCAGCCGCCCACCAAGGCCAGCGGCGGCCGCACCATAGTGATAGGCGCGGGCAAGGCCGGCGGCTCCATGGCGCAGGCGGTGGAGGCCCTGTGGCCGGCCGATGCGCCGCTGGAAGGCCTGGTCGTCACGCGCTACCACCACATCCCGCCGCGGCCCGAAGGCCTCAAGCAGCGCATTGAAATCGTCGAGGCTGCGCACCCCGTGCCCGATGCCGCCGGCCTGGCGGCCGCCCAGCGCATCCTGGCCATGGTGCAGGGCCTGACTGAAAACGACCTGGTGCTGTGCCTGATCTCGGGCGGCGGCTCGGCCCTGCTGACCTTGCCCGCCGAGGGCCTGACGCTGGAAGACAAGCAGCGCATCAACAAGGCGCTGCTGGGCAGCGGCGCGAATATTTCCGAAATGAACTGCGTGCGCAAGCACCTCTCGCGCATCAAGGGCGGGCGCCTGGCCGCGGCCTGTGCGCCGGCGCGCGTGGTGACGCTGACCATCAGCGACGTGCCGGGCGACGACCCGTCCATCATCGCCAGCGGCCCCACCGTGCCCGACGCGACCAGCTGCGCCGACGCGGTGGCGATCTTGCAGCGCTACGGCATTGAAGTGCCGGGCGCCATCATGAGCCTGCTCGAGCAGGGCGCACTCGAAACGCCCAAGCCCGGCGACGCGGTCTTCAAGGGCCATGAGGTCCACATGATCGCCACGCCCCAGCAGTCGCTGGAAGCCGCCGCCGCCGTGGCGCGCGCGGCCGGCCTGCAGGCCCACATCCTGAGCGACGAGATCGAAGGCGAATCGCGCGAGGTCGGCAAGGTGCATGCGGCGCTGGCGCGCGCCGTGGCGCACAAGGGCCAGCCCTTCAGCAGGCCCTGCGTGATCTTGAGCGGCGGCGAGACCACCGTCACCGTCAGGAAGCAGCCCGAAGGCACGCCGCGCGGCCGCGGCGGGCGCGCCGGCGAGTTCTGCATGGGCCTGGCCCTCGCGCTGCAAGGCCAGCCCGGCGTGTACGCGCTGGCGGCCGACACCGACGGCATAGACGGCGTCGAGGACAATGCCGGCGCCTTTGTCGCACCCGACACGCTGCAACGCGCGCTGGCCAAGGGCATGAAGCTGGACCAGTACCTGGACCGCAATGACGCCTATGGTTACTTCGACCCGCTGGGCGGCCTGGTCATCACCGGGCCCACGCACACCAATGTCAACGATTTCAGGGCATTGCTGGTGTTATAAGTTCGCCCGGCAAGGCGTTACAGTGTGGGTTGGTTCGCATGAGCGCATGAGCATCAGGAGTCTGCATGTCCAATGGCAAAAACACACCGCCATCCCTAGGCCCTCGCGACAAGGCCGTGATCGAGGGCGCGATCGAAAAGGTCAACCGGCAGATCAAGATACTGCGGGCCTTCAAGGTATCGGTGACGCAGACCGGCTGGGACTCGAGCGTGGAGTCCCTGCAAAAAAAGATCAATACCACTTTGGCCGACAGTTTTGGCACCGGCACGCCCGAGTACCGGCAGTTCGCCGTCGCGATACAGGACTTCATGCTGGACACCACTTTCGGTGACCGCTTCACGGATGAGGAGCGCCAGCAAAAAGTCAAGGAAGGCATCGACCTGGCCACCACGCGCGTGACGGCCGCCAAACAACTGCTGACCGATCGCCTCAATGGTTCGGCCGCACCTGCACCTGCGCCTGCACCAGCCACACCGCCTGCACCAGCCGCGCCAGCCGCGCCAGTGGCAGAGGTGGAAACAGTACCGGCGCCACCGCCAGCACCGGCACCAGCACCAGCACCAGCACCAGCACCGGCACCGGCACCGGCACCGGCACCGGATCCCACACCTTCACCACCTACTCCAAAGAGGATGCCTATGTCACAGACTGATTCTTCTTCCTCTTCCGCCACCACGCCGCAAGCGGGGCCGGGTGGCGGCGTCGCCATCCTGGGCCTGGGCGGTGATGCCGTGGGCGATGCCTGCGAGTTCGTGGAGCGGCTGGGCCTGCAGGCAGCCATCCTCGACGCCGTCTCCATCGACAAGCTTGAAGGGCTGCGCAGCGTCGGGTTTTTGTTGCTGCTGCCCGGCAACAAACCCGATTCGCCCGCGGCTATGCTGGCCATCGGGTTCATGCTTGCCGCGCTCGGCCGCAGCCGCATTGCCTGCCTGCTGTCTGACAACGACACCCTGCCGGATGTGCTCAAGGGCGCGACCAGCATCACGGTCGACGAGTCGGGCTTGTGGCAATTGCTGCTGGCGCGCGAGATGAAGCGGGCCGGCCTGGATGTGGACTTGAACCGCGCCGTCTGAGCGGCGCGATGTAACGGCCATGACCATGGCCGGGGCGGTCAGACGGCCGTGATGCCGCCGCTGCCCGCGCCCGCTGCCAGTTCCGGCGGGTGCGTCACGATGGACTTGAGCTCCGGCCTGGCCGTCTGCAGGGCCTTGAGGTCGGGCACCGGCCGGCGCAAGGCGTCGCTGCCCGCAAACACCTGTTCCAGCGCCTGGCTTGCGGCCAGCAGCTGCGCGTCGCCATGCAGCCGCCCTATCACCTGCAGCCCGAAGGGCATGCCGTGCTCGTCCCTGCCGCAGGGCAGGGCCAGCGCGGGGTTGGTCGCCAGCGTCACCGCATAGGTCAGGCCCAGCCAGTGGTAGTAGTTGCGCATGGCCTGGCCGTCAATGTTGCCGGCGTAGAGCTCCGTCCAGGGGAAGGGCGTGACTGGCGTGACCGGCGCCAGGATGAGGTCGTACTGCTCAAAGGCCTGGGCGAAGCGGCGCGAGATGCGCGTCTGCTCCAGGTGCGCCCAGGCGCGGTCGGCCAGCGTGATGGCGGCGGCGATCTGCATGTTGTCGCGCACATTGGGCCCCAGCGTTTCGGGTGCCTTGCGGTAGGTGTCGGCAAAGGCCGCGACAAAACTTTCGGCGCGCAGCGTGTCGAAGGCGCGGTTGGCCTCGTCCAGCTTCAGGTCCACCGGCTCGCAGCGGGCCACCAGCGGCCTTATCGCTTCCACACGCTGGCGGAACACGCGGCGTATCTCCGGGTCCACGATGCAGACGCCGAAATCCTCGGTAGTGCCGACGCGCAGCGTGGACAGGTCCACCGATTTGAGCGGCCAGAAGGCCGAGGCGTCCACCGGGTAAGACAGCGGGTCGTGCGCGTTCGCGCCCACGCTCGCGGACATCAGCAGCGCCGTATCGGCCACATTGCGCCCCATGGGCCCCAGCACCGAAATGACGGACCAGCCCAGCGGCCGCGCGTCGTTGGCCACCAGCCCGGGCGAGGGCCGCAGGCCCACCACGCCGCACAGCGAAGCCGGGATGCGCAGCGAGCCGCCGGTGTCGGAGCCGGTGCAGATCGGCAGCATGCCGGCCGCCAGTGCCGCGGCCGAGCCGCCCGAGGAACCGCCCGCATTGAGCGCGGGGTTGAAGGGGTTGCCCGTCGCACCCCACACCGGGTTGCGCGTGTTGGCGCCCGCGCCCATGTCGGGCACATTGGTCTTGGCCGTGACGATGGCGCCCGCGGCGCGCAGCCGGGCCACCAGCGCGTTGTCCCTGGCCGGCACATTGCCGCGCAGGCCCACATTGCCGTAGGTGGTCAGCAGGCCCGCCGTATCCTGCAGGTCCTTCACGCCCAGCGGCAGCCCGTGCAGCGGCCCCAGCGGGCCGCCGCGCATCACCTGGGCCTCGGCTTCGCGCGCGGCCTCGCGCGCCCGCGTGAAGTCGGTCGCGCAGATCGCATTCACGCCCGGGTTGAGGCTTTCGATGCGGCCGATGCAGGCATCCATCAGTTCCACCGGCGAGACCTGGCGGCTGCCGATCAGGCGGCGCAGTTCAACGGCGGAGGTGTCGGGGAGCGTAGATGGCATAAGTTGCGTGCTTAGTCGGTCTTGATTTGCGAGCGCTCGGCCAGCGTCTTCATGCGCGCGATCTCGGCGGTGACCATGCCGGGCCAGTCGGGGATCGCCGCATAGCCGGGCTCAAAGCCGGCGCCCTTGAGCTTTTCGATGATCTCGGGATTGGCCATGACGGTGGCCAGCGCTTTCTCCAGCCGTGCCTTGACGGGCGCCGGCAAACCCTTGGGCGCCACCAGGGCCAGCCAGGCGTTCATGTCCACGGCAGGATAGCCGGCCTCGGCCATGGTCGGCACATTCGGCAGCAGGGCCGAGCGCTTGGACATGGCCACGGCCAGTACGCGGATCTTGCCGGCCTTGAGCTGCTGCGATGCTGCGACCACCGTGTCGAAGGACACCGGGATCTGTCCGCCCATCAGGTCGGTCATCAGCGGGGCTGAGCCTTTGTAAGGCACATGCGTCATCTTCAGGCCCGTGGCCGTGTTGAACATCGCGCCGGCGAAGTTGGAGCTGGTGCCGTTGCCGAAGCTGCCGTAGACGTATTTGTCGGGGCTGGCCTTGGCGGCGGCCACAAACTGCGGCACGTCGGCGGCCGTGACCGAGGCGTTCACCAGCATGGCCAGCGCCACCGAGCCCACCATGCCGATCGGCTCAAAGCCCCTGACGGGGTCATAGGACAGCTTGGGCTGCAGGGCAGGGTTCAGCGTGAAGGTGGAGTTCGAACTCACCAGCAGCGTGTAGCCGTCGGGCTTGGCGGCGGCCACCGCGGCCGCGCCTATGGCCGTGCCGGCGCCCGGCTTGTTCTCGACCACCACGGCCTGGCCCAGCTGGTCGCCCAGCGCCTTGCCCAGGATGCGCGACAGCACGTCGGCCGCGCCGCCGGCCGGGTAGGGCGCCACCAGCGTGATGGGCCGCTCCGGGAAATCGGCGGCGTGGGCGGGCCCGCCCATGGCCGCCAGTCCGCTGGCGATGATGCCGCCGGCGATCAGCGTGCGGCGCAGTGCATTGAATGACATGTGTTGCATGGTAGGCCTCTTTGAAATGGGGTTGTGGCTAAGGCGGGATGGGCGGGGGGAGTGTTTTCAGTATGTCATCGCAAGCGGGCGGGCGACAGCGCGCGTACATCCACGCCCTGCTGCTGCAGTTCTTCGGGCAGAGCGGCCTCGCGCAGCAGCGCATCGGCCAGCGCGCTGGCACCCGCCGCGCTCTGGATGCCGTAGCCGCCCTGTGCCGCGAGCCAGAAGAAGCCGGGGCTGGCGTCGTCATGGCCGACCACCATTTCACCGTCAGGCACAAAGGAGCGCAGGCCGGCCCAGGTGCTGGCGGGGCGGCGAATGACCAGGGTGGAGACGCTTTCAATCTGGTGGATGCCCATGGCGATGTCGAGCTCTTCGGGCACCACGTCGTGCGGCACCGTGGGGTCCGCATTGGCGGGCGAACCCAGCAGTTGGCCCGCATCAGGCTTGAAGTAATAGCTTTCATCCACGCCCACCACGGCCGGCCAGTGCGAGGCGTCCACGCCTTCCGGCGCCTTGAAGGTGAAGGCACTGCGCCGGTGCGGCACCAGGCCTATGGGCCGCGCGCCGAACGCGGCGGCCAGTTCGTCGGCCCAGGCGCCCGCGGCATTCACCACGGTACGGGCACGCAGCGCCTGGCCGTCGGCCAGCTCCACCGTCCAGCAGCGGCCGTCATGCGCCGCACGCGTGACGCCGGCGTTGGTGCGCAGCTCGCCGTCCGCGCCTGCCTTGCCGCGAAAGCCGCGCAGAAAACCCTGGTGCAGGGCATTCACGTCCATGTCCTGCGCGCCGGCGTCATACAGCGCGCCATGCACCAGTTCGGGCCGCAGGCAGGGCACATGGGCCAGTGTGGTGGCGACGTCCAGCGTCAGCAGGCCGGGGCAGCCCGGCGCCAGTTCCTTGCGGGTATTCGCCAGTTCCTGTTCCTGGCCGTGCGTCGCGAGGTAGAGCACGCCGCGCGGCTGCATCAGGTCCGGCGCGAAGCCCTCTGGCGGCCGCTCATAGAAGGCGCGGCTGGCGCGTGTGAGCGCCCGCACCATGGGCGGGCCGTAGGTTTCCATGAACATGGCGGCCGAGCGGCCCGTCGAGTGGTAGCCCGGCTGGGACTCGCGCTCCAGCAGCGCCACGCTGCGCTGCCCGGCCAGGCGCCAGGCCAGGGAAGCGCCCGCAATGCCGGCGCCGACGATCAGGATGTCAAATTCTCGCATTTGAGAATTCTCACATGCGAGAATCATGCCTGTCCAGCCCGTTTGGCTGATTTGGCCTGAATAAAGGGAAAACACCATGCCCGTACGCCCAGCCCGCCCGCCCGCTCCCGCCCACGAGGCCGACAGGGTGCAACTCGGGCAGAGCCTGCGCGGGCACCGCAAGGCGCGGCGGCTCACGCTCAAGGAGCTCTCCGGCCATTCCGGCGTGGCCCTGTCCACCTTGTCCAAGATGGAGCTGGGCCAGATCTCCGTCAGCTATGAAAAGCTGGCCGCCGTGGCGCGGGCGCTGTCGCTCGATGTGGGGCAGCTGATAGACGCGCGCGGCGCACCGCCGCCGGGGGCCGCGGCCCCCGTCGTGGTCTGGTCTGAAGCGGACGGGGAGGCCACCTACAGCTCGGGCCACTACGACTACCGCGCGCTGGCCAACGGCTTTCCGGGCAAGCGCATGACCCCCGTGCTCGGCCGTGTCATGGCGCGGCAGCGGGAGCAGTTTCCCGACTTCATCCGCCACCCCGGGCAGGAATTTGTGACCGTGCTGTCGGGCCGGGTGCGCATTGAATTTGAAACCGGCGAAATCATTGAAGTCGGCCGCCATGAATCGGCCTATTTCAACAGCGGCGTAGGCCACATCTATACCTCGCTGGGCCGCACCGATGCGCAGATACTGGTGGTGATGAGCGAGTAGGGCGGCTTGGCTCCGGGGGGTGTGAGCTCAGGCTGAGATTTTTTCCCAGGTCAGGTCGAATTTCAGCAAATACTTGCGCAGCCGGTCCGCGTCATTCACCACGCTGCGCTGCGTGCGAGAGACATTGAATAGCGCGCGTCCCGCATCGCTGAGCGAGGCGCTTTTGCGGCACACGTCGATCACGGCCTGAAGCTGCAACTGGTCAAAATAATCCAGTGTGTCCACTGCACTGCCCATCAAGGCGGCAAGCGATACGGCACCGCCGCCGCCACCGGCTTCCGCGGCCGTGTCCTGCCACTGCCAGCGCAGCCGCGCGATCTCCGCCTCCACCAGGCCCAGGCCTATGCGGCCGTTGTCGCCCAGCGTCGCCAGGCGCGTGATGGAGGCGCTCAGGTCGCGGAAATTGCCGGTCCAGACAGCCTCGGCCGATTGCGCGAATCGCAGGTAGGCGGCACGGGCCTCGGTGGTCATGCGGGTTTTGCGGCCCAGGTCTTCGGAGGCCAGCATGAGCTGGTGATCCATATTGGGCTCGATGTCCTCCCGGCGCTGGCTCAGGCCGGGCAGGGTGTAGGTCCAGAGGTTGATGCGCGCGAACAGGTCTTCGCGAAAGCGCCCGCGCGCGACTTCAGCGCGCAAATCCTTGTTGGTGCCGGCGATCAGCTGGAAGCTGCTTTCGACCTCCTTGTCGGCACCCACGGGCAGAAAGCGTTTTTCTTCCACCGCCTTGAGCAGCATGGCCTGTTCGTCCAGGCCCAGTTCTCCGATCTCGTCGAGAAACAGCACGCCCTTGTCGGCGGTGCGCAGCAGGCCGGGGCGGTCGTTGGCCGCGCCCGTGAAAGAGCCCTTCTTGTGGCCGAACAGCGTGGAGCCCGCCCCGTCGCCATGCAAAGTTGCACAGTTCACGTCCACAAAGCCGCCGCTGACCTGGTGACGAGACTTCTTGAGTTCGTAGACGCGCCGCGCCAGCATGGACTTGCCCGCGCCCGTGGGCCCGGTCAGCAGCATGGGCGCCTTGCTCTGCACGGCGATGCGTTCTATTTCCTCGATCATGGTGTTGAAGCGCGGGTTGCGCGTGGCGATGCCGCTTTTGAGGAAGGAGACGGCATCCTGTTGCGCAACCGCAAGCCGCGCATTGATCGCGTCATAGCGCGACAGGTCCAGGTCGATCAGCTCATAGCTGCCGGTGCTCTGGCCCTGCCGGCCCCGGGGCGGCGCCGTCTGCAGCAGCACGCCGGGAATGAAGCGCGCCTCCACCAGCAGGAACAGGCAGATCTGCGCGACGTGGGTGCCGGTGGTGATGTGCGCCCAGTACTCCTCGCGTTCGGTGTCGAAGGCATAGGCGCTCACCCAGTCATACAACGCCCCATAGACCTCGCCGAAATCCCAGGGGTTGGCCAGCGTCATCTCGACCAGGCGAACCTCGGTGCCCGGCGAGAGCTGGACCACGTCGCCACGAACCCGCTCAGCCAGCGCCTTGTTGCGCGGGTCGTGCAGCAACTCCAGCCGGTCGACGACCAGGTCTTCATGCTGCGCAATCGATACCGTGGGTCGCCACTTCTCCCAGCGCCCCGAACCCAGGCCCGAATCGAGCTGGGTGCCCAGGAAGCCCATCACCACTTTTTTCTTCATATTTCTAATGTACTAGCTTTAAAGATAGAAAACCTGGAATTTTGACTGCCAGGGTTTGATCCATTTTCTCTTCCATAAGAAAAATAGTGAATCAAATCAACGATCTCTTGAGGCGCGAAAAGACCTTTGCTCAAGCTGGCACGACGCCTGCAATAAAGAAGGTGTCAGATGAGAAAGTTGTTCGCTCACAAGCAGGGGTTTCCGGGAAACCGGGCCCCGCTGGTGCAGGAATTCCGGGTTGTTCCGGATGTCCTGTATGCCGCGGCAACCGATGCGCTGGCGCCAAGGCATGTGGTCAAGGGGTGGCTCGTGGATGAGCCACCCCGCCAGGTTCGATTCCCGGGTGCCATTGTTCTGTAGCTCAGAAGGTAGAGCACCGTGTTGGTAACACGACTGTCGCGGGTTCGATTCCCGCCGAACGCTGACTTGAAAAATCAGCTTTATTGGAAGTAGGAGAGCGTGCCGCGAGTGGGAAAAGTGGATGCGGATTGCGACGGGCAACCGGTGCGGTTCGCGGGGCCAGCACCCACCGGCAACAGTTGCCAGTGCGAAGGTACTGCGACACCGGACGGCGAAGACGCCGGATGTGACATCGAAAGACCTCACCTCCAGGCCCTTCACCTGAAAGTGCCCGCACCCCAAGCCCGCGGCTGTTGCCGATGCGGACTATGTTTTGGTGAATGAAAAAAGAATAAGGAAAAGAAAAATGTTTGGATTCAAGCAATACAAGATCAAGAAAAACGAGCGCGGCCTCCTGCTGCGCAACGGTGACTTCGAGCGCATGCTGCAGCCTGGCAAGCACTGGGTGTATTCCGGCGCCGACCAGGTCCGCGTGGAAACCTTTGCGATGGAGCAAGCCGCTTTCACGCACGGTTTGGCCGACTACTTCATGGCCAAAGAGCCAGCGGTGGTCGCCCAGGAATTTGTGCAGGCCGCGCTGTCGGATTCGCAGGCCGGCCTGCGCTACGAGAACGGCCTGCTGGTTGAAGTGCTGGCGCCCGCCACCCGCAAGCTTTACTGGAAGGGCCTGAACGACATCCGTATCGACATCGTCGATATCGGCCAGGAAGTGGCGGGCAGCGAGAGGCTGCCGGCCGGCCTCGTGGCCACGCTGGGCCAGACCCAGCTGCGCCAGCGCCCGGTGAAGGGGTTGGACGGCGTGCTGTTGGTGCAGGTGCCCGACTTCCATGCCGGCGTGCTCACCCTGGATGGCAAGGTGGCTGAACTCCTGGGCGCCGGGGCTTATGGCTTCTGGCGCTACGGACGCAAGGTGGGCGTGGAATGCATTGACCTGCGTTCCCAGGCGCTGGAAGTCAGCGGGCAGGAAATCCTGACCCGCGACAAGGTGAGCCTGCGCCTGAACCTGACGGCCACCTGGCGTTATGAGGATGTGCTCAAGGCCTTCGCCCAGTGGGGCAAGCCCTCGGAGCAGCTCTACCGCGAACTGCAGCTCGGACTGCGCGCTGCCGTAGGAACCCGCACGCTCGACGAGCTGCTGGAGAACAAGGCCGCGCTGGACGAGATCATCGCCGGGCATACCCGTGAACGTCTGGCCGGCGCCGGCATGAAGCTGGAGAGCCTGGGTGTGAAAGACATCATCCTGCCCGGCGAGATGAAGGCCATCCTGGCCCAGGTGGTGGAAGCCGAGAAGTCGGCCCAGGCCAATGCGATCCGTCGCCGCGAGGAAACCGCGGCCACGCGTTCACTGCTGAACACGGCCAAGATCATGGAGGACAACCCGGTTGTCCTGCGCATGAAAGAGCTGGAGACGCTGGAACGTGTGGCCGAGCGTATCGACAAGATCTCCGTGGTCGGAGGCCTTGACCAGGTGCTCAACGGGCTGGTGAAGCTGCGTTGAGTGCAGTTGACGAAGAGACAGATAAAGAGAAAGAGGGCGCGCTGGCACAGAAGGGAGCGCCACTGCCAAAAATGTTGTATTGCCGGCAGGCCGGGTAACACCGGGTGCGGCGGGAAAGCCGGTTGACGGGCAAGGTTGAGGATGCAGGTGCTGGCTCCGATGACGGGTCTGCCACTGGCGCGCGTTTCCAACCGTCAGCTGGGCCACTGGCTTTAAACACCGTGGTCGCCGTATTGATGCGGGTTCGAATCCCGCCGCGTCCACCAGAAAAACGAGAATAAAAATGGAAAACACTTTGAAGCGTGAACTTTCACCAGGGGTGAAGCAGGCCGTTGATCGCCTGTATGCGGTTTTCAGCGCTTACCCGGCACCGTCCTACTGCCTGGATGTGTGCTTGGCGTGCTGTATGGACGAGACCTTGGAAAAGGAAATGCGGGAACTGCCTTTGCGTCAAATCAGCGTGAAGCATTTCCATGCATACAACGACACCGCAAAGAGCGAGGTGCAACCCGCAGATGAACTCAAATATCTGCTACCCCGCATGCTTGAACTCTTGGCCTGCGGTGCCGATATGGACTATTCACCGGAGAAATATCTGGAACGGCTCGGAAATTGCGAAGCTGGTGCCTTTTCTGAAGAGGAGTACGCAGCCATTGCAGCTTTCGCACTGGCCTGTTTTGCCGCGCGCTTGAATCAGCACAAGTGGCACTCCGGCGAAGGGCATTCCGGTGACGCGGCTTTCGAATTCCTGTTGATGTTCGATATTGGTGGGATCAATTTGCAGCCTCTGCTGGACCATTGGCTGAAAGACGACTCCATCGCGGCGACGCTTCATTACGTGAACGCCGGGTTCTACGATTTTTGGCACGGCCAGAAAATCACGAACGCATTCGCCACGGATCGCCCCGAGTTTCAGGAAGTGATGCAAACCTGGTTGACCGATGGCAACCACCGCCAGACCTTCGCGCGCCGGATTCTGAAACTGGAGATGAACAATCTCGACCAGACGCCGACCTGCTACTACGGCAGCCGGATCACCCCGCAGGACATGGCGGAAACCGTATTTGATTTGATAACTTATTAGGATAAGAAGATGAACTACCAACAACACGATGTTACCGGCGGTGTGCCGGTCAAGATGTGGACCAATGGTGTACCCGTCGAGGACGCCGCCCTCAAGCAGCTGGAAAACTCCGCGCGCCTGCCCATCGTCTTCAAGCACGTGGCCGTGATGCCCGACGTGCACTACGGCCTGGGCGCGACCATCGGCAGCGTGATCCCGACCTTCAAGGCCATCATCCCGGCGGCCGTGGGTGTGGACATCGGCTGCGGCATGATGGCCTGCAAGACCACGCTGCGCGCCGAAGACCTGCCCGACAACCTCGGGCCGCTACGCACCGAGATTGAAAAGGCCGTGCCGCACGGTTCGGCCCCCAAGACCTACCGCAGGAATGGCTCGAACCGCGAGGTCGGCGCCTGGACAAATCCGCCCAGCGCAGCCGATGCGGCCTGGGGCCAGCTCGTTGACGAGTTCGAGGCGCTATGCCTGGATTACCCGCGCCTGAAAAACACCAACAACCATCGCCACATGGGAACCCTGGGCGGCGGCAACCACTTTGTCGAGGTCTGCCTCGACGAAAGCGGCGGGGTGTGGATCATGCTGCACAGCGGTTCGCGCGGGGTGGGCAATGCCATCGGCACGCACTTCATCGAGCTTGCCAAGAAGGACGCCGAACTGCACCAGCGCAACCTGCCCGACCAGGACCTGGCCTACCTTGAAGAAGGTTCGCAGTACTTCGGCGATTATGTGCGCGGCGTGGGCTGGGCGCAGAAGTTCGCGCGCCTGAACCGCGAGGTGATGATGCAGGCCGCCATAGGCGCACTGCGCAAGGTGATCAGCAAGCCCTTCGAGACGCACCTGGAGGCGGTGAACTGCCACCACAACTATGTGCAGAAGGAAACCCACTTCGGGCATGAGGTGTTTGTGACCCGCAAGGGCGCCGTGAGCGCCAAGGCGGGCGAGCTGGGCATCATCCCGGGCAGCATGGGCGCCAAGAGTTTCATCGTGCGCGGCAAGGGCAACCCCGACAGCTTCATGAGCTGCAGCCACGGCGCCGGCCGCACCATGAGCCGCACCCAGGCCAAGAAGCGCTTCACCGTGGACGACCAGGTCAAGGCCACCGAAGGCGTGGAATGCCGCAAGGACGCCGAGGTGATCGACGAGATCCCCATGGCCTACAAGGACATCGACGCCGTGATGGCGGCGCAGAGCGACCTGGTGGAAGTGGTTTACACGCTCAAGCAGGTGGTTTGCGTGAAGGGTTAGTCGAACTGGGGTGAGCCCTGCAAAAGGACGTGGGATGAAGAGCGGAAAGCAAAGGCGGGAAGAGATCAAAACCAAGCGGTTGCAACGCCTGAATGCTGCGCGGACCCCTAACCCATGGACGCCAACAAAGACGGTGCCTTCGGGGGCCGTGGCGGCAGATCCCGCGCAACTGGCGCACAACACCGCCTGGAGTTTGCTGCCCTCGTTCTACATCGACACGCCTTTTGTCTGCAAGGACTGCGGTGCACACGAGGTATGGACGGCCAAGCAGCAGAAGTGGTGGTATGAGATAGCCAAGGGCCGTATCGACACCCGCGCCGTGCGCTGCCGTCCGTGTCGTCTCCTGGAGCGTGCGCGGGTCGAAGAGGCGCGGCGCGTGAGCCAAGCGGGCCTGGCATTGAAGATGGAAAAGAAAAACAATGAAAACTGAAGTTAAAAACATGATTGAACTCGATGGCTCGCAAGGCGAAGGCGGCGGGCAGATTCTGCGCACCGCGCTGGCGCTCAGCCTGGTCACGGGCAAGCCGTTTCGCATGAACAACATCCGCGCCAGGCGCCCCAAACCCGGCCTGATGCGCCAGCACCTGGCCTGCGTGAACGCGGCTGTGGCGGTGGGTGGTGGCGCGGGCCAGGCCTCCGCACTCAACGCGAGCGGCCAGCCCGTGCAGATTGGCGAAACCACACTGCTCTTCACGCCCGGCAAGGTGCGCGCGGGCGATTACGAATTCGCGGTCGGCTCGGCCGGCAGCTGCATGCTGGTGCTGCAGACCGTGCTCTGGCCGCTGCTGCACACCGGGGAGGCCTCGACGCTGCTGCTCAGCGGTGGGACGCACAACCCCATGGCGCCATCGTGCACCTTCCTGACCCTGCTGGCGCCTTATTTCGCCGGTGACGGCGAGGCGCTGTTTGACATCGAGCTGCGCCGCCACGGCTTTTACCCCGCGGGCGGCGGAGAGGCGCGGGTGCGTCTGCAACCGCCCGCCCAGGGCTTTGCCGCGATTGACATCATGCGGCGCGGCGCCCTGGTGGAAGCCTATGCCGAGTGCCTGCATGCCGGCCTGCCGCGCGGCGTGGCCGAGCGCGAACTGGCGGTGTTGCAGCAAGGGCTTGGCTGGGGTGCGGACTGCCTGCGCGACCGCGGGCTGCGCAACAACGAGGGTCCCGGCAATGCGCTGCTGGCCGTGCTGCGTTATGAGCACATCACCGAGGTCTTTGCCGCCTACGGCGAAAAGACCGTCAGCGCCGAGCAGGTCGCCCGCAGGCTGCTGCAGGAAGTGAGGGCCTACCAGGCGCACAGCGCGCCCGTGGGCCCGCACCTGGCGGACCAGCTCATGATCCCGATGGCGCTGGCGGCCATGCAGGGAAGGCCGGGCCCCTACTGGGCCACAGAGCTGACCGAGCACACCCGCACCAACGCCCGCACCATCGAAGCCTTTCTGCCGCTGAAGTTCTCTTTCGAGGGGCTGGAGGGCGGCGCTGTGGTGTCGGCGGAAGTCCTGCAAGCCGCTCGTCAGGCCGCTTAAGGCTGGCCTCATAAGCCCGTGCTAGGCTCGCCGCCATGTTGAACCGCATCCCCTCCTTCCTGCGCCATGTCGGCCCGGGCGTTGTCACCGGCGCCGCCGATGACGACCCTTCCGGCATCGCCACCTATACGCAGGCCGGGGCGCAGTTCGGCACCGGCCTGCTCTGGACGGTGTTTTTATCGCTGCCCTTCATGATCGCCATCCAGTTGGTGAGCGCTCGCATAGGCCGCGTCACCGGCAAGGGTGTGGCGGCCAACCTGCGCGAGCACACGCCGCGCGCCTTCCTGATGGCCATGGTGTTCCTGCTGGTGGTGGCCAACACCATCAACATCGCGGCCGACATCGCCGCCATGGGTGAGGCCTTGCAGCTTGCCGTGGGCGGGGGCGAGCATTTCCATGCGGTGGCCTTTGGTGTCATCACGGTGCTGTTGCAGGTCTTTGTTCCCTATCGCAAGCTCGCGCCCATCCTCAAGTGGCTCACGCTGTTTCTGTTTGCCTATGTGATTGCCGTGTTCCTGGTGCAGGTGCAATGGGCCCAGGTGCTGCACGACCTGGTGGTGCCCAAGCTGCAATGGACTTCGGGCTACTGGATGATGATCGTCGCGCTGCTGGGCACCACCATCTCGCCCTACCTGTTTTTCTGGCAGGCCTCGCAGGAGGTGGAAGAGCTTCGCCTCAAGGGCGCCGGCCATGGTTCGGAACAGGAAGTGCGGCACGACCTGCGCCGCGTCAAGCGCGACACTTACATCGGCATGTTCTTCTCCAACGCGATTGCCTTCTTCATCATGGTGCTGGGCGGCGCGGTGCTCTATACGGCCGGCATCCATGATGTGACCTCGGCCGCGCAGGCGGCCCAGGCCCTGCGCCCGCTGGCCGGCGACTTTGCCTTTGCGCTGTTTGCCGGCGGCATCATCGCCACCGGCCTGCTGGCCGTGCCGGTGCTGGCCTCGTCGGCTGCCTATGCGGTGGCCGAGGCTTTCGGCTGGCCCGAAGGCCTGGAGCGCCGCTGGTACGAAGCCAAGCGCTTTTACGCCATCATCGTCATCGCCACCATCGTCGGCACCGGCATGGACTTCACCGCCATCGATCCGATGAAGGCGCTCTACTGGAGCGCCGTGATCAACGGCGTGGTCGCCGTGCCCATCATGGCCGGCCTCATGCTGCTGGCCGGCCGCAAGTCGGTCATGGGCAAGTTCACTTCGGGGCTCAAAACCACCTGGTTCGGCTGGGGCGGGGTGGTGGTCATGGGCTTTGCGGTGCTGATGATGTTGCTGGATTTGTTCCGGCCGCTGGGTTAGATTCCCTGGCGCTTACCGTCTACGCGCCATCCCGGCGCACCACCCACAGCCGCTGCGGCCCCGTGCCCTGTTCACCCAGCTTGTCATAAGGATTGCGCAGCCGGCATTTGTCGATCGACAGGCAGCCGCAGCCTATGCAGTCGTCCAGCGTGTCGCGCAGCTTCTTGAGCTGGGCCATGCGCTCGTCCAGATCGGCGCGCCAGGCGGCCGACAGGCGCTCCCAGTCCGCGCGGCTGGGCGCGGCCCGGGCCGGCAGGGTGTCCAGCGCGGCTTCAATGTCGGCCAGCGCGATGCCGACCCGCTGCGCCACCCGCACAAAAGCCACGCGCCGCAGCATCTCGCGCGCATAGCGGCGCTGGTTGCCCTCGGTGCGGGTGCTGCTGATCAGCCCCTTCTTCTCATAAAAATGCAGCGTGGACACCGCCACGCCGCTGCGGCGCGCCATGTCGCCGACCGAGAGGGTGGGGAAGATGCCGGCTTGTTCCAGTTCGGTGCTCATGCGAACTCCTTGAAATGAGAAATAGTGCTTGACCTCAACTTTACTTGAGGTTTCAGACTCCTGCTTTGCGCGGGCCATCCCGGCCTGCCAATTTCAAACAGGAGCCCTGCAAATGCCAAATGAATCAATCGTCCCAGCTGCTTCCACCTCCATCTTCCGCATCGACAAATTCGTCGTGCCCTCGCAATCCATCTCCGCGTTTGTCGAGCGCGTCCACCATGTCCAGCGCATGCTGGGCGAGCAGCCCGGCTGCCTGCAAAAGCATGTGTTGACGCAAACCGGCGACAGCAGCGAGTTTGATGTGGTGACGGTCGTCGAGTGGGCCAATGCCGACGCGGTCGCCGCCGCACATGCCGTCATGCAAAAGCAGCTCGCGAGCGAGGGATTTGATATCCAAGCGTTCAGGAAGAAGCTGGGCGTGCGTGGGGATTCGGGGATGTATCGGGAGGCTTGATTTCCGCCTGCAGTTACAGCTAGGCGCTGGCCATGTAGTGCGGCAGGCAAAAAGCACACCCACACCGGCCGGCCCGGCGGCCAGCTAGGTATTGCCATCATCCATCGTCACCACATAGCTAACGACAATATTCGATCCTTTCGATTGCCCTCGAAAGTTATTGGTAAAAAGCGGGCGCTTTAGGACCGCGGGAACAGAGGTTTCCACGGTCGCTCTTGGACCGTTCCACTCGCCCAGAAAACCGGAAGCGTGTTGTTCGGCGTGGTGTTATAGAACACCACTAGTGCCCCCATGTCGCCGTGCCCAAGTGGGTAGCTCGGTGAGAGTTCACGGCCAATCTGCTGGAGGATGTCTTGCGCAAAAGTTCGCTCAGCTGGCGTCTCGAAGATGCCTGCCTCTTCATCGCAGGCCCGTAGATCGTCGCCAAAAAAATGCGCCACCATCACGGGAATGCTAGGAAACTCTATCTCTACAGCCCTGACCGCATCTGGGAAGGCATACATCAGAAAGATGCACAAGCGTCCCTCTGAAACGTATCGATCCCAAAGCTCTGTCGATACCTTCGCGCGCGCCTTTTTAAGTCCTCCAACGAGTGTCTGCCCTGTCCCGGAGAAGTCGTCGACCAATGCAACGAAGCCTTCCTTGTCTGCGTTCGTACGCATCCAAGTCTCCATGTCGCTTGCAGAGGCGCACTTGCCTGCCTGCATCCGCGTCTTCATCTCGCGAGCCATGGTTGCGCCGCTCTTGTGGTCGACATCAAGATAGCCGATGGCGAGGTTGGTCCGTCGGTTCTTTACGATCGTCCATTTGCCGTTACCTGTGGCCACGCGTCTAGCAACGATCATCTCGTCAACCTTGGACAGCATGTTCGCGCGCATACCTTCTGTGATGAATCCCTGCTCGGATATACGCTTCAGCAGAAGATACGCAATCTCGATACGGCTGTCGTCGTCAAATTGCCGGAGCCACTGCTTGATTTCGGCAACGTCCTTCTGTTTGCCACAGTACGTAAGCTTCTGAGCGACTGCCAGCAACTCGTCCTCGTTAATCGGAAATGTCGCATCAGGCGCTTCGAACTGGATGATTGGCGCCGGCTGATCGGATAGGGCGGCTCGCTCCAATTCGCGATATCTCGTCCAAATAGGCAAGAGGTTAGAGCGAGCATTTTCCCCAAGCCATTCGCGAAATATCTGCAGTGAGACAACCTTTTCTGCATTTCCCTCACGATCGGAAATGACACCACGCTTGTGTAACCTCGCGCAGGCCTTCCGAAGCTCCCCGACGCTAGCTCGATCTTCTGCGGAAATCGGAAGGCCCTGCTGGGCCTCAAGCAATTCTTCAACCGCTTCGAATCGACCACCAAGAGCGGATATGCACGCAAGCGCAATGCAGTTTCCAGCGACTTCTCGCCGCTTTTCCTGAGCGTCCAGCACAGGGTTGTCTTCCCAGAAATGTGCGAAGTTGGTCGCTCCAAGAGATTTAAGTAGTTGGTGTCGGACCGCAGAGGTGTCGTTTGCATCGATGAATGTCCGGTGCTCTTGCAGGCACCGCTGGAATATCTGATAGCAAAAGTTGTGAATGTAGAAGGGGTTACCTGCCGTGTAGTCAACGATGAAATCAACAGCTGCGCTGTCGAACTCAAGGGCACCTTCGACAGGCTTTCGAATCAGCGCTTGACAGTCCGCACGGTTGTCGATTCTGTCGAGCCGCACATTCGTCCATTTGTTCAAGTCAGCCTGGTGCCGTTCAAAGATGGCATCCATTCGCTCGCTGCCAACGAAGAAAAAAGTTAGGCCTGCTTCCGACGCCGATCTCAGTCCCTTCATAAACTGGCGTCCGCGCTCGCCGGTATAGAACGCTGGGTCGAGATCGTCGAACTCGTCGATGATGACGACAAACTTGTGTCGCTCCATCTTTTCGCAAAGTTGTTCGACAAACGGCACCAGTAGACTGATGCCAGCACCGAAATCTGCTTCCTGGGGTACTTCGATCTTCAAATCAATCTTGCCTACCAGCCGACGCGCGATACGGTGCGCAAGTTGTCCTTCGTGAAGTGAGGCCAACTCCCCCATGCGTAGCAGGATGCAGGTGGTGTCCACCCTCACAGACAGGTTTCCCGCGAAGACTTGTAGAAGTGAAGTCTTGCCGATGCGTTTTTGACCCCATACAAAGGTCGACGTGCCGGCCATTGCGTTCAGAAGCAAATTCTGAAGTAGCGATCCGCGACCGTACAACCTGTCGGCTAGCTTAATTGGGTTTAACGTGTAAGGCGGGTCGGATAGAAGTGCCTCCCAGTTCGGCTCCGTCACTTGTTGCACGATTTCCAACTCGTCCTTAACGACGACCTGTCGACCCGAACCAGTAGCACAGCTCCATTGAACCGGAATCCGCAGCTCAGCACACGGCGTAATAAGCGTTAGGCGCAGTCGAACAAGCTGTTCCCCTCCAGGGGGAATAGCGAATGGCCCTGTTGGTTCATAAACAACCAAGTCATAAGCCGCATCTTGTCTCTCATCGGTACCGCGCCGCAAGGAGATGTCGCGGGCGTAACCCTTGCCTTGATTAAGTAACGAGAAGGACAAGAAAACGTGCGTCCCAGTGGCGCGCAGGTCCGCCTTGGTTCTAGGATTCCTAAGCGCCAGCAGGGGCGCCAGAGCAATCTCGCCACGCGAGGTTGCGTCTTCGACCAAAGTGACGAGGTGATCAAGCACCGGCTGCACGAGGTTAAGCCAAACTTGGCTCTGCAACCTTGGGTCCGGCGCCGCCGGTCGATGTCCCGCGATGTTCTCCAGATATTCCGGGGCACGGCGGATAACCTCAATGTCTTCATTCTTCTCGTAGGCTTCGAAGAGCTTGCGGAATGCCGGTCCTATCAGAATGTCGAGGTCGCCCAAGAATTCTTGCTCGGCGGCCACCAGCAAAGGCTGAAGCCGGTGAGCAAGAGGAAGCAGGTCACTCGATGAAATTCGAGCTGTCGCGGGCGTTGCTCGAAGAAATCTCGCCACGATTGACGCCCCTTTTGCTAGAAGCTCTTCAAGCTTCGCCAGAGAAGCCCGACACACATCCAAAGGGGAGCGCGCGTCTACGCCATAAGCGGCCGCGATGTCCTCTTTAAGTTTGAAGGCAAAGTCGCGCTCCGCAGCGCTCAGCTCCGGATCGACTGCGTCGACGCGATGAAGCGCATTGATGAATGCCGTCGCCAAGTTTTTCCGCGAATAAGAGTCGAGCCTTCCTGATATGTCAGACAGTGAACTCGGCTCCGCCGGCACCGCTCGCGGTGAAGCCCAAGCATTGACTACCCTCGCAATGAGCTGTTCCGACTGCTCCTCCGACGACGCTTGCAATTGCTGCGACAGCAGTTCACCGACCGTGAAACCATCTCCCCTGTCTTTAGCTGCAGCGAGCAACTCACCGAGCAGGTCACCCGCTTGGTCTGGCTCAACGGCCGTCATCGGAGCCCCGGCAATGTGGGAAGCCTTCGGGTTTAATTGAGCAAAAAATTCCTGCAGTCGCTGGCGGACACGTAACGATAACTCGCGATTCCATGGCTGCCGCAAGCGGGCGGGCAGATATATCGTCGCCAGACTTTGCTCTTGCCAACGCTGGGCACTCGCTAGCTCACTTCCTTCGAGCTCAGATTTATGCTCATTTATGAAAGTCTGGCGCCACTCGCCTAATTCGACTGGCGTCACAGTCGGCATCACCGGCAGGGTTTCCTTGTCACGCGTTAGCCTAGCCTCCCCCAAGCGCTTGTCCCAGACATACTCCCTTCCGCTCGCGTAGTCCATGATTGCAGCCCAGAGATCTGGTCTAGTTCTTCCATCGTGCTTAAGAAGGTCCTGAGGCACGCCTACCGATTGCGAAACCTCGGCCTCGCGCTGTTCAATGGGGGAAATTCGAGCGGTACGAATGGATGCCGGAGTCGCCTTTAGCGTCACTTCGCCATGAGTAGACTTTCTGGTGACTTGCACCTGCGGCGCAAGCATTGCGAGAAAGGCACGCATGTCGATAACGCCAAAATCTCTTGGATCAAACCTTCGGTCGGTGATCTGAAGCAGTCGGTTCTTTAGGACACCGACTGTCATCGTGGTTGCTCCAGGGCCGAGCTTCCGTTGCGCATTTAAGAACGCAGCAACAACCAACTCCAGAGCTTCTTGTTTGGTTTTCATTGGCATCTCGCCTCCCTCGCGCTCACCCGCGAAACTTCTGAGAATCACGGGCTAGTGCGCGTACATTCTATTTCGCAAGACTACATCGTCTCTCATAGGGGAACCTTAGGTAATGCCCCTATGCCCACGATGTAAATCGCTCTCAGTTTTGTGAAACTAGGTAGTATGAGCCGGACCGGCCGAATAGTCGCATGTTGCCTTACAACGGACAAAAGCCACGAGCTGTCGACCCCAACCACTGAGAAGCAGCCGGTGCTGGCTATCGACAATAGCGCATTATCGGTACCCAACAGCCTTCAATACACTCTACGTCGTAGCCAGCGCAACCACAGCCACCGGCTCATCCCCAGCCTATAGCTGGCGGATGGTGTTCTGGTCATATCCCGCCTAGTTGTCCCGACTCAGGTCGCTGCGTTCGGGTCGACTTCGACGCCGGGGGCGAACATGTCGACGAGGCGCCGGGAGAACAGCACGCCGAACTTTCCCCTTCCTTCGTCAAGGCCAAGGTCGCGTTGCTCAGACACTTGTTCGATGAGTTTTCGTGTCTCCGGGGTCAAGTGAATTTTCAGCTGAGCCACCATGTTGTCTACCACTTGGATTTCGTTCGCTAGACGGTGCAGGCCAACAGCTTGAATATCAACACCGACCGTGCGTTCCCATAGTGACCTGTAGTGCTTGAAGATGGGAACGCGCCCGCTGAAATAGACTTCGTTGAATTTGAGCTTCTCAAGTACAACATTGCCATGAAGCAGGTCGTTTCTTTCGTTCACTAGCGTGTGATAAGCCTTGAACGCTGTATGTTTGTAGTTCACCTGGGATTCGAAGCCAATGCAAGTCATCGAGAGACTCTTAATGCGAACGTCGATGGGCTGCCGGATTGCGTTGTCTCGCAATCTCTCATCGGACTTTAGCTCGGGCCGCATAAGAACGAATAGCAAGAGATTGACAAACGCTTCGGCCATCACCGGGAGCATTGATCGGATGCCGAAGCACAGGCCAAGACCCTTCGAATACTTCGCGGCTACCTCAGACCAGTCGATGCTAAGCGCCTGCTGAGCGCTTGTGATATCCGGGATTGCCTCGTCCTCGGGACGAAGGTTCAAGGCGTCCAGTTCGCGGAGGAGCGAGTTGATTGAACTGCGGATGCGTTGATACGGATTTATAAATTCAGTCCAGTCCTCGAGTGACTTGCGAAGCAGAGCCATCTGTTTGCCATGACTCGCGAAGTCAGCTTTGATCTGACTGATGAGATCTGGCATGTCAGTTTGACTGATGTCAGGGACGTTAAGAAAGATGACGGCCGTCCGAAAGTTCATCCCCTGGAATAGCACCCATCCGGTTGATGTGTGCAGAATCCATTCCCAGTGAATTAGGTTGTCAGCGCTGTCATTTCGCAGGAAATTTTGTGGACCATTCGGAGGACCGAATCGAGCACGGAAGTAGCAGTACAAATCGCTTGGTGCGACTTCGTTTCTGATGGCAAAAAAAGTCGACTTGGGTGCTCTGTCTTTTCGCTGCAACTCAGCGAGGATTTCGTTGAATGATGGGCAATTGAGCTCTGCGACGAAATTGAGAGGAAGTGACATGGCAATTCTTTGAGGGTAGAGAAATGCCAAATAGGGTACAACGCGGAAGGGGTGAGAACAGCGGTAGCTTATCTTTGCGTATGGATCGAACTAGTGGTCACCCCGTCACAGCCCTCAACACATTCTCCGCCGTAGCCGGCGCAGCCAACACCACAAGCTGATCTCCAGTCTTCACCGCCCCCACCGCATCCCGCAACGCCTCATACACACTGATCGCTAGCATCAGCGGCGGTTCGCCCACGGCCTTGCTGCCGAATACGTTGTCTTCGCGGTTCGGCTCGGGCCACAAATCAATCTTGAAGTGTTCGGGCACGTCGCCAGTGGTGGGGATTTTGTAGGTGCTGGGGGCGTGGGTGGTGAGCAGGCCTTTGTCGTTCCACACGAGCTGCTCGGTGGTGAGCCAGCCCATGCCCTGGATAAAACCGCCTTCGATCTGGCCTATGTCGATGGCGGGGTTGATACTGGTGCCTACGTCATGAAGGATGTCGACCTTGAGCACGCGGCTTTCGCCGGTGAGGGTGTCTATGGCGACTTCGGTGCAGGCGGCGCCGTAGGCGAAGTAGTAAAACGGCCGGCCGGTGAGGGTGGTTTTGTCGTAATGGATTTTGGGCGTGCGGTAAAAGCCGTCGCTCCACAGCTGTATGCGGTTGGCATAGGCGAGCTTCACGACTTCGGTGAAGGGCCTGGTGCTTTCGGGCGTGATGATGCGGCCGGCTTCAAACCGCACGGCGCCGGCGCCGCAGCGGTCCAGGCCGGCGACGAATTGGGCCAGGTTGTCGCGCACATTGCGGGCGGCGTATTGGGCGGCGCGGGCATTGAGGTCGGTGCCGGCGGATGCGGCGGTGGCCGATGCGTTAGGCACTTTGCTGGTGTCGCTGGCGGTGGCCAGCACTTGCTGCAGCGGCACGCCCAGCTCGTCGGCCACGATCTGCGCGACCTTGGTGTTCAGGCCCTGGCCCATTTCAGTGCCGCCGTGGTTCACCTGCACGCTGCCGTCGGTGTACACATGCACCAGCGCGCCGGCCTGGTTGAACAGGGTGGCGGTGAAGGAGATGCCGAACTTGACGGGGGTGAGGGCGATGCCGCGTTGGATGACCGGGCTGCCCTTGTTCCAGGCGGCGATGGCGCCGCGCCGTTGCCGGTAGTGCGAGCTGGCCTCCAGCCGCGACAACAGGGGTTCGAGGATGTTGTCCTCGACCTTCATCTGGTAGTGCGTCACATCGCGCTCGCCAATGCCGTAGAGATTGCGCTTGCGCACATCCAGCGGGTCCAGGCCCAGGCTGCGGGCGATGTCGCCCATGATGGTTTCGATGACGATCATGCCCTGCGGGCCGCCGAAGCCGCGGAAGGCGGTGTTGCTTTGGGTGTTCGTCTTGCAGCGGTAAGAGGCGATGTCGACGTCTTCGAGGAAATAGGCGTTGTCGGCATGGAAGACGGCGCGGTCGGCCACGGGGCCTGAGAGGTCGGCACTGAAGCCGCAGTTGACGGCCATGGTGAGCTTGAGGCCGCTGAGGCGGCCGGTATCGTCAAAACCGGCTTCGTACTGATAGGCAAAGGGGTGGCGCTTGCCGGTGACCATGAAATCGTCGTCGCGGTCCAGCCGCAGCTTGACGGGTTTGCGCAGCTTGTGGGCGGCGATGGCGGCCCACACGGCCATCTGGCCCGATTGCGTCTCTTTGCCGCCAAAGCCGCCGCCCATGCGCCGGCATTCGACGCGCACGGCGTGGTTGTCGATGCCCAGCGCGTGCGATACCCAATGCTGGATCTCGCCAGGGTGTTGGGTGCTGGAATAAACCAGCCACTGGTTCTGCTCTTGCGGCAGCACATAGGCGACCTGGCCTTCGAGGTAGAAGTGCTCCTGGCCGCCGACTTCGAGTTGGCCTTGCAGAGTGTGCGCGGCTTGTTTCAGCGCTGCTGCCGCATCGCCGCGTTTGACGAAGACCGGCGGCAGCACATAGCTTTGGGCCTTGAGCGCGTCCTGCACATTGAGCAGCGCGGGCAGCGGCTCTATCTGGCACACCACCTTGCGCGCGGCGCGGCGCGCCTGCATCACGGTGTCGGCCACCACCACGCCTATGACCTGGCCGATGTGCTGCACGGTGTCCTGCGCGAACACGGGCTCGTCGTGCGAGAAATTCCCCAGCACCGGGTCGCCGGGAATGTCGCGCGCGAGGATCACGTCGCGCACGCCGGGCATGGCCAGGGCCGCGGTGGTATCCACGCCCAGCAGCTTGCCGTGGGCCACGGTGGAGAGGATGGGCGCGGCATGCAGGGTGCCGCGCACTTCAGGAATGTCGTCGACATAGGTGGCGGCGCCGGCGACCTGGGCGCGGGCGCTTTCATGCGGTGTGGAGCGGCCGGCCGCGCGTGTAGCGGCGGGGTGGCTGCGCAGCGAGGCGTCTTGAGCCGGGTCTGCGGGCGGCGTGTGTTCGGCGCGCGCATCGGCGTGGATGGCGACAGGGTCGGCCACGGCATCGCGGCTGACGGAGATGTCCTTGGCGGCGTTCATGCGGCCTCCTCGAGCCTGGCGCTCGTCAGGGTGGCCAGGTTGATCTGCTGCAGGCCCTGGCTTTCGAGCCAGTAGCGCTGCAGCAGGTTGCCCAGCACCTGGCTGCGGTAGGCGGCCGAGGCCCGCATGTCGGAGATGGGCGAGAACTCGGCGCGCAGGGTGGCGATGGCGTGCTGGACGGTGGCTTGCGTCCAGGGCTGGCCCGTGAGGGCTGCTTCGGTTTTTCGGGCGCGCACAGGGGTGGCGGCGACGCCGCCTGCGCCTATGGAGGCGTGGGTGACCTTGCCGTTTTGGACTTGAAGCTTGATGGCCAGGCAGACGGCGGAGATGTCGTCGTCGTAGCGCTTGGAGATTTTGTAGACCCTGAGCCGTTCCGGCCCCTCACCCCAGCCCTCTCCCCAGAGGGGCGAGGGAGTCATACCTTCTCTCGCCGGCCTGGGCACCTTCACCCAAGCCAGCACCTCATCCACCGCCATCACATTCTTGCGATAGCCGGCATAGAGCTTTTCCAGCGGCATTTCACGATGCCCGCGCACACTCAAGAGCACCACATTCGCATTCAAGGCAATCAGCAGCGGCATCGAATCGCCAATCGGCGAGCCGTTGGCCACATTGCCGCCCAGCGTGCCCGAGTTGCGCACCGGCAGGCCGGCAAAGCGGGCGGCGAAGTTGTGCAGCTGCGGCCGGTCTTTGACCAGCGCGGCATAGGCATCGGCCAGCGTGACGGCCGCACCTATGGCGATGTGGTGGGGATAGTCTTCAATCCGCCGCAACTCTTCGACGCGGGTTACATCAATCACCTGGCCGAATTGCTGGTGCTGCTTGGTGACCCACAGGCCCACGTCGGTGCAGCCGGCGACCAGTTGCGCCTCCGGTTGCTCAGCGCGGGCCCGCAGCAGGCCGGCCAGGGTGCGCGGGGCGAGGTAGGCTGCTTCGCTCACGCCGGGTTCGGTGCGCAGGGACTGGAGCTGGCCCAGCAGGGCGGCTTCGTTGATCTTCACAGGCGGCAGCGCGGCCATGGCCTGCGCGGCGTCCAGGATGGGCCGGTAGCCGGTGCAACGGCAGAGGTTGCCTGAGAGTTCTTCCTGCGCCAGCTCGCGGGTGATGGGCTCGCCCTGGCAGACATGGTTCTGGTACATACCGAACAGGCTCATGACAAAGCCGGGGGTGCAGAAGCCGCATTGGGAGCCGTGGCACTGCACCATGGCCTCTTGCGCTGGGTGCAGGCTGCCGTCTTGCGCCGCCAGGTCCTCGACGGTCCACAACGCCATGCCGTCAATGGAATGGGCAAGCCGTATGCAGCTGTTGATCGCACGATAGCGGAGCTGCCCGCCTTCCGCCTCGCCCAGCACCACGGTGCAGGCGCCGCAGTCGCCTTCGCCGCAACCTTCCTTGGTGCCGGTGCAGGCCAGGTCTTCGCGCAGCAGCTCCAGCAAGGTACGGCTGGGTGGTACATTGCTGACGGAAACAACTTCGCCCCGCCTGATGAAGCGGATGGGTCGGGAAAAAAGTGGGACAGCCATGCTTCAGGTTAAACACTCGCGCCGCGCCCGGCATATCAAAGCCCATATCAGGCGCATGGATGAAAAGGTATGAAAGACCAGGCGCTTTTCGACAAGATAGACCTCCATCTCATCAGGGTCTTGAACACCGTGCTTGTTGAACGCAGCGTATCACGTGCCGCCATCCGATTGGGGATGTACCAGCCCGCCGTCAGTGCGGCGCTCAAGCGCCTGCGCGCGCTGGCCGGCGACCCCATCCTGGTGCGCTCGGGCGCGGGCATGGTGCCCACCGACGCGGGGCTGCGCATGATCGAGCCTTCGGCCAGCATTCTGCGGGCGGCCGGCATGCTGTTCAGCGACGCGCGGGGTTTTGACCCGGCCACGGCCGACGTCACTTTCCGGCTGGCGGCGAGCGATTACCTTGACCCCCTGTTCCTGCCGCAGCTGGTCGCGCAGGTGAAGGCGCAGGCGCCGCGTTGCCGCATCGAAATCCAGCCGCTCTCGGCCGATGCCGACTACCGCGCGCAGCTGGCCCAGGGCCAGGCCGACATCGTGATCGGCAACTGGGCCGCGCCGCCCGAGGACCTGCACATGGCGCGCCTCTTCGGCGACGAGGTGGTGTGCCTGGTGGCCAAGGACCACCCGGCGGTGCGTCGCAAATGGGACACCGCGGCCTGGCTGGAGGCCGAGCACATCGCGCCCTCGGCGCTGCGCCCGGGGGCCGGGGGCGTGATCGACGAGCACCTGGACACGCTGGGCCTGGCGCGCAACATCACGGTGCGTTGCCCGCATTTCGGCCTGATGCCGTCCATGGTGGCATCAAGCTTGCTGGTGATGACCACCGGCCGCCAGTATTGCGAGCGCTTCGCGGGCATCCTGCCGGTCACCATACTGCCCAGCCCGGTGGAGTTCCCCCGCATGATGTATTACCAGCTCTGGCACGAACGCACCCATGCCTCCAATGCCGCGAAATGGCTGCGCGAACGGGTCAAGTCCGTGGCGGCCGCGCTGCGGAAAGAATGACTTTGGAATGAGTTTGCGCGACGGCCCGGCACCCACCGCGGGCCGGGCTACCTAGAATACCGACGGCCCCAAGAAAAAACGGACACCACGAGACAATGAGCGCAGCACCTCCCACCACCGGCAGCCCTGCAGGGCCGCAACCGCGGCTGCGGCTGGACGGCATCAGCAAAAGCTATCCCGGCGTGCTGGCCAACAGCGGCGTCTCGCTGACGGTGCAGCCGGGCGAAATCCATGCCGTGCTGGGCGAGAACGGGGCCGGCAAGTCCACCCTGATGAAAATCATCTACGGTGCCGTCAGGCCCGACGCCGGCACCGTGGCCATGGATGGCCAGCCGGTGACGGTGCGCAACCCGCATGAGGCGCGGGCGCTGGGCATCAGCATGGTGTTCCAGCACTTCAGCCTGTTCGACACGCTGACGGTGGCTGAAAACGTCTGGCTGGGGCTGGACAAGCACCTGAGCCTGGCGGAGGTCTCGGCCCGCATCGTGCAGACCACCCAGGCCTACGGCCTGCAGCTGGACCCGGCGCGGCCGGTGCACACGCTCAGCGTGGGCGAGCGCCAGCGCGTGGAGATCGTGCGCGCGCTGCTCACCAACCCCAGGCTCTTGATCCTCGACGAGCCGACCTCGGTGCTGACGCCGCAGGCCGTCGAAAACCTGTTTGTCACCCTGCGCCAGCTGGCCGCGCAGGGCTGCAGCATCCTCTACATCAGCCACAAGCTGCATGAAATCCGCGCGCTGTGCACGGCCTGCACCGTGCTGCGCGGCGGCAAGGTCTCGGGCGAATGCGATCCGCGGCAGGAGTCGAATGCCTCGCTGAGCCGCCTGATGATCGGCGCCGAGCCGCCCGCGCTGGAACACCGCGAACTGCACGCCGGCGCCGTGGTGCTGGAGGTGAAGCAGCTTGACCTGGCCAAGGAGGAACAGTTCGGCGTGGACCTGCACCAGGTGGCTTTGCAGGTGCGCGCGGGCGAGGTGGTCGGCATTGCCGGCGTCTCGGGCAACGGCCAGAAGGAGTTGCTGTACGCACTGTCGGGTGAGGACACGCGCGCCGCCGGCGATGCGGTGCTGGTCAAGGGCCAGGCTGTGGGCAAACTGGGGCCGCACCGCCGCCGTACGCTGGGCCTGCATTTTGTGCCGGAGGAGCGCCTGGGCCGGGGCGCCGTGCCTTCTCTCTCGCTGGCGCGCAACCTGCTGCTCACGCGCAAGGAATCCGTCTCCGGCAAGGGCTGGCTGAACCGCAGCGCGCTGCAGGCGCAGGCCGAACGCATCATCGCCGCCTACAAGGTCAAGGCGGGCGGGCCGCAGGCGGCGGCCAAGTCGCTGTCGGGCGGCAACCTGCAGAAATTCATCATGGGCCGCGAGATCGACGCCCAACCCGCGCTGCTCATCGTTTCGCAGCCGACCTGGGGTGTGGACGTGGGCGCGGCCACACAGATACGCGGCGAGTTGCTCAGGCTGCGCGATGCCGGCTGCGCGGTGCTGGTGGTCAGCGAAGAGCTGGAAGAACTGTTCGAGATTTGCGATCGCTTGTATGTGATGGCCAAGGGCCAGCTTTCGCCTTCGCTGCCGCGCGCCGAGGCGACGGTGGAGCAGGTGGGGCAGTGGATGAGCGGCCTGTGGACGCAGACGGAGGCTTCGCATGCCGCAGCTTGAAGTCCGGCCGCAGCCGTCCTCCTTCTGGAGCTATGCCTCGCCGCTGCTAGCGCTGCTGATTACCGTGCTGATCGGCGTGGCGCTGTTCGTGGCCCTGGGCAAGGACCCGGTCAAGGGCCTGCAGGTGTTTTTCTGGGAACCGATCAAGTCGCCTTACGCCATCGGCGAGCTGCTGGTCAAGGCGACGCCGCTGCTCATCATCGCGCTGGGCCTGGCCGTGTGTTTTCGCTCCAATGTCTGGAACATAGGCGCCGAGGGCCAGTTCGTGATGGGGGCCATCGCGGCCGGCGGCATTGCGCTGCTGGCGGAGAAAACCACCGGCCCCTGGATTGTTCCGGCCATCCTGCTGGCGGGCATTGCCGGCGGCATGGCCTGGGCCGGCATCACGGCCCTGCTGCGCGACCGCTTCAACGCCAACGAAATTTTGGTGAGCCTGATGCTGGTCTATGTCGCCGACATGGTGCTCAACTTCCTGGTCTTCGGCCCCTGGAAAGACCCGAACGGCTACAACTTCCCGCAGACCAAGACCTTTGAGGCGGTGACGCAGATCCCGCGGCTGATGCAGGGCTCGCGCGTGAACATCGGCATCGTCCTCGCGCTGCTGGGCGTGGCGGGGCTGTGGCTGTTTCTGTTCCGCACCTACGCGGGCTTCCGGCACGAAGTGAGCGGCCTGGCGCCGGCGGCCGCGCGCTATGCGGGCTTTTCCTCGCGCCGCGCGCTGTGGCTGGCGCTGCTCACATCCGGCGCCGCCGCGGGCCTGGCCGGCGCGCTGGAAGTGGCCGGCCCCATAGGCCAGCTCACGCCCTATGTGCCGGCGGGCTACGGCTTTGCGGCCATCATCGTGGCCTTTGTGGGGCGCTTGCACCCGGTGGGCGTGGTGTTCTCGGCCATCCTGATGAGCATGTTTTACATAGGCGGCGAGCTCGCGCAGTCGCGCCTGGGTTTGCCCAAGTCCATCACCGGTGTGTTCCAGGGTCTGTTGCTGTTCAGCCTGCTGGCCTGCGACACGCTGATCGCCTACCGCCTGCGGCTGGCCAAACCCATCACCATGCCGGTGGCCACGCCGCCGTCCAGTGACGTCCTGAAGGGAGCCGAGTGATGGATTCGACCGCGCTGCTGATTGCCGCGACACTGAGCGCCGGCACCGTGCTGGCCATCGCGGCCCTGGGCCTCTTGATCAATGAAAAAGCCGGCATCGTGAACCTGGGCGCCGAGGGCATGATGCTGTGCGCCGCGATCGCCGGCTTTGCCACCGTGGTGCACACCGGCAACAGCTGGCTGGGCTTTGCGGCCGGCATGGCGGCGGGGGCTTTCCTCGCGGCGGTGTTCGGCGTGCTGGTGATCTGGCTCAACACCAACCAGTACGCGACGGGCCTGGCGCTCAGCCTATTCGGCGCGGGCTTTTCGGCCTTTGCCGGCATCAAGTACGTGCAGGAAAAGCTGCCCGAGCAGCCGCAGTACCCGATTCCCTTCCTGGCCGACGTGCCGCTGCTGGGCCCGGCACTGTTCCGCCAGCACCCCATGGTCTATATCGCGATGGCGCTGACGGCCGGGCTCATCTGGTTCTTGTACCGCACGCGCGCCGGCCTGGTGCTGCGCTCGGTCGGCGAAAGCCCCGAATCGGCGCATGCGCTGGGCTACCCGGTGCGGCGCATACGGCTGGCGGCCGTGGTGGCCGGCGGCGCGCTCTGCGGGCTGGCGGGGGCTTATGTGTCGGTGGCCTACACGCCGCTGTGGGTGGAGGGCATGATCGCCGGCAAGGGCTGGATCGCGCTGGCGCTGACCACCTTCGCCACCTGGCGCCCGGCACGGGTGTTGCTTGGGGCTTACCTGTTCGGCGGCGTGACCATGCTGCAATTTCACCTGCAAAGCCTGGGCGTGAATGTGCCCACGCAGTTTTTGAGCATGCTGCCCTACCTGGCCACCATCGTGGTGTTGGTGCTGATCTCGCGCAACCCGCTGTGGATTCGCGTCAACATGCCCAGCTCCATCGGCAAGCCGTTTTACCCTGGGGCATGAGGTTTCGTCCCATAATTGCTTTTTTTCCGTCGCACCTTTTTACTTTCTTCACCTTCCTTCCACGAAAGCGAGATGACATGACTGACCTGCAAAAACGTTCCCTGCTCAAGCTGGCGGCATTGTCCGCAGTGGCTGCGGCGGCCCTGGTGGGTTGCGGCAAAAAGGAAGAAGCCGCCCCGGCAGCCCCTGCGGCCGCGCCCGCGGCTTCGGCGCCCGCCGCCAAGGCCGAGCCCCTGAAGGTGGCGTTTGCCTATGTCGGCCCGGTAGGCGACGGCGGCTGGACTTATGCGCACGACAACGGCCGCAAGGCGGTGCAAAAAGAATTCGGCGACAAGGTCGTCACCAGCTTTGTCGAGAAAGTGCCCGAGTCGGCCGACGCCGAGCGTGTGATCCGCGACATGGCGGCCCAGGGCAACAAGCTGATCTTCGGCACCACCTTCGGCTACATGGAGCCCATGCTCAAGGTCGCGAATGACACCAAGGACGTGAAGTTCGAGCACGCCACCGGCTACAAGCAGGCCGACAACATGCGCACTTATGACAGCCGCACCTACGAAGGCGCCTACATGGCCGGCGTGATCGCGGGCAAGATGAGCAAATCCGGCACGCTGGGCGTGGTCGGCTCGGTGCCGATTCCCGAGGTGGTTCGCAATATCAACAGCTTCACGCTGGGCGCGCAGTCGGTCAACCCCAAGGTCAAGACCAAGGTGGTGTGGGTCAATGAATGGTTCAACCCGCCCAAGGAAACCGAAGCCGCCACCGCCCTGATCAACGGCGGCGCCGACGTGCTGTTCCAGAACACCGACTCTTCCGCCGTGCTGCAGACCGCCGAAAAAATGGGCAAGCGCGCCTTCGGCTGGGATTCCGACATGACCGCCTACGGCCCCAAGGCCCACCTGGCTTCCGCCGTGATCAACTGGGGCCCGTACTACATCAAGGCAGTGGGTGAGGCGCTCGACGGTAAATGGAAGGGCAACACCGCTTCCTGGTGGGGCGTGAAGGAAGGCGCAATCGATATCGTCTCGATCGCCGCGGACGTGCCTGACGACACCAAAAAGCGCATCGAGGAAGTCAAGGCCGGCCTGAAGGACGGCAGCTTCGCGATCTGGAAAGGCCCGATCACCGACAACACCGGCAAGGAACTGCTGGCCAAGGACGTGGTGGCCGACGACAAGTTCCTGGGTGGCCTGAAGACCTATGTGAAGGGTGTTGAAGGCAAGGTGCCGGGCAACTGATGGGTTTTCCTCTCTCTCTCTCTCCGGGAGAGGGTATCCATACAGATGCGGCTGCCTTCGGGCAGCTTTTTGTTTTTCAGGGAGTCGATATGAGTTTTTCCGTCAAACCTGTGGCCGCGGACCGGCTGCCCGAGCTGCTCAGGCAGATGCCCAAGGCCGAGCTGCATATGCATATCGAGGGCTCGCTGGAGCCCGAGCTGATCTTCGCGCTCGCAAGCCGCAACGGCGTGTCGATTCCCTATGCCAGCGTTGAAGAGCTGCGCAGTGCCTATGCCTTCACCAATTTGCAGAGCTTTCTCGACATCTACTACGCCGGCGCCAGCGTGCTGATCACCGAGCAGGACTTCTATGACATGGCGCAGGCCTATCTGCGCAGGGCCGCTGCCGACAAGGTGGTGCACACCGAAATGTTCTTTGACCCGCAGACGCACACCGCGCGCGGCGTCAGCATGGAAACCGTGGTCAATGGCCTGCACAGGGCTTGCGTGGACGCGAAGGCGGAACTCGGTGTGAGCGCCTTGCTGATCATGTGTTTTTTGCGCCACCTGAGCGAGGAAGACGCGTTCGAGACGCTGGAGCAGGCCCTTCCATTCAGGGACAAATTCATTGGCATAGGCCTTGATTCCGGCGAGGTCGGCAATCCACCCGAAAAATTCGCGCGCGTGTTTGCGCGCTGCCGCGAGCTGGGCTTTCACCTGGTCGCGCACGCCGGCGAGGAGGGCCCGCCCGAATACGTCTGGACCGCGCTCGATGTGCTCAAGGTCGAGCGCGTAGACCATGGCGTGCGCTCCAGCCGTGATGCATCGCTGATGCAGCGCCTGGCCAAAGACCGCATCCCGCTGACGGTGTGCCCGCTCTCCAACCTCAAACTCTGCGTGTTTCCGGATCTTGCCAGCCACAACCTGCGTGAGCTGCTCGACGCCGGCCTGGCCGCCACCGTCAATTCGGACGACCCGGCTTATTTCGGCGGCTATATGAACGAGAACTTCATGCAGACCTTCGCGGCCACCGGCATGGATGAGCGCCATGCCTACACGCTGGCTCGCAACAGCTTTGAGGCCAGCTTTATCGATGCTTCGGCCAAGGCGCGCCATATCGACCGGCTGAACGAAACTTTTGAGCGATTTCGCTGAGCGCCACAACTCACCGCTCCCGGTCTCACAGCCTGTATCTGTGTAAATCTGCGAGATCTGTGGATGTCAATTGATCCACGGATGACGCAGACTTGTACGGATCGAATGCAAGGCCTCTCCCCGCTCCCTGGGGGTATTGATCCGGTGTCCGTCCCGGGGCGGGGCGCTTACGTATGATTCCCGCTGAATCCCCAGCCAACAAGGACCCTGCATGCCCCCAACGCCGCAGCAGCAACAAGCAGATTCGCCATCTGCGCCGCACAGCCCCTGGCCCATCGCGCTGGCCGGGCTGGTCGCCCTGGCCGTGGCCATGGGCATAGGGCGCTTTGCCTTCACGCCGCTCCTGCCCATGATGCTCAATGACGGCGTGGTCGACCTGCCCACGGCCAGCTGGCTGGCCAGCGCCAACTACTTCGGCTACATGCTGGGCGCGATTCTCTGCACCTTGCAGCCCTGGCTGTGGGCGCGCTTCAAGGGCTTGCCTTCGCTGGCGTATTCGTCGCTGGTGCGTGCGGGGCTGGTGGCCACGGGCGTGCTCACGCTGGCCATGGGCTGGCATGTGCCGGCGGCGTGGCCGTTTCTGCGTTTTGCCGCGGGTGTGACCAGCGGCGTGGTGTTTGTGTTCACTTCGGGCTGGTGCCTTTCGCAACTCGCCAAACGGGGTGTGCCCGCAATGGGCGGCATCATTTATGTCGGCCCCGGCGCGGGCATTGTGGTGAGCGGCCTGTTTGCCACCGGCATGGTGGCCTGGCACTGGACGGCTGCCACCGGCTGGCTGATTTTTGGCGGGCTGGCTTTTGTGCTGACCGCGGCCGTGTGGCATGTGCTGCGCGGTGGTGACGAGCGCCTCATCCCGCTGGCGCCGCGCGCGCCCGCGCGGCCTGACGGTGCGATGCAGCACCATGGCCATGCCGAAATGACCTTGCTCACGCTGGCCTATGGCCTGGCCGGTTTCGGCTACATCATCACCGCCACCTTCTTGCCGGTGATCGCGCGTGCGGCCTTGCCGGGCTCGGCCTGGCTGGACATGTTCTGGCCCATCTTCGGCCTGGGCGTGATGCTGGGGGCGCTGCTGGCCACGCGTCTGCCGCCGGGCAAGGATTTCCGCCTGCTGCTGGCCGGCTGCTATTTTTTGCAGGCCCTGGGCATTGCCGCCAGCCTTTGGAGTCCCAGCCTCGCGGGCTTTGCGCTCGGCAGCCTGATGCTGGGCATGCCGTTTACCGCCATCACTTTTTTTGCGATGCAGGAAGTGCGCCGCTTGAAGCCCGCCACGGCCGCCAGCTTTATCGGCCTGCTGACCGCTACCTACGGCGTGGGCCAAATCCTGGGTCCGCCGCTGGTGGCGGTGCTGCTGCGCCGCACGCCCAACGCGGGCGCGGGCTTCACGCTGTCCCTGGAGATCGCGGCAGCCTCGCTGCTGGTGGGCGCCGTGATGTACCTGTGGATGGCGAAAGCCTATCCGGTGCGGCCGGCAGTGCCGGCCGGCCATGCCGCGGTGTCCAAATAGGCCCAAGCCCGCAGAAATGCCCCTGAAACCGCGCCATCGGCCTTGAACGGCTAAAATCAGGGCCTTCAGCGTGCCGCCCCGGCGCGCCCGCATTCGTTTATCTCCGGGGCCATGTAGAGGACCACCATGTATAAAAACCTCGCGACCCCCGGTCTTTTGGCTTGTGCGGGCGCCTGTTTTATCTCCATCACTCAATTTCTTTTTGCCCACCGGCTCCAGTCTTTGGTGAGCCCCGGCCGTGGCCGCGCGAAAGCCGCGCCATGAGCTACCAGGTCAAGGAAATCTTCTACACGCTGCAAGGCGAAGGCGCCAATGCCGGGCGGCCCGCGGTGTTCTGCCGCTTTGCCGGCTGCAACCTCTGGTCCGGCCGCGAGGAAGACCGCGCGACGGCTGTCTGCAAGTTCTGCGACACCGATTTTGTGGGCACCAACGGCACGCTGGGCGGCAAGTTCGCCGATGCCGATGCGCTCGCGAACCAGATCGCGGCGCAATGGCCGGCCGGCGACAGCGTCCACCGCTTTGTGGTGATGACGGGCGGCGAGCCGCTGCTGCAGGTGGATGCGGAGCTGATCGCCGCACTGCACGCACGCGGCTTCCAGATCGCGGTCGAGACCAACGGCAGCATTGCCGCACCTGAGGGCATTGACTGGATTTGCGTGAGCCCCAAGGCCGGCGCTCCCTGGGTGCAGCGCGCGGGCCAGGAGCTCAAGCTGGTGTGGCCGCAAGCGGGTTTCGACCTGGGTGAGCTCGAAGCCGCCGACTTCACGCACCGCTACCTGCAGCCCATGGACAACCCCCAGAGGCAGCAAAACACTGAAACCTGCATCCGGCTGTGCATGGCGCGCCCGGCCTGGCGCCTGAGCCTGCAGACCCACAAGATCACGGGCATCCGATGAAGCAAGCATCCCAAAACCCACCCATGCGCTGCGAGATCAGCCAGACTTTTTACTTTGACGCGGCCCACACGCTCAAGCGTGCCATCGAGGCCGAGGGCAGCAAGCGCGTGCACGGCCATACCTACAACGCCGAGGTGTTTGTCGCCGGCGAGCCCGACGCGGCGACCGGCATGGTCATGGACCTGGGCCTGGTGCGGCGCGAAATCGCCGTGCTGCGCGAGGAGCTGGACCACCACCTGCTCGACGATGTGAAAGACCTGGGCCCGCCCACGCTCGAGAACCTCTGCCAGTTCATCTTCCGCAAGCTCGATGCGCGTTTGCCGGGGTTGACTTCGGTGCGCGTGTGGCGCGCCGCGCTGGGGGATGGTTGCCGCGTGAGCCGCTGAGCGGGTGTTGTCCCTTTTCCTGGGAAAGAAGCAGCATTCTCTTGTTCCCTCGCCCAGGGGGAGAGGGGAAAAGAGCGAGGGGCCGAGCCAGGGCCGGCGTCGTCCGATACACCTTATCGAAATTTGGATATTGCGGCGCAGGGCCCCTGCGTTACCCTAAGCCCCATGAAAGCCTACCGCGCATCCCTGCTTTACTTCACCGGTCCCGCCCAGGCCGCCTATGAGGCCGACGGCCTGCTGGTGGTGGGTCCGGATGCGCAGGGCCGCCAGCTTGTGCAGGCGGTGGGCAGCTACCAGGCACTGGCGCCGCGCTTTGCCGATGTGCCCACCGAACACCTGCCGGGCCGCATCATCGCGCCGGGTTTTGTGGACATGCACATCCACTATCCGCAGCTCGACGTGATCGGCTCGCCCGCCGAGGGCCTGCTGCCCTGGCTCGAAAACTACACCTTCCCCGAGGAAAGCCGTTTCTCGGCCGCCGGGCACAGCGCGCAGGCCGCGGTTTTTTTCATTGACGAGTTGCTGCGCAACGGCGTCACCACCGCGCTGGCCTTTGCCACCTCGCACCCCGCATCCGTCAACGCCCTGTTCAGCGAGGCGCAGAAACGCAGCTTGCGCCTGATGACCGGCAAATGCCTGATGGACCAGAACGCGCCCGAGGGCGTGCGCGACCACACGGCGCAAAGCCTGGCCGATACCGAAGCGCTGATCCAGCGCTGGCATGGCGTGGACCGGCTGGGCTATGTCATCACGCCGCGTTTTGTGCCCAGCTGCAGCGAAGCCCAGCTGCGCGGCGCCGGCGAGCTGGCCGCCAAATACCCCGACGTCTGGATCCAGTCGCACGTGGCCGAGAACAAGGACGAAATCGCCTGGGTGAAAGCCTTGTACCCCGATGCCCGCAGCTACCTCAGCGTCTATGAGCAGTTCGGCCTGCTGCGCCCTCGGGCGGTGTACGCCCACTGCATCCACATCGACGACGAGGACCGCGCGCTGATGCGCACCACCGGCACCGCCGCGGCTGTGAGCCCGACCAGCAACCTCTTTCTGGGCAGCGGGTTTTTTGACTATGAAGACGCCGAGCGCATTGGATTTCCCTACGGCCTGGCCAGCGACGTGGGTGGCGGCACCTCCTTCAGTCCCTTCCAGACCATGCTGGCCGCCTACTATGTGGGCCGTGAAGGGCAGACCAAGCCCGGCCTGTCGCTTTCGCCCCAGCAGCTGTGGTGGCAGCACACGGCGGGCGCGGCACGCGCGCTGGGCCTGGAAGGCGTGGTGGGCAACCTGCAGCCCGGCTGTGAAGCCGACTTCGTGGTGCTCAACCCGCAGGCCACCCCCCTGCTGGCCCGCAAGACCGCGTTGGCGGCCAACCTGGGCGAGCTGCTGTTCGCGCTGATCGTGCTGGGGGATGACCGGGTGGTTGAGCGTACGGTGATTTCGCAGGGCTTCCCTCCCTGAGGGGTAAAACCGGGCGGGTCGCCGGCTTGCCTACAATCGGGGCACAGTGAGGAGTTCCCCCGAATGAGTATCAAGAGCGACAAATGGATACGCCGCATGTCCGAGCAGCACGGCATGATCGAGCCCTTCGAACCCGGCCAGATCCGGCAGCAGGACGGCCACAAGATCATCAGCTACGGCACCAGCAGCTACGGCTACGACATCCGCTGCGCGCCCGAGTTCAAGGTCTTCACCAACATCCACAGCACCGTGGTCGACCCGAAGAACTTCGATGAGAAAAGCTTTGTCGACTTTCACGGCGACAGCTGCATCATCCCGCCTAACAGCTTCGCGCTCGCCCGCACCGTCGAATACTTCCGCATCCCGCGCAACGTGCTCACCATCTGCCTGGGCAAAAGCACCTACGCGCGCTGCGGCATCATCGTCAACGTCACGCCCTTTGAGCCCGAATGGGAAGGTTACGTGACGCTGGAGTTCTCCAACACCACGCCGCTGCCCGCCCGGATTTATGCGGGTGAAGGCTGCGCCCAGGTGCTGTTCTTCGAAAGCGACAAGGACGACGTCTGTGAGGTCAGCTACAAGGACCGCGGCGGCAAGTACCAGGGCCAGGTGGGCGTGACGCTACCCAAGGCCTGAGCGCCCTTCAGGCCAGCGCCGCGCGCGCCGCGGCCAGATCCCAGCCCGCCCAGCCGCAGCTCTTGAAGAGCACCGGCCCGGCGGGTTTTTTCATGTCCTGGCGTATCACTTCGCCCAGGCTGGCGAAGCGGGCCACGTCCAGGCCGGCCTGCAGCAGGTCGCCGGCTTCGTGCACGGCGTCGGGGGTGTCGACCAGTACCTCACCCTGCGCCGCGACGTATTGGCAGAGCGCGGCGCTGAGTTCCACCATGGTGGGTGTGTAGGCGCCGACGGCGCTGATGAAGCCGTCGTCGCGCGGCAGGGCGCTGAGCACCACGCCGCCGGCCGGCGTGCAGGTGGCGGCCAGGGGGCAGTCGGCCAGGGCGGCGTCGGCGTCGGGCACGACGCGGCCGTTCAGTCCCAGCGACTGCGCATGCTGTGCCAGGGCCTGGGCGCTGGCATGGCTGCGCGAGCTGATGCGGAAGTCGCGAACGCCCAGGCCCTGGGCAAAGGCTTCGAGGTGGGCCACGCCCTGCACCCCGGCGCCGACGATGAGCATGGGCCCGCGGGTGTTGGGCGCCAGCCGCTGCGCGGCCAGCAAGGAGACGGCTGCCGTGCGCCTGGCGGTGACGGTGGGGCCGTCCAGCATCAGCTTGCGCCGGCCGCTGGCCACGTCGAACACCACCACGTCGCCCTGGATGGCGGGCAGGCCTGTACCGGTGTTGGCCGGGGTCAGGGTGATGAGCTTGGCGATCGCGGTGCGGGCGTCCAGCGCCGGCATCACAAACAGGCTGCCGCCGCCGGGCAGGGCCTGCACCACCCGCTGCGGCACCTGGACCGACTCGTCCTTGAGCAGGCGGGTGAGCTCGGTGACCAGCAGCGGGTAGGGCAGCCGCGCGGCGGTCTGAGCGGCGTCCAGCAATGTGGGATACGGGTGGAGCGTCATGCCTGCGATGGTAAGCGGGATGGCTCGCGAAGTGGCGAATGGGGGCCGGAATGGCGCCGGTATGCAACGGATGCAACGAGAAGTTTTTATCCTACATGGGGACGGGCAAGGCGCCGAGTGGACGATTGCATCGCGCTCCTAGCATGGTGTAACCAACTGGGAGGTTGCCATGTTCACTGAGCATTTGAGGAAATTCGATGAGCTGCCCTACAAGACCCTGCTGCTGGTGGCGGCGGGCCTGGTGATCCTGTGCCAATTGGCCGCCATGGCTTTTGTGGCGGACTCGCAGGTCGCCAAGGCCAGGCTGCGCGACGAGCAGCGAAAGGCCGAACTGGTGGCGATTGCGCACTGCATGGAAACCAGCGCCGGCGCCGCGCGCCACAACTGCATCCAGCAGGCCCGTGTTGTCGCCACGGCTCAGTCCCCGGCTTCGGAGGGCGCCGCGCCCAAGACGCCGGCTTTTGCCGAAGCTTCCGCCGCCACGGTCGGCGTGATGCCGGCCAGGCAGGTGAATCCGCCGCAGGGGTTCATGTCCGCATCGTTTTCCGTTCGCTAGGCGACGGCGTGCTGCCTGTCAGCCCCGTGTAGGGGCACCGCGGTTAGCATGGGCGCGATGCAACCGTCTCGCCCACTCTCACGGCTTTACCAGCCGCGCAACCCGTTGTTCTGGCTCATGCTCGTGCTCAACGGCATGTCGCCGCTGCTGGCCTGGGTGGTGCACAACCGCCCGTTGAACACCTGGGCCACGCTGCTGCTGACCGGCTTCGCGCTGGGCAATGCCATCCTCGGCACCTTCCTGCTGTGGCGCCTGCTGCGCGATGAACCCGCCGCGCCCGCAAGGGACGACAGCCAGCCTAGCTGACCGCCCCCGCGCCCTTGGCGATGTCCCGCGGCGTGGCCAGCGCAGTCGCCACGGCCAGGCGCAGTCCGCGCACCACTTCGGCCAGCGGCAGGCTGGGTTCGCCCTGTTCGGGCAGGTAAGGCACATGGACAAAGCCGCCGCGCGTGCGCTTGAAGCCGCGCTTGGTGGCCAGCGCATGCATAAGCCCATAAAACACGTGGTTGCAGACAAAAGTGCCTGCCGTTTGCGACACCTCGGCCGGCACGCCCGCGCCCTGCAGCGCCTGCAGCATGGCCTTGATGGGCAGGCTGCTGAAATAGGCCGCCGGCCCGCCGGCCACCACCGGCGTATCGACGGGCTGGCCGCCGGCATTGTCGGGAATGCGCGCGTCGTCGACGTTGATGGCGATGCGCTCCAGCGACAGCGCGCCGCGCCCGCCGGCCTGGCCGACGCAGATCACCAGCGCCGGTTTGTGCATTTGAAGCAGCCGCATCAGCTCATCGATGGAGGCCTGGAACACCGTGGGCAGCTGCGCCGCCACGACGACATGGCCGGCTATGCGTTTGCCGTGCAGGGCCTTCACCGCCAGCCAGCTGGGGTTGAGGGGCTGGCTGCTGCGCCCGGTGTCACCAAAAGGATCAAAACCGGTGAGCAGCACGCGGGGCAGAGAGGTGGGAGAGGTAGCGCGGGAGGGCATGCGCCATTGTCGGGGACGCCAGCTTTTTGGCTACCATGGCCCACCATGAACACCTCCTCCCATCCCGACATTCCCGCGCTGGTCGCCGACCTCACCCGCGCCCGCCTTGAAGCCGGCGCGTTGGCCTGGCCTGCCACGGTGCCGGCCGATGTGCCGCTGGCCTATGCCACCGCGCTGGCCGTGCGCGAGGTGCGAAGCGCGCAAGGCGAACGCCCGGTGGGCTACAAGGTCGGCTTCACCAATCGCACCATCTGGCCGCGCTATGGCGTCTATGGCCCCATCTGGGGCACGGTATGGGACAGCGGCCTGTCGCGTGTCGACGCCTCCGCCCCGAATGAAGGCGTGCTCTCGCTCAGGGGTTTGTGCGAGCCGCGCATAGAACCCGAGATCGTGTTCGGCCTGCGCGAGGCGCCGCCGCCCGACTGCACGGCTGAGCAACTGGTGGCAGCCATGGATTGGGTGGCCCACGGCTACGAAATTGTGCACACGCATTTCCCGGGCTGGAAGTTCAGCGCCGCGCAGGCCGTGGCCGATGGCTGCCTGCACGGCCGGCTGCTGGTGGGCCATGCCGTGAAGCTGCCCGCGGGAACATCCCCCGAAACGCTGATCGAATCGCTCGCCGGCGTGCAGCTCAAGCTCTACGCTGACGGTGTGCTCAAGGACCAGGGCGTGGGCGCCAATGTGCTGGACGGCCCGGTGCAGGCCCTGCTGCATTTTGTGAAGGAGCTGCGCGCCACGCCTGGCGCCCCGGCTTTGCGGGCCGGCGACATCATCACGACCGGCACGCTGACCGATGCCTGGCCGGTGCGGGCGGGGGAGACCTGGCATACGGAGATAGAAGCGCCCGGGCCGGTGGCCGGCGCACTCCAAGGCCTCCAAGTCCGGTTCGAGTAGCCCTTTATTTCTTGATCACCGCGCCGGTTTCGCTGTCGAACTTCACCACGCGCACCTGGCCGTTCCGGCCGGGGAAGTCGTCGAACACCGCGCGCACCAGGTAGGGCACGACCAGCGGCAGGTCGCCGCTGCCGCCTTCGTAGATGGCGCGTGACTCAAACACCGTGCGCGGCGGCTTGCCGGGCGGCGTGTCCTTGGTGTCGAGCAGGCGCAGCCGCAGGCTGTTGGTGTAAACCGTCACGTTGACCGGCCGGTCGCCCACATAGCGCGGCCCGAAAGGGTCTGGCACCCAGCCGCCGCCATAGAACCGCCCCGCGGCATCGCGGTAGGGCGGCATGAACACCATGTTGTCCTGGTAAACCGGCTGCATCCAGGTTTTTTCCTCGCTGCGGCTGCTGGCCGCCACGTCCACCTGCAGGCGCCCGGCCTGGCCTTCGGGCGCGCGCCTGAGGCCGCGTTTTTCGAGTTCGGCCTGCACATAGCCTTCGTAGGTGGCCTGCTCCAGCTGTCGCGTGGCGTCCATCGGCGTGATGTAGCTGAAGGTGCTGCCCGCCGCGTCGGCCGGCCACTGGTTGAAGCTGGTCACGCGCGTGGTGATGGGGCTGGCGCAGGCGCTGAGCAGCGCGGCCAGCAGCAGCGCCAGGGCCAGGCGCGGCGAGAGCAACAAGCTGGGCAACACGCCGCCGGCGCTGCGCTGCGGGCCGGGGCCTGTGGGCGGGGAAAGGGCAAAAGTGTTCATCAGAAATGGATACACCGGGGCTCAAATTGTTCCGCGCCGAAGGCGCCGCTCAAGTAAAGTCGGCGCATGCGCTGACATGCGCCCGGGGCATCACGGAAGGTGCGCCCCGGCTCACTCCAACAAGTATTGCACGGTACGGCAAGATACAAGGGGAACACCATGAGATGGGAAGGCAACCGCGAATCCGACAACGTCGAGGACCGCCGCGATGAGGATGGCGGCGGCGGTGGCGGCTTCGGCTTTGGCGGCCGCAGCATAGGCATAGGCACCATCGTGGTCGCGCTGGTCGGCGGCTGGATCTTCGGCATCAACCCGCTGACCATCCTGGGGCTGCTCAGCGGCGGTGGCCCGCCCGCCCAGGTGCAGCAGCAGGGCCCGGCCCACAGGCCCCCGGCCGACGACCGCATGGCGAAATTCGTCTCCACCGTGCTGGCCGATATCGAGGACGTCTGGACCGATGTGTTCGCCAAGGGCGGTGCCACCTACCAGAAGCCCCGGCTGGTGCTGTTCCGCGGCGCCACGCAAACCGCCTGCGGCCAGGGGCAAGCGGCCATGGGGCCGTTTTACTGCCCGGGCGACCAGAAGGTCTACATCGACCTCGGTTTTTACGAAACCCTGCGCACCCGCCTGGGTGCGCCCGGCGACTTTGCCCAGGCCTATGTGATCGCGCACGAGGTGGGCCACCATGTGCAGAACCTGCTGGGCATCAGCGCCAAGATGGACCAGGTGCGCGGCCGCGTCAGCAAGGCCGAATACAACGCCCTGAGCGTGCGGCTGGAGCTGCAGGCCGACTGCTTTGCCGGCGTCTGGGCGCACAACGCGCAGAACGCCCGCCAGATTCTGGAGCAGGGCGATGTCGAGGAGGCCATGAATGCGGCCGCCAAGATCGGCGACGACGCGCTGCAGCGCGCCGCCGGCGGCGCGGTGGTGCCCGAAAGCTTCACCCACGGCACCAGCGCCCAGCGCCAGCGCTGGTTCGACACCGGCTTCAAGACCGGCAGTGTCAAGGCCTGCGACACCTTCAGCACCCGGAATTTGTAGCTTGAGTGGTTGACGCATTGCCAGTTATGGATTATTTGCTATTAAATAAGTAGCAAACTGCCGCTGGACCCGGCCCACACGCCGGGCCGGCCGCAGCCCAGAATCCCCAAATGGCTTGCAAAACCGGCCATTTCCCCCAAAGTGCGACAATAGGAGGCTAAGGAAGCCCTGCACAAGCCCAGCCCCCGCGGTCCAGACCGCGCGCGCCCGGGCGGTCTGCGGAGTTCCCTTTCCCGCCAGCGGCTGTGCTGTTGGCCGCAACGCGCGCCCAGGCAAGCCATCCCCAGCCGCGCGTTACCGACAGAGATACCGCAAGCGTTACGCAAAGCTTTCTTATGACATCCTCTTTTTCGAATCTTTCGCTGGCCGAACCGCTGGCCCGCGCCGTGGCCGAGATGGGCTACGAGACCATGACCCCCATCCAGGAGCAGGCCATTCCGGTCGTCCTGCAGGGCAAGGACGTCATGGGCGCCGCGCAGACCGGCACCGGCAAGACCGCCGCCTTCTCGCTGCCGCTGCTGCAGCGCATGATGAAGCACGAAAACCCCTCGACCTCGCCCGCCCGCCAC